>Cebus_capucinus_imitator_PRJNA485217_SSR102__coassemble_882_pt1 | contig 25752 bp, 12 predicted proteins | sample Cebus_capucinus_imitator_PRJNA485217_SSR102__metabat2_high_PE_011 | metagenome-assembled genome bin Cebus_capucinus_imitator_PRJNA485217_SSR102
CGGCCCGGCCACGACGGAACGACATCGCGAACGGAAGGCGGGTGAGACGATCATGCTGCGCATCTTCAGCACCATCAACGGACAGACGGAACAGATCGAGAAACCCGAGAACGGGTCGTGGATATCGCTCAGCAAACCCACTGATGTGGAGCTGACCACCGTCGCCCAGGAGACCGGCATCGACCTCGCCGACCTGCGCGCCCCTCTGGATGATGAGGAGCGCTCGCGCGTCGACGTCGAGGACGACTATACGATGATCATCGTCGACATCCCCACCGTCGAGGAGCGCGGCGGACGCGACTGGTACGAGACGATCCCTCTGTCGATCATCCTGACCAAGAACATGACAAGAATTAAAGACGGAATTATTTATCCCGAACTTATAATCGTTGAGCCTGATCTACTTATAGACGTTTCAGCCATAGCCCGTTGTTTTCAAGACTATGGCACGACGCCTTTGAACTACCTTATAGATAAAATCCGGCCTTCAGCCGAGTCTCCGGCTATCACATTGGGAAACCTTGCGTCCCGTTTTCTTGACGATGAGATAAACCATACAGATAACGAAAAAGACAGTTTCGGAACTTGTGTCCGTGATTTCTACACGTCAAATCCATTGGCCTTGCTAACATCGGGAGTACAAAACGACCCTGTGTCCTTTTATAAAGAGGCGCATGTTCAAAAAGATAACATACATAACGCCATACGCCACAGCCTTCCACAAGCCGTTGGGCGCTTTAACCCTGAAAGGGTAATGCTTGAGCCGTCATTTATATCTGAAATGCTCGGTATTCAAGGACGTATGGACTTTTTGCAACTTGACCAACAGGTCGTGATTGAACAAAAATCAGGTCGGTGCGGCTTTCCCCAACCGTCGCCTGACACACCGGTATGTAAAGAGCAACACTACGTTCAAGTCTTGCTTTACATGCTTATTCTTCGTTACAACTATCATGAACAATACGAGCGTAATCACGGTTCTCTTCAAGCATTTTTACTTTATTCAAAGTACAAAAACAGTCTTTTGAACCTTGACTTTGCTCCCGAACTGGTTTTCAATGCAATCAAGGTGCGAAACGGTATCGCCGCAGGCGAGCTTTGTTATACACATGGCGGTTTTGATATATTCGATACTTTAAAAGCTGACGAGTTTCTCACAAACGAGCATAAACGCCAATATTTCGAACGTTACATCAGACCATCGATAGATGACATTCTCAATCCCATACATAACTCCTCCGAAGTTGATAAGGCATACTTCCTGCGTTTTATGCGTTTCTTGCAAACAGAGCACTTGCTTGCCAAGGTAGGAAATCAAACCAAGGCCGATTCCGGTTTTGCGTCCATTTGGCACGACTCTCTTGACGATAAGCTCGGAGCAGGAAATATTTATGTCGGACTGACTTTGGGCGATATTCCCAAGAAAGACGGAAATGTAGAGTGCGTAACACTTAATTTCAATGATGTGGAAGAAAGCGGCATGTCCAATTTTCGTATTGGCGATATTGTCATTTTATACCCATATGCAGAGGGCGTAGAACCCGACGCGCGTCGCACTGTTGTTCTGCGTTGTTCGATTGAAGATATAGGCACCAATTCAATACGTTTGCGTCTGCGTGCGCCACAGGCCGACGCAAATGTCCTTCTTTATCATAATTATTACCGTTGGGCCATAGAGCACGACTTTATGGAGTCGTCATTCGCTCCGTTATATCGAGGTATGCACGCCTTTCTCACGGCTCCTGCCGACAGGCGCGACTTACTCATGCTTCGTCGAACGCCTAATGTCGATCACAGTATTAAACTTAAAGATGAATACGATGACTTTAACCATCTGGCTCTTAAAGTCAAACAGGCTCGTGATCTATATCTTATACTCGGTCCTCCGGGAACGGGTAAGACCTCGTTTGGTCTGCTTACAACACTTAACGAGCAAATGCTTGAGGACAATTCTTCGGTATTGTTATTGTCATATACAAACCGTGCCGTAGACGAGATTTGCTCAAAACTCGTCGAGGCAGGTATGGATTTTATACGTATAGGTAGCGAATTGTCATGCTCACCCGAGTATCGTGAATACCTCATGTCAGAGAAAGTCAACCAATGTCCGCGATTGGCTGACTTTGAGGCCATGCTCATATCAACACGTGTATATGTCGGCACAACCACGGCATTAAACTCACAGTTATCATTGTTCAAAAAGAAACAATTCGACCTTGCTATAATCGACGAGGCATCCCAGATTCTCGAACCGCACCTTATGGGAATACTATCCGCAACTCACGGTAAAGAATCCGCAATACGTAAGTTTGTTATGATTGGCGACCATAAGCAACTTCCGGCCGTGGTACAACAGACACCGCGTGAATCGGCTGTTGCCGAAGATATTTTACACGGTATAGGTCTTATTGATTGTCGTGATTCTTTATTTCAACGCCTTTACAGGGTATATGGCGATAATCCCGATTATGCATATATGTTGACACGTCAGGGACGTATGCACGAGGAAATAGCCAACTTTCCGAGTATATATTTTTACGGCAACTCGCTTCATACTGCAAGTCTGCCTCACCAAAACACGGCTCTCCCCGTTATTGTCAATACAAAAAACGGTATAGATAATCTTATATCCACCCGGCGCATGGCATTCATTAATGTTGAGGCGGCAGGCTCATCTTCGTCTGACAAAATCAACCAATCTGAAGCTGATGTCATCGCCGCGATGGTTTATAGAATATATCTTAAAAACCGTAATGAGTTCGAGTCGAACTCTACGGTTGGGGTAATCGTACCTTACCGAAACCAGATATCCACCATACGCAACACACTTGACCGTTGTTATGGTATTGATGTTTTGCACGATATTACCATTGATACCGTAGAACGTTATCAGGGTAGCCAGCGGGAGTATATTATATATGGATTTACCGTTAGCAGGCGTTATCAGCTTGACTTCCTGACATCGACCAATTTCACTGATACCGATGGGGCTGTTATCGACCGCAAGTTAAATGTAGCCATGACGCGTGCCCGCCGCCACTTATTCATGGTTGGAAATATGGCCCTGCTGAACCGTAATTCGGTCTATCGAAATCTTATGGAATATACGGAGAAACACCATTCTCTTATAAATATTCCGACAGCCGATTTCGTAAAGGGTTCATTCACTTTATGAACTCATTTAGGATTTGTACCGCGTGACGTTTTGATAAAAATCTAAACAAGTTCTATTATCAAACTGTTGCATGAACGGCGTAAACGCGTTGAAAATGTCAAACAGAAAAGTCGCGTTGAAAAGCTGCAAATAGAATTTAAGATAGCCGCGGTGTCTCCCTGAAACCGTAAAACGGCGTGTTTTGAGGCATAGCCCGGCGCTTTATTACAGCTGATACGCCTCTTTACAACCCGTAAACAGCCTCTTTGCAACCCGTAAACAGCCAATTTCAGAGTGCAAAACGGCCTTTATTGCATCTTGAAACGGCCATTTCAGCCACGGAGATCACTGTTTCTATTGCACATCAAAGTCTATTTGATACTTAAAGCATTGATATATAGAAATTTAATCTTATATGCATTTTTCAGGCCCTCAATCCATTCCAAGTAAAGTTTGTGGCGGATGATGGCAAAAACAGCATGTTCTTAAAATCATAAAGTAAGAAAACAGTATAGATAACCGACAAAGTGAAAACTGCCCAAAATATTGCTTTACGTTTTTTTACCGTGATTTCCACCCGGCCACACAGTTTTATGTATATTCAGTGAATGTGAAGCTATAAACGTGCTTCTTGCTGCGGCTGCTTATTCCATGGGAAAAATTAGCGAGATGCTATTTGAGTACAACATCTCGCTAAAATTGACTTTTTACTGGGCGACTATCTATGTTTATATGCAATCGGGTTATGCGGCAAGTAGTTCATTTATAATCGTTTATTATTAATACCAAAATTCTTCTGTTTAATTGTTACTTTCTTTCCAAAGTGGTAAGAGAGTGATAATTTAAACAGACGATAGGGATTGTTGTCAAATACACAAGTGGTGCCTTGGTAATTAATTATTGATTTAACATGTGATGCTAACATATTTTGATATTCAATACTTAATGCCAGGCGTTTATCAAAAAGTAGATATTTTAATCCTAAATCCACTCTATATCCGGATAAAGTTTCACCTGCTATATCTTTTTCTTTGGATTGATATTGCCCCCATAAAGTGGCCATCAAAGTTTTCTTTTGATTGAAATAGATATTATTATTTATATAAAGAAAAACGGATGTATTGCTAATCTTTGCCAAATTGTATCCGGCCATTGGACGAGATTTAATAGTATAAAGACTTCCATCAATATTACAGTCAAGCCACGATATTTTGTTGAAATAGTATGATACATCCATGCTATATATCTGTTTTTTCATGATGTTGTCTGAAATTATTGTTGTCAGTTTTTGTTCATCATATATACTTACATACGAGGATATTACGCGATTCTTCCACATGGCACTTGCTGATACATAAAAGTTCCCATGTGTATAACCAAATTCTGCAATATAAGATTTTTCAGGCAATAAATTGGGATTTCCCTTTGTAACTGTATAAGCGTCTTCATAAGTGGTAAATGGATTGATATCAATATAACTCGGTCTGTTTATTCTGCTGGAAATGCTGAAATTTATAGTGTTGTCCTCATTCGGTTTATAATTAATATAGGCTGTGGGAAATATGTCAAATTGGTGTTTCACCGTTCGTTGGCTCATCTTGATAGAGTTTCCGTCAAGTTTGCCATATTCGCCGCGCAACCCCAGTTTAAAATCCCAATAGTCAGAATATTTGTATCTAAAATCAGCATAAGCGGCAAGAATATTCTCACAATAGATAAAGTAATCATTCAAATTTGCTTCTGTACTCATCCACTCATAGTGAGTTCGATTATTGGTTTTTGATTGTGAATAAGCTACACCGTAAGATATCTCACATTTTTTTATAGGTATTTCCATATCCGCTTTGGCTTGATAGACTTCTATTGAAGTTTCAGGACAACTCTTATAATTCAGGTCCTCATCGTGCAAAGTATATAAGTTCACCACATCATTGATGGTGTGATTCAGATAGTCTGCATTTACATTCAAAACGCCTCCTTTTACTATATTGTACAGCGTATAGTGTAAGTTGGCATTGTACCTGTTGTAATTGTTCTGAGAGTTGGTTTTTGTTTCAAAATTCTTAAGTTGAATGTTTGTCCCGGAATGTAAGACTGCGGTTTTTGCGGTATTGTTCACATCTGGCTGCATATTAGTGTATGAGAATATTGCTCCCATTGATGAATTTTTCGAACACAGATAATCCAAACCGGCAGTAGTCACTATATAATTGTTTGATTTCATCTTCTGAAAAGCTGTATTCCAAGTCTCAGAAGGATATACAATTCTTCTCTTGCTGTCCGAAGGTGCTGTGCCGAGACCGATTCCGGTATTTATATATGCTTCAACTTTGCCACGCTTATATTGCAGACCAAAGTTTACATCGTCAAACAAGGCACTTCTGACAGATAATTGGTTTGACGCATTTCCTCCCAAATAATGATTCTTCAATTTCTTTGTTACAATGTTAATCACTCCTGCATTTCCTTCGGAAGAATATTTGACAGGAGGAGCAGTCATTACTTCAATTTGTTTTAAGTTATCGGCTGACAGTGAACTAAGATAAGCAACCAAACCTTTCATATCCATATTCATCTCTCTGCCATTTATCAAGAGGATTATCTTTCCCTTGTTGAGCATATAGATACCATCATCCTGCACCGACACACCGGGTGTGTGTTTCAAAACATCAATAAAATTTGTGGCGACAGCGTTCAGCTTTCCGGCATCGAATATAATGCGGTCAATCTCGCGTTTGATTATGGGAGTTTTAGTTGTTATCATCACCTCATCAAGATTTATTGCGACACTATCCAGTATCACATTTATGGATAAATCTTTATAAGCGTCCAACTGACTTGTATAGTCTTTGTAGCCAATGCGTGAAATCTGCAAATTATACGTTCCCGGCTTTAATTTATTGATTTTGAAATATCCCGACGAGTCACTGACACAACCGGTGATAAAGTTATCTTTACTATCTTTTAACACAACGGTTGCCATATCTACAGCAATACTTTTTTTGTCAGAAATATTTCCATTTACGGTGATTTGCCCATAGGTTGTATTCGCTATAAATGTTGCGATAATAAATATATATATTAATCTAACCATTGTATTTCTCTATCATAGATTTAACCCAAAAATCTGTTATCAAGTAATCTTTCAATGATGTGTCAAGACTGTTTAAAGAGCAGATATCTTTTGACCACTTCCAATTGTGTTCTAACATTTTTTGACTACATGGTCCCATACATACAGGTAACATCTTACAGTTCAAACATTCCTTATTCTCAAAAGTGGATACAGAAAGTCTTTTTGCCAATAAATTTTTATCGATATCTAATGAGCCGTCTTCCTTTAGAATTCCATATTTTGTATATTGAGAAAGCGTACGGCCATTACATTTATGGATTGACCCATCGTAGTTAATAACAATAGAATTGTTTGTATCCGAAGGACAAGAATATGGATATCCAATAAAATTTCCTTGATTAATACAGAATCCCGCTTTTATAAATTTTCTTATAATTTCTCGCAGAAAGATTCTGGATTGTTCTGTTGATTCATTTTCTGTTTGCCATACTCGTTCAAAATGAACGAATACTTTTTTGCGATTAATATCGCTAATTTTTTCTAAAATTTCAGAAATACCATTTAATGTATTATTGTCGTAATTAATTCTTAGAGTGATATAGAAATTATCCCCTTCAATTTCTTGCACCAATCTATGTATAACCCATAGTATGTGATCATATGTAGGTTTATTGGAATCCTTGTAAATTCTAATTCTGTCATGCTGTTCTTTATTGCCATCAAGAGTTATCTGTAAATGAGGTTTTATAATTTTTAATTTATCAATGATAGCTTCATCTATAAGAGATGCGTTAGTTACGAAGAACACAGAAAACTGTTTGCCTGCTTTTTCTATAATTTCTTTTAAATGCTTTAGTAGAGGATATGCTATCGTGTCGAAGTCAATGAAAGGCTCACCTCCAAAAAGTGTTATATAGAAATCATCAAAAGAGTTCTCGTCTATTGATTTTTCTACAAACTTAATAATCTTACAAATTGTTTCTTGTCCCATACGAGTATGAGCTATATGATTTTCGTAGCAATACCAGCATTTTAAGTTGCAATCTTGAGTAGGATAAACGACTATTCTTAATTCCCTCGAAGCAAATGTTGCAATTTTATTTCTATATCTAATAATTGCTAACTCGTCTTTTGTTTTTGGAATTATAACTCCTGTTTCGCATAGATTATGATATGATTTTTCATACTTACCTTTAAATTCTTCTACAGATAAAGACTCAAATGCCTCACAAACTATATTTGATAATGCTACATATGAGTTTGTGAATGAATTGAAAATCAACGATGCTTTATCACTTCGTATTATTATATTATAATTACTTTTTTTCATCTTGCTTGTTGTATAATTCATCGGTGGATTTTATCCACCGATGAATTGAAGAATAGAATTAAAAGATTAATCAATTACCGACCTTGGCCAGAGCTGATTAGGTCAGGACGGCAATCTTTACCGCAGTGATTTCCTCCACCACCATTACAACCTGAGCCACAATGAGTACCACCAACAGCTGCAACAGATATTCCACCATGTACGACAATCATTTCTTCTTCAGTAAGGATTATGCCATCTAAAAAATCAAAGTTAATCATAAGTTGTTGTATTAAAAATTTTACCTACTCGTTTCGCTTTTCGGATTCCGCGCCTTTCTACAGTTTGGTCTGTTGGATTATTGTCGACTTTAATCTTTCATATTTTATGATTATACTTCAATCTTTTCTTCCGCGAACCATCCCTTTCCTTGTATTTGGATAATATAGGTTCCGGAATTTAAAACTGTAAAATCAGTATTCAATGTTGAGGAGTAGCTTTCAAGATTTCTATTTGCATCATACAGGAATACTTCTGCTTCCAGTGCATTATTATCTTTTACTTCTATTTTATGTGTATCAGAATCATAGATTACCTCTATTGCCAGATGTATAGAGGTACGATTTACAGACAAATTTTTCTCAGGATTACTTTTACTATGTATTTCCATAAGAACCCCATGTCGTTTTGCAAATACTGCTGTATGAACCAGGCCAAATAGCAGCACCGTTAAGATAATAATTTTTTCATTCATTAGGCTTTGTTTTTATATTAAGTCAGTACAAAAGTATGATAAATAAAGTTTTCAACCAAAGGCAAAAGTTTTACGTAAGACTTTTTATTTCACTGATATACAATATGTTATAAGTGTAGGTGTATTAAAAGTTTTACATATACGTTGAAAATTTTACGAGATACATAAAAATGGCCATTTAGATTTGAGCCGTTCTAACAACTTTTCATTAGCCTCCTAATATAGAGACCTATATTAGTCTCATGCTCGTCAATGCCCAACTTTTTTCGGATTTCATGGCTTATTATGTAATGACGTTTTACCTGTATATATTCTCCGACCTCCTTTCCGCGTAACCCGATTGCATACAAACATAGATAATTGATTTCATCAGAAGATAGATCGTGTTTTTCGAGATAGTCAATAAACTTAGGATGCGAAGCGGCGAAAGCAAGGCGGGTTGAGTCCATAAACTTCTTTTTATCATTACGGATTGTATCAATCCATTTATTATACGGCTCGGCATAACTGTCGTTTTGAGTTATCTCTTTTGCTAAAAGTCCGTTGAGCAAATCAAGCCTGTTTTTAATGACCTCCTTAATAGGTCTTGCCAGTTCAGACTGTTCCAACTGTAATTCCAGGTTATTATGCTCATTTTCCAAGTGGGCTATCTCTAATTTGAGGGCGGCTGTCTCCAATTCATGCTGCAATTGTTCCGCTTCAAGCCGCATTTTGGCTTTCTCCAGATTTTCGGCTTCCAGAGTTTTCTTATCACGTTCAAGCTCAGCGTTTTCTTTTTCTTTGCGTAGGTTGTCTTGTTCAAGTTTAAGATTCGCATTCTCTTTCTCGGCCATAATATGCTTGGTCTTACTGCGGTAGCCACGGTAATATAACCAACCTACAAGTACGAACAGCCCTAATACACCGCACACTGTTATCCAAATAATCCGGTCTCGGGTCTGAATCTTCATAAGGCTTTCAATCTCAAGTTTATGCTTTTTATCAGCAAACAACAGGTCTTGCGAAAGCAAATCTTTTTGATAACGTTCAAGTTTAGCTGAGAAATCCTTATATAAAATAAAGGCTTGTTCATATTTACCCAGTTTCTCTAAAATGTCAATTTTTATCGAAGTATATTTTAGAGAGTCCCAGGCTGATACAGACTGGTTTATTTTTGAAAGGAGAGCTATTGCTTTCTCATACTCACCAATCTTTGCATATCCTTTGGCAAAAGTCATACTCTCATCTTTGGTAAGTTCCAAATTATGATATTTATTTAAAAAGGCTTTGATTTCATCAGGTGAACAGAATTCTACTGTATAAGACAATAAAGACGGAAAAAGATATGCTTCTCCGTCAGGATGCTTTTGCACCAAAGGAATACAAACAGATAGAATGTTGTCTGCCGCAGGTTTGTTATTCATCATGACATAGCCATCAATTGCGTTTGTATAGCTCTTGATTTCAAGAATGTCTCGGTCGATGGCTTTATATAACTTTGCAGCTTCAATATTATTCTGAATAAACTCGCCGATTTTGTATTGTTTGAAATACAAAGTACCCTGTGCCATCAATGTGTGGGCCAGCAGTAGCGAGTCAGTAACCATTTGTTTTAAATCAAAGCCGTTCATGAAAGAACACATTGCCGAATCGTCATCGCCACGATTCTGGTAAATTCTACCCTGATAATAATATGTTCGAAGACGTTCGTCAGGGGTGCCTTTTTTTAGATAGTAGTCAATAGCCGGCTGAAGAACATCAAAGGTAGTGGTGTCTATATAATTTTTGTCGAGTGCCATTGATTTAAGTAGGGCAAAGCGTGCGGATTCCTCATCATCCAATGCCTTACCATTAAGCGTATTAAGTATGGCAAGCGATGAGTCCGGGTGAAAACTCATTAGACTATCAGCCAAATCCAACTTCTTACAGATTTCAGTATGTCTCTCACAGCCGGATATGACTATGGCACATATTACTCCCAACAACATTGAAAAACGTATCGAATGTTTAATCATTGTTTGCTAATTGTTATATTTTATTGTATATTGCCGCAGATTTATTTCATTTCGTCAATTCTCGGCAATAACACTATTTTGACGCAAAAATAATGTTTTTTTTTCAACCACATTTTTTTTAAGAATATAAAATAAAAACGAGTGATACATTTTTATCTTAAATCAATAGGACATGCCTGATATTTGCTTTCATAATCCCTGCTGTTTGCCGATAAAAAGCGTAAATTTAGAATAGAGTCAATATAAAAGTTGAAGCTGTTTACAACAGGCGTATAATACCTTTGGTTTCGCACGGTAAAACATACTGTCGGACAGACTGTAAAGAATATTCGGCAAAATACGCCGCCGATGGCCGCAAGGTGTATAAAAATAGGTGTAAACTTCAATTCCGATATTAGAGGTATGGAGGATTGGTGCTTCGAGTGATTAAGGTCTTTTGGTTTGTAGCATGGGGCAATAAATAGAAAATAACAAAAATAACAAGATTTTGTAATCTTTAGTTTGCAAATTAGAGAATAATTCTTATCTTTGCATGTCGAAAAAACTAATTGAATAATTAAGGATAAAGAATGGAAGCTTTCTTTCGTACCCATACATATTTGGTGGAACATACGAATGCTCCGGTGCATCGTCTGCTCATGGACGAGATAGATTGGAACGAGCGTATGATAGGTATCAAGGGTACACGGGGCGTTGGAAAGACAACATTTCTTCTGCAATACGCTAAAGAAAACTTTGACACGCGCGACCGTCGTTGTCTTTATGTCAACATGAATAACTTCTATTTTCAGGGACGCGGAATCTCCGATTTTGCCGGTGAGTTCTGTCGTAACGGTGGTAAGGTGTTGCTTATAGACCAGGTGTTCAAAGAACCGAACTGGAGCAATGAACTCAGATTGTGCTATGACAGATATCCCGACCTGAAGATTGTTTTTACAGGAAGCAGCGTTATGCGGTTGAAAGAAGAAAATCCTGAGCTTAACGGCATTGTTCACAGTCATAATCTTAGAGGTTTCTCGTTCAGAGAGTACCTTAATCTTATGGCCGGAACCGACTTTAAGCCGTACACTCTCGATGAGATATTGGGCGACCACGAGCGGTTGATAAGAAAGATACTGCCCGAGGTTTCGCCCTATAAGTATTTTCAGGACTATTTGCACCATGGCTTCTATCCGTTCTTTCTTGAACACCGTAACTTCTCCGAGAACCTGCTCAAGACGATGAACATGATGACCGAGGTGGATATATTGCTGATAAAGCAGATAGAGCTGAAATATCTCACGAAGATAAAGAAACTGTTTTACCAATTGGCCGTTGACGGAATGAAGTCTCCGAACATAAGCCAGCTGGCAAACGATATAGAGACAAGCCGCGCCACGGTGATGAACTATATAAAGTATCTGGCCGACGCACGACTGATAAACATAATTTACCCCGTAGGACAGGAGTTTCCGAAGAAGCCTACCAAGGTGATGCTACACAATCCGAACCTTATGTATGCAATCTACCCGATAAAGGCGGAGACTCAGGATGTGATGGAGACATTTCTTGTCAACTCATTATGGAAGGATCACAAGGTGAACCAAAGCGGTAAAGACTGTTGCTATATTGTCGACGAGGCGAAACACTTCCGTGTATGCGACGCTACACAAAACGGAAAGATGCGCGTAAACGGCGACACGATTTACGCACGCTATAACACCGAGGTTGGTAAAGGAAACCAAATACCGTTGTGGCTGTTCGGATTCCTGTATTAAAAGAAAACATTATTATATATAGTAATAATACTGTATTATATATAGTAATAATACTGTCAGTAAAAAAGACGATACACTAACATTAATATTTTATTAAAATGGCTAAAGAAAAAAAGTTTATCACTTGTGATGGTAACGAGGCTGCAGCTCACGTGAGCTATATGTTTAGCGAAGTAGCTGCCATTTATCCTATCACACCGTCATCTCCTATGGCGGAGCACACAGACGACTGGTCTGCCCGTGGTCGTAAGAACCTTTGGGGTCAGACTGTAAGCGTTCAGGAAATGCAGTCTGAGGGTGGTGCCGCAGGTGCCGTTCACGGTTCACTGCAGGCCGGTGCGTTGACAACAACTTTCACCGCCTCTCAGGGATTGCTGCTGATGATACCTAACATGTATAAAATCGCTGGCGAGCTTCTGCCTTGCGTATTCGACGTGTCGGCACGTACATTGGCCTCTCACTCACTGTGTATCTTCGGTGACCATCAGGACGTAATGGCTTGCCGCCAGACCGGTTTCGCCATGTTCTGCTCAGGCTCTGTTCAGGAGGTTATGGACCTTACAGCCGTTCCTCACCTCGCAACACTGAAGACCCACGTTCCTTTCATCAACTTCTTTGATGGTTTCCGTACTTCTCACGAGTATCACAAGGTTGAGGTTATGGATATGGAAGATATCCGTCCGCTGGTTGACCCCGCTGACATCGAGAACTTCCGCGACCGTGCACTCTCACCCGAGCGTCCTATGACACGTGGTACAGCCGAGAATCCCGAGACATTCTTCACACACCGTGAGGCTTGCAACGAGTACTATGACAAGGTACCAGAGGTTGTTGAGCACTATCTCGGTGAGATTTCAAAGATTACAGGCCGTGAGTATCACCTCTTCTCATACTACGGAGCAGAGGATGCCGAGAACATCATCATCCTGATGGGTTCTGCAACCGAGGCTGCCCGCGAGGCCATCGACTACATGATGAAGCAGGGCAAGAAGGTTGGTATGATTAGCGTACACCTCTATCGTCCGTTCTCAGTTAAGCACTTGCTCGAGGCCGTTCCGCAGACAGTTAAGAAGATTGCCGTTCTTGACCGTACCAAGGAGCCGGGAGCAGAGGGTGAGCCTCTCTACCTCGATGTTAAGAGCGCGTTTTATGATGTTGAGAACAAGCCCGTTATCGTCGGCGGTCGCTATGGTCTCGGCTCATCTGATACAACACCGGCTAAGATTATCTCAGTGTTCAACAACCTTGAGTTGCCCACACCGAAGAATCACTTCACAGTTGGTATCGTAGACGATGTAACATTCACATCTCTACCCCTCGTACCCGAGATTCCTATGGGAGGTGATGACCTCTTTGAGGCTAAGTTCTACGGACTTGGTGCTGATGGTACTGTTGGCGCTAACAAGAACTCTGTTAAGATTATCGGTGAGAACACCGACAAGCACTGTCAGGCATACTTCTCTTACGACTCTAAGAAGTCAGGAGGTTTCACCTGCTCACACCTGCGTTTCGGCGACAGCGACATCCACTCTGCATATCAGGTAAATACACCTAACTTCGTGGCTTGCCACGTTCAGGCTTACCTCCGCATGTATGATGTTACACGCGGTCTGCGTAAGGGGGGTACCTTCCTGTTGAACACTATCTTCGACGGCGAGGAGCTTGCTAACTTCATTCCTAACAACGTTAAGCGTTATTTCGCTCAGAACGATATTACCGTTTACTATATCAACGCTACAAAGATTGCTCAGGAGATTGGTCTTGGCAACCGTACCAACACTATCCTTCAGAGTGCGTTCTTCCGCATAACAGGCGTTATCCCCGTTGACCTCGCCGTTGAGCAGATGAAGAAGTTCATCGTTAAGTCTTATGGTAAGAAGGGTCAGGACGTTGTTGACAAGAACTATGCAGCTGTTGACCGTGGTGGTGAGTACAAGACTCTCGCAGTTGACCCGGCATGGGCTAATCTCGCTGACGACGCTGTTGTTGAGGATGACGCACCCGCATTCGTTAAGGAGCTGGTTCGCCCCATCAACGCTCAGGCAGGCGACCTGCTGAAGGTTTCTGACTTCATCAAGCACGACACTGTTGACGGTTCATGGCAGAACGGTACATCAGCTTACGAGAAGCGTGGTGTTGCAGCGTTCGTTCCCGCATGGGATTCTGAGAACTGTATCCAGTGTAACCAGTGTGCTTACGTTTGTCCTCACGCTTGTATCCGTCCGTTCGTTCTGACTGACGAAGAGCTGAAGGGCTTCAACGCTCCCACACTTGAGATGAAGGCTCCCGCCGCAATGAAGGGTATGCACTTCCGTATGCAGGTTGGCGTTCTTGACTGTCTTGGCTGCGGTAACTGTGCTGACGTTTGTCCCGGTAAGCCCGGTAAGAACGAGGCCGGCGAGAAGATTAAGCTCAAGGCTCTCAAGATGGTTCCGTTCGACCCGACTTCTGAGGAGGATAAGGTTGAGGCCAACAACTGGGAGTACTGCGTTAAGAATGTAACTTCTAAGCAGGATCTTGTTGACATCAAGGCTAACGTTAAGAACTCACAGTTCGCACAGCCGTTGTTCGAGTTCTCAGGAGCTTGCTCCGGTTGCGGTGAGACACCTTATGTTAAGCTGATTTCTCAGCTCTTTGGTGACCGTGAGATGATTGCCAACGCTACAGGTTGTTCTTCAATCTACTCTGCTTCAATACCTTCTACACCTTACACAACCAACGCCAAGGGTCAGGGCCCTGCTTTCGACAACTCACTGTTCGAGGACTTCTGCGAGTTCGGTCTCGGTATGGTAATGGGTAACAAGAAGATGAAGGAGCGCATCTGCGTACTGTTGAACGAGGCTATCGCTAAGGAGGATACTCCTGCCGAGTTCAAGGCTGCCGCTGAAGAGTGGATGGCCGGCAAGGAGGATGCAGAGGCTTCAAAGGCTGCTGCCGCCAAGCTGAAACCGCTGATTGCTGCCGGTGCAGAGGCCGGCTGCGAGCTTTGCAAAGAGCTGAAGACTCTCGATCACTACCTTATCAAGCGTTCACAGTGGATAATCGGTGGTGACGGTGCTTCTTACGACATCGGTTACGGTGGTCTTGACCACGTTATCGCTTCAGGCGAGGATGTTAACATCTTCGTTCTCGACACCGAGGTTTACTCTAACACCGGTGGCCAGGCGTCAAAGGCTACACCTCTTGGTGCTATCGCACAGTTCGCCGCTCAGGGTAAGCGCATCCGTAAGAAGGACCTTGGTATGATTGCCACAACTTACGGTTATGTTTACGTTGCTCAGATTGCAATGGGCGCCGATCAGGCTCAGACATTGAAGGCTATCCGTGAGGCTGAGGCTTATCCCGGACCTTCACTTATCATCGGTTACGCTCCTTGTATCAACCACGGTCTGAAGGCCAAGGGTGGTATGGGTAAGAGCCAGGCTGAGGAGGCTAAGGCTGTTGCTTGCGGTTACTGGCATCTGTGGCGTTTCAACCCGCAGCTGGCTGAGGAAGGCAAGAACCCGTTCACACTCGACTCTAAGGAGCCGGATTGGGACAAGTTCCAGGACTTCCTCGAGGGCGAGGTTCGGTACCTGTCAGTTAAAAAGGCTTACCCGAACGAGGCTCAGGAACTCTTCGACGCTGCCAAGAAGATGGCACAGATTCGTTACAAGACTTACGTTCGCAAGTCTCAGGAGGACTGGACCAATGACACTGAGGCTTAATTAGCTGAAGTCAACGTCTGAAAAGACATACTATCAATAAAAACGGTCGACGGACAATTATCCGTCGGCCGTTTCTATTTTGTACATATTAACCACAATGCAACCAAGTGGCACTATCTATCATTTGCGATGATGACTAAATAAAAATAGATATTAAAAATGTCATGGTTGTGTCTTGATGTGGCACGGCAGAGTCAACTGGCATTTTAAAGCAAATGGAAGCTATAAATTACCTTTTACGCCTATAATTTGGTTTAAAGCGGAATTTTGAGTACTTTTGCCGAACGGAAGAGCCGCAGGTTTGCGGCACGAAGCATTATTTTTATATATGATTTCAGTAGAAGGATTAAAGGTTGAGTTCGGTGTGAAACCGTTGTTCAGTGGTGCGAGTTTTGTGATAAATGGCCGCGACCGCATTGCCCTTGTTGGCAAGAACGGTGCCGGAAAATCAACCATGCTAAAGATATTGTGCGGTAAGCAACGCCCGACCGATGGAGTAGTGGCGGTGCCAACTGATACTACCATTGGCTATCTGCCGCAGGTGATGATTCTGCAAGACGACACCACCGTGCGTGAGGAGGCTCGGAAGGCATTTGCCGGAAATACAAAGTTGAAGGCGAAAATCGATGAGATGAACCGCCAACTGGCCGAGCGCACTGACTATGAGAGCGACGAATACATGGCACTGGTACAGAAGTTCACACAGGAGCATGAGCGGTACATGATGATGGGAGCCGAGAACTATGAGGCCGAGATAGAGCGCACGCTTACCGGACTGGGCTTCCTTAGGTCAGATTTTGACCGCCCTACGAGCGAGTTCAGCGGTGGCTGGCGTATGCGTATCGAGTTGGCCAAGATTCTGCTGGCCAAGCCTGACGTGCTGCTGCTCGATGAGCCTACCAACCACCTTGACATTGAAAGTATTCAGTGGCTTGAGCAATTCCTGTCGCAAAGTGCCAAGGCTGTGGTGCTTGTAAGCCACGACCGCGCCTTTATAAATAATGTAACAAACCGCACGCTCGAAATCAGTTGCGGCAAGGTGGTTGACTACAAGGTTAAGTATGACGAGTACGTAAAGCTGAGAGCCGAACGCCGCGAACAGCAGTTGCGCGCTTACGAAAACCAGCAGAAAGAAATTGCCGACATAAAAGATTTTATAGAGCGTTTCCGTTACAAACCTACTAAGGCTGTACAGGTGCAGAGCCGCATAAAGCAACTTGAAAAGATTGTGCCGATTGAAATAGATGAGGTTGACACATCGGCCATGCACTTGAAGTTCCCACCATGTCTGCGCAGTGGCGATTACCCTATAATATGTGATGAAGTACGCAAAGACTATGGCGAGCATACCGTGTTCGACCATGTCAATTTGACTATAAAGCGTGGTGAGAAAGTCGCCTTTGTTGGTAAAAACGGTGAGGGTAAGTCTACACTCGTAAAGTGTATAATGAATGAAATACCCTACACAGGCATCCTTAAGGTAGGCCATAACGTGCAGATTGGATATTTCGCGCAGAACCAAGCACAGCTTCTTGACGAAAATCTTACTGTTTTCCAGACGATAGACAATGTTGCCAAAGGCGATATACGACTGAAGATAAATAATATTCTCGGTTCGTTCATGTTCGGCGGTGAGGCATCCGATAAGTATGTGAAAGTGCTAAGCGGTGGCGAACGCAGCCGACTGGCAATGATTCGCCTGCTGTTGGAACCTGTCAATCTGCTTATTCTCGACGAGCCGACCAACCATCTGGACATGCAGTCAAAGGATGTATTGAAAGAAGCCATCAAGGCTTTTGACGGTACGGCGATAATCGTCAGCCACGACCGCGACTTCCTTGACGGTCTTGTAACAAAGGTCTATGAGTTTGGCGGTGGTAGGGTAGTTGAGCACCTTGGTGGTGTTTATGACTTTCTGCGTACACGCGGCGTAGACAGTTTCGACACATTGTCATCATCCACCAGTCCGTCAGCCGCGGCGAAAACACCGACGACGGCCGAAGTCGAGCCTTCGGCAAATAAACTCTCGTATGCAGAGCATAAGGAAAAACAAAAACAAATACGCAAAGCCGAGAAAGCCGTAAAAGAGGCGGAGAACAAAATTGAGGCTCTCGAAAAACGACTGAAAGAGCTTGACGAGAAACTGTGTATGCCTGAAAACGCAAGTAACATGAAGCTGATAGAGGAGTATGCCTCCACACAAAAGGCTCTCGATAAAGAGGTTGAGGAGTGGGAGCGTCTTTCAGAGCGACTTGACGGACTACAGTGATTACACTCCTGCATGAAAATACGGTTAGGAGACGTTATTACAACAGTGAACTGAAACTTTATAAACCATTTAAATAATAAAACAATGAAAATGAAACACATTATTCCGGCGGTGTTGTTTGCCTCGGCTCCTTTGATGGCCGATGCTCAGACACAGCTGAAGTCAGGTATCAATCCTACCGACCTGAACACCAATGTGCGCCCTGCGGACGACTTTTATCAGTATGCCTGCGGTGGTTGGATGGCCAAGAACCCGCTGCCGGCGGCTTACTCACGCTACGGCAGTTTCGAGCGTTTGGCCGAAGACAACAACAAACGTATAAACACAATTCTTGACGACTTGCTGAAGAAAACATACGCCAAGGGCACAACCGAACAGAAACTCGGTGATTTCTACAAACTCGCCATGGACTCGGTGCGCCGTAACAAGGACGGTGTAAAGCCGGTGAAGCCGCTCATCAACGAGATGGAGAAGGCCAAGACCGTTAAGGCTCTGCGTGCCGTACAGCTTAAATACGCTCCGTTCGGCTATGGTGTTACAATGGGAATGGGCTTCGGTGCTGATGAGAAGAACGCAAAGCAGAACATTTTCAATGTCAATCAAGGCGGTATAACACTGGGTTTGAAAGAGTATTATCTTGACACTGACGCCGCCACGACTACCATACGCGAGGCTTACAAGAAGCATATTGTGCGCATGTTCAAGATGTTCGGTTTCAGTGAGGCAGCAGCGGCAAAGAAGCGCGATGCCATTATGAAAATCGAGACAGAGTTGGCAAAGGCTTCCAAGTCAAGAACCGAGCTTCGTGACGTTGAGGCCAACTACAACAAGATGACTCTTGCTCAGTTCGAGAAGAACTATCCTAACATAAACCTGCGTGAGTATCTTAACGCCGAGGGCGTGAAGACCGAATACTTCCGGACAATGATTGTAGGCCAGCCTGAGTTTATGAAAGTTGCCAATAAGGTTATGGCAACCATGACTGCCGACGAGCTGCGCGCTTACATGGAGTGGAGTGTCATTCTTTCTGCCGCCAACTATCTTAGCGATGATGTCGTAGCCGCCAACTTTGACTTCTTCGGCAAGACAATGTCCGGTCGCAAGCAGAACCATCCGCGTTGGAAACTTGCCACCGGTCAGGTGGAGAGTCAGATGGGCGAGGCACTCGGCAAGATATATGTTGAGCGTTATTTCCCCGCATCGTCAAAGACACGCATGGAGACTCTCGTAAAGAATCTGCAGGTGTCTCTTCGCGACCGCATCAAGGCGCAGGACTGGATGAGCGATGCCACAAAGCAGGCCGCGCTCGACAAGCTGAACGCATTCTATGTTAAGATTGGATATCCCAACAAGTGGAAAGACATGTCTGGTCTCACAATCGATCCCTCACTCTCTTATTTTGAGAATGTACAGAACTGCCGAAAGTTCTGGGATAAATGGGACATTGACTATCGTGCAGGCAAACCTGTTGACAATGAGGAGTGGTTCATGACACCTCAGACAGTTAATGCTTATTACAACCCGACAACAAACGAGATATGTTTCCCCGCCGGTATTCTGCAGGTTCCATTCTTTGACCCGACAGCCGACGACGCTTTCAACTATGGTGCAATCGGTGTTGTTATCGGTCACGAGATGACTCACGGATTTGACGATCAGGGCCGCCACTATGACAAGAGTGGAAACATGACCGACTGGTGGACAAAGGCTGACGGCGATAACTTCAACAAACGTGCCAAGGAGTATGCCGATTTCTTCTCGAAGATAAAGGTTCTGCCTGACCTCAATGCAAACGGTAACCTCACCTTGGGGGAGAACCTCGCTGACCACGGAGGTTTGCAGGTGGCATGGTATGCTTACAAGAATGCCACAAAGAACGCCCCGCTCGGAACAATAGACGGCTTGACCGCCGACCAGCGTTTCTTCCTCGCCTATGCCGGCGTATGGGCTGCCAACATTACCGATGAGGAAATACGTAACCGTACAAAGAGTGATCCTCATGCTTTGGGACAATGGCGTGTAAACGGTGCTCTGCCTCATGTCGACATGTGGTATGACGCATTCAATGTTCAGCCTACCGACAAGATGTTTATACCCAAGGATCAGCGCCTGCAGCTTTGGTAAGCCATAAACAACAATACTGACAATAGTCCCCGTGGCGGCAACACGCCACGGGGATTTTTGTAATATAAAAACGCTTGTCTCAGGCTTGAATCAAATGCTTGTCTCATCCGTAAATGTCTCATATTATGGGGTTTTAACACTATGAGACGTTTTTTGAACGATATGAGACATATAGAAACACCTGTTTTTGATAATTGCTTTAATTTTGCAACTACATCGAAAAAAGAAAACATTTACCTTAATTTTAATAAGTGATATGAATCGAAACCTAAACAAAAAAGTGACGTTGTTCGGCATTTGTACGGCTGTGGCCGGACTAATGTTTCTGCCGCCCGTTGTGCAGCAGGCGTCAGCGGAGAGTACTTTGGCTACCGTACAGCAGAGTCAGAAGATTACAGGTGTAATCAAAGATTCGCAAGGGCCGCTTATCGGTGCCACTGTCCTGGAGAAAGGCACGTCTAACGGTGTTGTGTCCGACATGGACGGAAAGTTCCAGATTAATGTCAAACCGGGTGCCACTCTTGTTGTATCATATGTAGGATATGTGTCAAAAGAGATAACCGTTACAAATGGTAAGAACCATTTCTCGATAGACCTTGAGGAGGCTCCGTCAAGTCTTAGCGAGGTTGTGGTTATCGGTTACGGTACACAGCGTAAGGAGGCTGTAACGGGTTCGGTGGCATCAATGAACGGCGACGTTATGCGTGAGGTTCCGGCTGCCGATATTACCGGTGCCATGCAGGGACGTGTGGCAGGTGTGCAGATGATGCAGACTTCGTCAAAGCCGGGTGCCTCAATGCAGATTCGTATTCGTGGTACACGTTCGCTTAACGCAAGCAACGACCCGTTGGTTGTGCTCGACGGTATTCCGTTTGCAGGTTCAATCAATGATATCGACCCGAATAACATCAAGTCGATGGATATTCTTAAAGACGCTTCAGCCACCGCAATCTATGGCTCGCGCGGTGCTAACGGTGTAATTATCATAACTACTTATAAGGGTTATCAAGACCAGAAACCTCAGATAAGTTATAATGGCTATATCGGTCTTAAGACCTTGTTCAGCCGTTATCCGATGATGAATGCCGAGCAGTTTACAAAGTTGCGTAAATATGCAAATAAATTCCAAAATGGTATAGATGAAAAGTACTATGACGAAGGCGGTCCTGACACTGATTGGCAAGATATGCTTTTCCGGAATGGAATAACTACCAATCATGATATTACTGTGTCTGGCGGTACAAGTTCAAGCAGTTACAATGTCGGTATCGCATATTATCGTGATGAGGCCGTAATACCCGAGCAGAACTTCAACCGTTATTCTTTACATGCCTCACTCGACCAGAATATAGGTAAGTATATAAAGGTTGGTTTTTCAACAAACAGCAATTATAGTATAACGAATGGTGCAAGCCTTGGTCTTTATAATACTCTTAGTGCAACACCTATTACTAATCCGTATAATGAGGACGGGTCGCTGAAAGAGCGTGTTCAGATGTCAGCTGATACCCAGTGGGTATATACAAAGGAAACAATAAAGAATCTTGGCGATTCTTACAAAGACCAAACTACTGCTTATGGCTCTTATAATACAATTTATGGTGAGGTCAATATTCCTAAGATTGAAGGATTAAAATATCGTATCAATCTTGGTCTTAATTACCGTCATAATGAGTATGGAAATTATGTGGGTCAAGGTATTTTCTCTGATACAAAAACAGCTTCTTCACATGCTACAATGCAGAATGAGAATACAACGAACTGGGCCGTTGAGAATATTCTTTCATATGACCGTTCGTTCGGTAAGCATAATATTAATGCTGTGGCATTGTATTCAGCCGAGCAGACAACTTACAAAAAGTCTCACATGTACGGATTGGATGTTCCGGCAGACGCTTTCCAGTATTATAATATAGGTCAGGCTGAGAATATTACCATTGACCCGGCAAAGCAAGATTATTATCAGAGCGGACTTATGTCTGCCATGGGGCGTATAATGTATAACTATGATGACCGTTATATGCTTTCGGTTACAGTTCGCAGTGATGGTTCATCTCGCCTTGCCAAAGGCCACCAGTGGCATACTTATCCTGCCGTATCATTGGGTTGGAACCTTAAGAACGAAAAGTTTATGGATAATGTGAAGTGGCTTGACAATCTGAAACTCCGTGTTGGTTATGGTGAGACTTCCAACCAGTCTGTAGCACCTTATAAAACACTTGGTTTGCTTTCAACACGTCCATATAATTTCGGCTCTGATTTTGCCACCGGATACTATGTGTCAGAACTTCCTAATGCGACATTGGGCTGGGAGTTCTCAAGAACATGGAACTTTGGTGTTGATTTCTCAATGTTCCGTGGCCGTTTAAGCGGTACAATCGAATATTACACGCAGAAAACCGAAGACCTTCTGCTCAGTGTGAACCTGCCAAGTACAAGTGGTGTAGGAAGTTACATGGGTAATATAGGTAAGACACAGAATAAAGGTATTGAAATATCATTGAACGGAAAAATCCTTGACAACTATCATGGTTGGACATGGGACGTAGGTATCAATTTCTACAAAAACAGCAATAAACTGTTGTCGCTCGCATCCGGTGCCGATCGCGATGAAAGTAACTGGTGGTTTACAGGCCATCCGATTAACGTGATTTACGACTATGAGAAGATAGGTTTGTGGCAGACTGATGAGGAAGAAGCTCGCAAAATCGCAGAGCCGGGAGGAAATGCCGGTATGATAAAAGTGAAATATACAGGCGATTATGATGCTAACGGACTGCCTACACGTGCAATAGATGCAAGCGATAGACAGATTATTGAGGTTGACCCGGAGTGGGAGGGTGGTTTCAATACCACGGTCTCTTATAAAGGCTTTGACTTGTCTATGGTAGGTACATTCCGCCACGGAGGTACTCTTATCAGTACAATTTATGGCTCACAGGGATATCTTAATATGTTGACAGGTCGTCGTAATAATATCGATGTAGACTACTGGACCGAAGACAATCCTAATGCGAAATATCCGAAACCCGGGGGTATTGAAGGTAGCAATAACCCGAAATATGGAACAACTCTCGGTTATTTCAGTGGTAGCTATCTGAAAGTTAGAACAATAACTCTTGGTTATAACTTTAAAAAGGAATGGATAAAGAGTCTCGGCCTCAGCCGTCTGCGCGCTTATGTAACTGTTCAGAATCCGTTTGTGCTGTTCTCGCCCTATCATAACGAGTCCGGTATGGATCCCGAAACCAACTCTTATGGTAACGAAAATCAGGCTGTAACATCATTTTATAAATCACGCCTGCTTGTTGTTGGATACAACTCTCCGTCAACACGTAATTTCCTTTTCGGACTTAATATAACCTTCTAAATATTTACAACAATGAAAAAATCACATATAAATATAAAGGCTATTGCCGGAGCGTTAATGCTTGGGTTAGCTCTTTCCGGGTGTGCTGATATTCTCGATGAGACTCCTCGAAGCAAATATACTCCTGAGTTTTTCAAAACAGCAGATGGAGTGCGAGGTGGAATAACAGCCTTATATGGTAATTTGCGTATAATATGGGGTGATGGTTATTGGCTTAATGCAATGGAAACAGGAACTGATGAATATACTTATGGCCATGGTGGAGATCAGAACTATTTGGTTATGGATATGTCAGGACAAGGAAACCTTACACCTGAAAGTAGCCGTTCCGACAGATTGTGGAATTCGGCTTATTCGGATATAAACACAGCCAATGGTATTTTGGAGAATGGTGCCAATGTTGAAGGTATATCAGAATCTCTTCTTGCAGAAGCCAATTTCTTCCGTGCGTTTGACTATTTCTGTCTGGTTCAGACATTTGGAGGCGTTCCTCTTGATCTTGGTGCCGGAGATTTGAAGTTTAATACTTCAACTGTTCGTACTTCAAAGCGAAATACTGTGCCAGAAGTATATACGAAGTGTATATTCCCTGACTTAAAACATGCGGTTGATATGTTACCGGAGACAGGACGGGTTACAGGTGGTGTTACAAAGACTGCCGCACGCTTGTTCTTATCAAAAGCTTATCTCACTTATGCATGGTGGTTGCAGAATCCAAATGACATTCCAACTTATCCGGAGTGTGAGCGTATTGACCCTGACGGACATGATGCATCTTGGTATTTCCAGCAGTCATATGATACGGCTGTTGAGGCTATCAGGAATCCTGCAAATTTCGGACTTATGGAATCTTTCTATCAAGTGAACGCAGGTCAGTATGACAGAAATAAAGAGTGTGTGCTTTATGCTGACCATACGCAGAGCAGTACATATTATGACGGAAATACCAATCATGATTGGGCAAATGGAAATGCTCCTGGAAATTATGCCCGCTGGATGGTTCGTTGGGATTATACATTCTTGCAGAGTTCTACAAGTTCTTCTGAATGGAGTGCTGTGAATACTGTACAGCGTGAGGCCGTTCAAGGCAAAGACCGTCCTTGGAAATGCATGGCTCCTCCTATTGAAGTTACAACAAAACTTTTTAAAGACAAAGTTCATGACTCACGTTACGATGGCACATTTGTAACAAAGTTCCTCGGTAATTGGGATAGGGCAGGTATCGAAAATTCGGTTCTTTACAATGCTAATTACATGCCGGTTAAACCGGGTGAGGCTATTCTTACATTCCTTGACGAGGATGATCCGAATGTTGTATATCCTTCCGCAAACCAGGGCGATGCTGAATATAACAAAGGTGCCGGTCGCAGTAATGTTGGTGCAGGTTGGATACCCGGAAGAGCTGATTGGGTAATCAATCCGAGTGGAATAAGCCGTTATGCTTATCTTAATCTTTGGAAGAATGGTATCTATCGTACTGATAATGGTAGTGGACTCGGTAAACCGAATGGAGATAGTCCTCGTCCATATGTAATTGCAAAATTCTCCGAACTTTATCTTATTGCCGCTGAGGCTGCTGTTAAGGGTGCTACAACCCAAAATGGTTATTCTGCACGTGAACTTCTGAATGTTTTACGTGCAAGAGCCGGAAAATGGACATATGATAATAATAACCAGTGTGAAAAGATAGCCGATTATAGTTCAGAGATGACTACAGCTACTCCGCAAGTTATAGATATTGATTATGTACTTGATGAACGTAGTCGTGAGTTGTTTGGCGAGTGCTTGCGTTGGTGGGATCTTGTTCGTACACAGACTTGGGCAGAGCGTGCAAAGACTTATACTATTTGTGGAAAATTGGCCGGCGACCATACTCCCGAAACTGTAACTCGTACAATTGAAAAGATGCATTATCTGCGTCCGATACCTCAGACACAGTTTGATGCAATGGAAATGACAGATGCAGAAAAAGCAGCATATCAGAATCCGGGTTATACCCATTAAAGGTATATCTTAAACTAACAGCTCCTAAGTATTATCTTGTAAAAGAATGCTTAGGGGCTGTTTTTTATGTTTGTGGTATCGTTATAATGTTTTGAACTCGTTTAAACTTTTTACCGAAATGTAATGCGGTACATTGATTCTTATTCTTTCCTTGCCATAATCGGTCTTTTTGCCTGCTTTTGTCCCTCTCATCGGTTGCATAGCCCGCTATGCGTCCTCTTCGAGTAACAAAAT
>Cebus_capucinus_imitator_PRJNA485217_SSR102__coassemble_885_pt1 | contig 25431 bp, 21 predicted proteins | sample Cebus_capucinus_imitator_PRJNA485217_SSR102__metabat2_high_PE_011 | metagenome-assembled genome bin Cebus_capucinus_imitator_PRJNA485217_SSR102
CCGCTATGCGCCCTCTTCGGGTAACAAAACCGGACGAAAAAACACTCGATTATGACAAAAATAAAAAGTTTAAACGAGTTCATTGTGTTTATTATTAATCCCAACTGAACGTGCGAATAATCGAGCGTAGTTGGTCAACGATTCTTCTTAATGTCTTGTTTCTTTTGATAAGGCCCAAATGCTTGTCTTTGAGTGCGTTTTTGATTATATCGGTCTGTTCCTTTTGCACATAGTCATACTCTGCCAAGTAGTGGTTAAGCACTTCGGGAGCAATATCCTCTTCCGTCGCAAGTGTATGGATAGCCTCGCTGCGCTTCTCACTGATATAATTGTTCAGACGCTCTTCGAGGTCGATTGTTCCGTCAGCCTTTTGTTTCCCGGCCATGAAGTTGTCGCGGTCATCATCTACGTTTTCACGGATGAAACCGTCTATCAGTTTGGCTTTACCGCGCAATTCGGCATCCTTTATCATGGTGTCAATGATACCTTGGCGACGCTCGGCATAATCGGCACTGTATGGGTCGAGGTCGGATATCAATCCGAGAATATACGCCACATTGATAATGTCACTATGAAGCAATTCAAGGCAGAAATCAATATCCTCAAGCCCTACGACACCTTGGGTGGGGGCATCGGTGTCTGCCGTCTGTACAGTGTTATTTGTCGACTTTGTGTCTGTAAAGACTATTTTGTCGTGAATATCCAGATACTTGCTTCGATAGTCCATGTATTGTTGTTCGGTCATACCGAGACTGTCATCACTCACGTCAAAGTCATCATATATTTGTATTTCCGCATGTTTGCGGATAATGTCGCGGAAAGCCAAGACAAAATCTTTCTTGTCCTGCTCGCTTTGCAACAGGTCAATGCTTGACGTTGATGGGTATTTCTGAAGGAAAGTCTCTGCTAAATCCTTGTATTCCTTCCTGACTTTCTCAAAGGGTGGGCGTACAATCTCGTCCGGGTTATTACTATTACTGAACAGGCGGATGGCGGTATCTACATTGCTCTTCAAGTCACGGAAGCAGACGATTTTTCCAAAACGTTTCTTCTCATTGAGCACACGGTTGGTACGGCTGAACGCCTGTATCAGGCCGTGATATTCCATGTTCTTGTCTACATAGAGTGTGTTGAGCTTCTTTGAGTCGAACCCGGTAAGGAACATACCGACCACCAAACAGAGGTCGAGCGACTTCATATCAGCATGTTTCTTTTTCATGCGCAGATTGATGTCGTCGTAGTATGCGCGGAAATTCTCAGTGGTGAACGATGTGCCGAACATCGTATTATAGTCGTCCATGATAGCCTGCAATTCATCAGCTTCACCTGCACTGTCGCTCACATAATCGCCTGTACCCATACCTGTAAATTCATCGTCCTGACTTGAATTGGCAGCATAAGTAAAGACTGCCCCGATACGTATCTTAGGATTCAGGCTTTTGAAAATCTTGTAATAACGTATCAGCATAGGGACAGACTGCACCGCAAACAGCGCGTCAAACTCCCCGTCGAATGTGGACTTATTGAAATTATTAAGGATGAATTTGGCAATCTCCTCCATGCGGTTGGCATTACCATTCTCTACTTCCTCATTGCCGTGATAATACTCCACAAGGAAACCCAGCACATTCTCGTCTGCAATGGCATCTTTGATAAGATAGCGGTGAAGGCAATTCCCGAATATCTCTTTGGTGGTGTGCTTATCCACAGAGTTCTCATTGAATATGGGCGTTCCTGTAAATCCAAAAACTTGGGCATTGGCAAAGAACTTCATGATGTTCTTGTGGCTGTCACCGAAATGGCTGCGATGACACTCATCGAATATCATCACAATGCGTGAATGGCGCACGCTGTCTATCTTGTTGCTGTACCACTGGCGACTTACAGCTGCATTCAGTTTCTGGATGGTAGTGATGATAATCTTTGAGTTGCTCTGCAATCGCTTCACCAACTCATCTGTATTGTCAGTGCTATCTACCGAACCGGGTTCAAAGGATTCATATTCCGATTGTGTCTGTGTGTCAAGATCGTGGCGGTCAACCACGAACATGACTTTATCCACATCGTCTAACTCTGATACCAGTTGGGCGGCCTTGAAAGAAGTCAGGGTCTTGCCGGCACCTGTGGTATGCCAGATATAGCCGTTGTCGTTGGAGTTTACCACACGGTCGAGTATCTTCTCAACAGCATAGAACTGATAAGGGCGTAGCACCATAAGACATTTGTCGCCCTCATGGAGCACGATGTATTTGCTTATCATCTTGCCCAAGGTACACTTGTCGAAGAAGAAAGCGGCGAATTTATCCAATTCGTTGAAAGGTACATTCTCGACATCCGTCCAGTTGAATGTGAACTTAAAGCCGGAATTGGGATTGTTGACGAAATAGCGTGTATTGACCCCGTTTGAAATCACAAACAACTGGATATAATCGAACAAGCCGTGGAAAGAAGTCTTGTGATAGCGTTGTATCTGGTTGTACGCTTGCTTCAACTCGATGCCACGACGCTTCAATTCAATCTGCACCAACGGCAAGCCATTGATAAGCAGCGTTACATCATAACGACATTTCTTGCGCCCCTCAATGGTAATCTGATTGGAAACTTGAAACTCATTCTGGCACCAGTGCTGGCTGTTAAGAAACTCCACCCACAGGCGTTCACCATTATCCAACTCCAATGGATAAAGGTCACGCAGCTTCTTGGCTTTCTCAAAACGAGAGCCGCCTTCAAGGTATATTTGAATACGTTCAAACTCGGCATCGGTAAACTCTGTCCTACCTAATTCCGCCAATTGCTTCTTGTTGTGAATCTCCAATTGACGCTTGAAATTCGACATAAGATTACTCTCCTCGTCAATCCGGACATATTCATAGTTCATCTTACGAAGAGTGGCTATCAGGCCGTTTTCAAGAGCCGCTTCACTTTGTATTGTCATATATTTTCTGTCTTCTGTTCTATCGTAACCTATTCAATCAAAATGCACAAAATCATTGATAAGTTGTATGTATGGTGCAAGTTCTATCTTGCTGATGGTTTCAACAGATGGATTTTCACCATTCTTCAGCACCTTTGAAAGCTACCCTATTGAGAATAGGGCGACCAACTTTTATCATCTACCTTAAGTCAGGTTTTGTCTTTCCAAGTTAAGTGAATTTCAGATGAAAGTGCTCGATTTTAATCAACCGTACTACTCATGATTCTTTTGATTGTTATCGGTTTACTTGCCACAAAGGTAACACTTTTAATTGGAACTTCGAAACTAAACGGTTGTTTTCATCTTTGAATCCCTAATTATTGTCCTTTGAGAACCAACTGACGAACTCATTTAAACTTTTTATCTCTCATTACAATTATAGTTTTTTCGTTTGCTTTCGTCCCTTTCACCGGTTGCATAACCCGAATAAGTTCTTTAATTCAAAAAGAATCAAACAATTACATTATGAAAGTAAATGTATTGCAAAAAGTATCTTTTTGATATTATGTTTCAGCAAACATAAAATGATGAAATAGAGAAAAAACAAGGAAAAGAATGAGGGTAACAATCAAAAATATATCTATCGAGACATGGAATAATAGGTTTATAAGAGTAAAACTTATGCTTTTATGAGTGAAAACAATGGGTATTTGAGGCTATAAATATGCTTTTTTTGAGTGAAAGGTGTTTTTTAAGGGTAAATTGTGTCGTTATCATTGCCCAAACAATGTATTGCAATTCATAAAGAGCAATATATCAACACATTAACATTGCACACAAAAAAGGGCTTTCATTACAGTCAACCGATTAAAATTTGAAAATAACGGCGATTTTAAGCCTTTTCATAAATCACATAGAAAGCAAATATCGGTATTTACTTTCCATTCGGCCAATCCATGGCAGACTGATTTTTGCCTCCACAACGCCACGAAAGCAAAGCCCGCAATCGGGGAAAAGAGAACTACTCACGATAGAGCCATGTGAGGATTTTGTTTATCCAACTAATCGTGCAACGAAACCAACGGTATGTGCCGACCGGCTTACCACCAAACGTCAGTATGAACTCGCGCAACGGATGACGACGGAACGGTAAACCGACATCCATAAAATTAATGTGCCGGTATCCGGCATCGTATGCCTTACTGATTGCTGTCCAAACGGTTATGGCGTATGTACGCTTCATGTGCAACTTGTCGCAGGCGGTGAGATACCAAAGGTATGAGTCGCAACCGGAATACACACACACACAACCACCGATTATGCGATTGCCCTCACGGGTTATATAGACATCGCCGCGGCCTGAGGCCTGCAAACGGCTGAACATGCTGAAATGGGGGATGTAACGGCGAATGTGCAATGTGGTGTAACCATGCATCATGCGCACAACGGCCCGTATATCGTCATCGGTACAGGCCGGACTGACATCAAGACCTGCACGACGCGCATTATCAAGATGGTGCACGGCACGAGACAGAAGTCGTTCAACAGGGGGCATACTGTGCAGAGAGTTGTGTATCTTCATCCAATGCACCGGGAAGAAGCCTGAAGCACGAAAGCGACCGTAACCGAACATCTTAGTGCTAAGGTCGCTGAACTCGATATAAAGACAGAGCTTGCCGCGCAACATATGGCAAAGGGCTTCAAGCATATAGGAGAACACAGCCTCACGGTCGGCACAATCGGCATAATCGCCCTCGCCATAGGCTCTGGCCTGCGTGAATAAATAAGGGGGAAGCCATGATCCTCGACGGCGCAAGGTGATGAGCAACCGGCCTTCGATGCGGCCGTCATTCATGGCAATGGCCATGTAGGGTTGTTGCCCGGGGGTCTGCTCGATTATGCGAAACAGCTCCGGACTGTGGAAGAAACTGCCTTCGCCGACAAACTCAGGTAAATCTTCGCTCCTACTGATTATGTTTACTTCGATTTTGCTCATACCTCATGGGCTAACTAAGGCAAATGTACGATTTATATTTGGAACTCGTTTAAACTTTTTACCGAAATGTCATGCTGTACATTAATTTTTATTATTTCCTTGCCCTAATCGGTCTTTTTTGCCTGCTTTTGTCCCTATCATAGGTTGCATAGCCCTCTATGCGCCCTCTTCGACTAACAAAATCAGGCCAAAAACACTCGATTATGACAAGAACTAAAAAGTTTAAACGAGTTCATTTGTTGCTTTATCACATTCGTCTTATCCGCGACAAACCGACAATATGATTTACAATCAAAGTGATGAACGCCACGCACCGGTATTATAACTCTATAACATGTCCGTGGAGTGTAGCGTGAACCGGCAATGGGTATAACGAAAGCAAGGGTGTGTCAAACTCGATGCTGTACGCTTGTCGAGTTTGACACACCCTCGCTTTAGGATATAATCGAATTAATTATTTCTCAATCTTTACGGTTACAGGAGAAAGAATGCCCTGCTTCCATGACTTCATGAAGCTGAACCAGTCTTTGGCTGTATGATAACCGAAAGTCTCGTTATCACTGCAATATGTGATTTTGTAGTTCAATTCATCGGTCGATGTCTTAACGACGTAAGGATAATCCTCCTTGGTTGCCTTCTCTTCGCTTACGAGATATTCGGAAGGAACATAAATGCCGAGGCCAACTGTCTCGCGCTTGTAGTTAGCTGTGTCTTTTGCGGCAACGGGCCATGCCGTGCCCCAACATCCGCGCAAACCCTTACGGTCTGTAAACTCGGTCGATCCGTCGACATTAACAATACCGGTAGCGAACAGATAATCAGATACAGGACGATTGAACTTAACTTTGACATCGCACTCACGGCGGCCTGCATACATTATATAATAGGTCTTCATGTCAACAGGCTGCAGGCTGGGTTGAGGTGTCCAACCACGGTCTTCAATCTCTACAATGGTACGAAGCGGACCGGTAGCGATTAATCTCTGCGAGCGATAGTCGACATCGGTAAGAAGGGTCTGCTGACTGCCGTCCCAACCACGCAGGGCACCAAGACCGAACGAATTGCCTACCCAAAGCACATCGTCGCCATATCCTGCGGCTTTCTGTTCGGCACTGGGATAAAACTGTGTTTCCTTCAGCTCAAGACCTTTGCGGAATTTTCCGTAGAGGTCGACGGTCTGACGATGGTCAAAGTATATGCGCATGGCAAGCATATCATTCTCAAACGCCGCGCCGTGGTGGTTAACAGCACCATAGGGGTTTACGCCACGATTTACTGTAAGTTCGCTGATGTATATGTCTTGCTTATTCTTTATTTTCACCTTACGGTTCAGAAGCATAAGCTCGGCATACACCTTGGCATCATATTGACGCGGAGTACCTTTGTCGTAAAGGGTAACACTGAATTTCTTTGTTGATTTACGGTCAACATCTGTCAGGAAACACAGTTCATCGTAACGCCCGTCGCGGTTAATGTCGTCAAGCTGACATGGTGTCTCGGTTCCGTCAAACGTAACGACAGCCGAACGTACATTTATACCCATATCATCAAGATTAATCACAACAGGCTGGTTGGACTTTGCGATTTTTCCACTATTGGTAACAGTTACATTGATTGTTTTCTGGGCCACGACCGGCATAGACAGCACAGTCAGTCCAACGATAAGTAAATTCTTGCAGTTCATTGTAGATTAGTAAAAAAGAAAGAAGCCCCGAAAGTGTGCCAAAATCTGTTTACACATACATTTTGACACAGCCTCGGGGCTTTACTTGTAAGTTTAGATTTTATCTAATTCGACAGCCATCTCCTCCTGAAGGGCCTTGGCATTCTTAGCCGCAACCTCGGCAAAGTCGGTACCATTAGATGCATAAATTATACCACGGCTGCTGTTAACAAGGAGTCCGCAATCCTTAATCATGCCATACTTGCAAACCTCCTGAAGGCTGCCACCCTGTGCGCCTACGCCCGGCACGAGCAGGAAATGTGTGGGAGCCACACGACGTATGTCGGTAAACATGCTACCCTGAGTAGCTCCGACAACGTACATCATGTTCTCATCATTACCCCACTCCTGCGATTTGCGTATAACTTTCTCGAACAGGCGTTCACCGTCGGCATCGGCAGTAAGCTGAAAGTCGTGAGAACCCTTATTGCTGGTAAGCGCAAGCAGTATTACCCACTTGCCGGGATAAGCGAGGAAAGGCGAAACGCTGTCCTCCCCCATATAGGGGGCTACAGTCAACGAGTCGAGGTCATACTCCTCAAAGAACGTGCGGGCATACATTGAAGATGTGTTTCCGATGTCGCCACGTTTAGCGTCTGCAATAATGAAATGCTGAGGATAGTTCTCCTTAAGATACTTAACCGTGCGCTCGAATGACACAATTCCCTTTGTACCCATACTCTCATAGAAGGCAAGATTGGGTTTGTAAGCTACACAATAAGGTGCTGTAGAATCAATAATTGCTTTATTGAAATCGAAGATTGGGTCTTCATGATCAAGCAGATGAGCCGGAATCTTCTTTATATCCGTGTCAAGACCGACACAGAGAAATGTTTTCTTGTTGAATATTTGTTCAACCAGCTGTTGTCTGTTCATAGTCTATTGTTTTTTTTTAATATTAAAGTTCAGCCTCCTTCAGCCTCTCGGCATTCTCGGCAACGCTCAAAGCGTCAATCATATCTTGTATGTTTCCGCCGAGGAAGCCGGCCAAATCGTGAGTGGTGTATCCGATGCGGTGATCGGTAACACGACCCTGCTGGAAGTTGTATGTGCGTATCTTTGCGCTACGGTCTCCGGTAGACACAAGTGTCTTACGACGACTGGCGATATCATCGATATACTTCTGATGCTCACGGTCGTAAATGAAAGTACGCAAACGCGACAAGGCACGCTCCTTATTCTTTGGCTGGTCGCGAGTCTCGGTACACTCAATAAGGATTTCTTCGGTCTCGCCTGTATTAGGATTTTTCCACGGATAACGCAGACGGACACCTGACTCAACCTTATTCACATTCTGACCACCGGCACCTGAACTACGGAATGTATCCCATTTAATGTCGCCCTCGTTGATGTTAACCTCAAACTTGTCGGCCTCCGGAAGCACAGCCACAGTGGCCGCACTGGTGTGCATACGTCCCTGAGTCTCGGTGGCAGGCACACGCTGAACACGGTGAACGCCTGACTCATATTTAAGTATTCCGTACACACCATCACCGCTAACGGCAAAGTCTATTTCCTTGAATCCACCCACGGCACCCTCACTGACACTGGTAACAGAGAGTGTCCAACCCTTGGAGTCGCAATATTTTTTATACATCTGGAATAGGTCTCCTGCAAAAAGAGCAGCTTCATCGCCACCGGTTCCGGCACGAATTTCCATCTGCACGTTCTTTGCGTCCTCAGGGTCTTTAGGCACAAGTGCCAGTTTTATTTCCTCTTCGAGCCGAGGTTGCATCTCCTCATTTATCTGAAGCTCCTCGCGAGCCATCTCTTTCATATCGGGATCGCTCTCGTTTGCCAGTATATCCTTGGCTTCTTTGATTGAATTGAGACACGCCATATACTTCTTGCGCGCCTTCATAATGTCGTCAAGGTCCTTATACTCACGTGTAAGCCTAACGTAGCGTTCTTGATCTGCAATAACGTTAGGGTCGGTTATAAGGGTTGAAACCTCCTCATAACGGCTTTCAAGTCCTTCAAGTTTCTCAAGTATGCTGTTGTTGTCCGGCATATATTATGTCGCTTAATAATTAAATTCTCCAAATTCAGATTTTATTGTCAGGCTCTTGGCACCTTCTTCTATATGGCCCACAACCTGAGCGTCGATATTGAAGCTCTTGCTTATCTCTATCACCTTGTCGGCAACTTCGGGACGAACATAAATCTCCATGCGATGTCCCATGTTGAAGACTTTGTACATCTCTTTCCAGTCAGTGCCACTCTGTTCGCTGATTATGCGGAACAACGGTGGAACAGGAAACATGTTGTCTTTAACCACATGGCAGTTATCGCCTACAAAATGCAGAACCTTTGTCTGTGCTCCACCGGTGCAATGCACCATACCGTGAATCTCGGGGCGTAACTCATCAAGGACTTTCTTTATAACAGGCGCATAGGTACGAGTGGGCGAAAGTACTAACATACCGGCACTTACAGGCGCGCCATCAACCTTATCATCAAGATGATAGTTACCGCTATAAACCAGCTCTTCGGGTACAGCGTGGTCGTAACTCTCCGGATATTTCTCGGCCAAATACTTCGCAAACACATCATGACGCGCACTTGTAAGACCGTTACTGCCCATACCACCATTATAACGATTCTCGTATGTGGCTTGGCCAGATGACGACAAACCTACGATAACATCGCCCGGACGAATATTCGCATTGTCGATAACGTCGCTGCGCTTCATACGGCAAGTAACGGTAGAATCGACGATAATGGTTCTCACGAGGTCGCCCACATCAGCAGTCTCACCGCCTGTGGCATATATACCGACTCCCATCTCACGCATCTGAGCCAGTAATTCGTCAGTACCGTTTATTATAGCTGATATAACTTCGCCCGGAATAAGCATCTTATTACGACCGATTGTACTTGATACCAAAATATTATCAACGGCACCAACACAAAGAAGGTCATCTGTATTCATTATAAGCGCATCCTTAGCAATACCTTTCCACACGCTGAGATCACCGGTCTCTTTCCAATACATATAAGCCAATGACGACTTTGTTCCGGCACCATCGGCGTGCATGATGTTACAGTATTCGGGGTCTCCTCCCAAAATGTCAGGTATTATCTTGCAGAAAGCCTGCGGAAAAATACCTTTATCTATATTCTTGATGGCGTTATGCACATCCTCCTTGGCGGCTGATACGCCACGCATCATGTAACGGTTGTGTGAATCCATTATCGTAAAATAGTTTCTGATTTTCTAAAAAATATTAAGTCTCGCCTTTTATTTACTATGACCGACTATATGCCATGCCAAAAACGCCAACTTGCGAATGCCTGCAACAACAGCATCTCAAGCCCGTTTTTTACAGTAGCTCCACGCGCGGCACCCTTCTTCATAAACAGCGTCTGGTCAGGATTGTAAATAAGGTCGTAAAGAATATTCTTGCTATCAATGGCATCATAAGGCAGATTCGGGCACTCGTCGATATGCGGATACATTCCACACGGAGTACAATTAACTATAACATTATACTCCTTTATCACGTCAGGTGTGATTTTATCATATTGTATCGTGTCAGGACGTTCGTATCTGCTGACAAATACGGTTTCAAGACCAAGCGACCTTAAGCCATAGTTAACGGCCTTTGATGAGCCTCCGGTACCTAATATCAACGCTTTACGGTGAAAGCGTTCAAGTAAAGGTTCAATACTTTTAGTAAAGCCTATAACATCACTGTTATAACCTTTCAGTATTGTATCCGCTCCCTTATGCTCAACTTTCACCACGTTAACGGCCCCTATAGCCCTTGCCTCCGGACTGACAGTATCGAGAAAGCTGATTACTTTCTCCTTGTAAGGAATAGTAACGTTGAGTCCTTTCAACTCAGGATTTGAAGCTAAAATCTCAGGCAGGGAGTCGATGCTCGGAATCTCGAAGTTCACGTATTCCGCATCAATACCCTCATTCTCGAATTTCTCGTTGAAATAATTCTTCGAGAAAGAATGTCCTAAAGGATAACCGATAAGTCCGTATTTGTCCATAAATACCAATGTTTTATTTAGTTGCTATATAACACGTGCATATTCCGAACGTAAGCCGCTTATAAGTAGCTTCGGCAAAGCCGGCTTTCTTCAGTATGTCAACCATGGTTTCTCCTTGCGGAAAAGCCTCGATTGTGGTTATAAGGTACGAGTACGCCTTACTGTCTTTCGATATCAGCTTGCCGTACAAAGGCAAAACGGTGTGTGAATAAAGCCAGAACAGTTGTTTCATCGGGAACTGCTGCGGGCAACTGAACTCAACCAAACAGGCGTGCCCACCCTTTTTCAACACACGGCATATCTCACTCAAGCCGGCATCAAGATTTTGGAAATTTCTTATACCGAACGCGGCCGTTACGGCGTCAAACGTATCACCGGCATAAGAAAGATGCTCACAGTCCTCTTTGGCAAAACCGATAATACCGTCAAGACCGGCAGCCCGAACCTTCTCCTTACCAATATTCATCATGCCTTCAGAAATGTCAACGCCCGTAATGCTTTCAGGTTTCAGTTTCCTTGCCGCCATTATGGCGAAGTCTCCGGTACCGGTTGCTATATCGAGCATACGTGCCGGACGATACTTCAACAGTTTCTTTATCGCCGTGTTTCGCCACAGATAGTCAATTCCGAACGACAGCTGATGATTAAGCATATCGTACGAGTGGGCTATACTGTCAAACATGGTAGCCACCTGTTTTCGTTTCTCCTCACCATTGCTGTAAGGCGTTATTTTCTCTTGTTTGTAAGGCATGTCTCCTATTAATATTCAAATTCACGATTCATAACCGAGTGCTGTCTGTGCCGACACCCCTGTCATGAATCATGAATCCCTTTATGTTTATTATTTCTGAAGCGTCTTCAAATATTCGCTCACGTTACGCTCTATGCGCTCGGCGATGTCTCCGGCCTCGGTGGCTTTGTCAAACTTATCGCCTGTGATATGCTCGAACAACTCTATGTAGCGGTCGCTTACGCTCTCTGCATACTCATCGGTAATCTCAGGCATTGTCTGTCCCGGCTCGTTCATGAAATTGTGCTCTATGAGCCACCGGCGAACAAACTCTTTTGACAACTGACGCTGTGGCTCACCTTTCTCAAACTTCTCCTCATAACCGTCCGCATAGAAGTAGCGGCTGCTGTCAGGAGTGTGAATCTCATCGATAAGATACACCTTGCCGTCGCGTTTACCGAACTCATATTTAGTATCGACAAGAATAAGACCGTGCTTTGCGGCTATTTCCTGTCCGCGAGCGAAGATTTTGCGGGTATAGTCTTCCATAACCTCATAATCCTCTTTGCTCACAATACCCTGAGCGATGATTTCCTCTTTCGAGATATTCATGTCATGGCCCTCGTCAGCCTTGGTTGTCGGGGTAATGATTGGCTCGGGGAAACGTTCGTTCTCTCTCATTCCGTCAGGCAGCTTCACGCCGCAAATCTCGCGGCAACCTTTCTGATACTCACGCCATGCCGAACCTGTAAGTATGGAGCGTATAATCATCTCCACGCGGAAGCCCTCGCACTTCAGGCCCACTGTAACCATCGGGTCGGGTGTGGCCAGTTTCCAGTTGGGGCATATGTCTGTGGTCTGGTCAAGGAATTTTGCCGCAATCTGGTTAAGAACTTGTCCCTTGAAAGGTATGCCCTTAGGCAGAACCACGTCAAACGCCGAGATTCTGTCGGTGGCGACCATTACCAACACGTCGTCATTAATGTTGTACACATCACGTACTTTACCGTGGTAAACACTTTTCTGTCCGTCAAAGTGGAACTCTGTTCTTGTCAATGCTTTCATTGCTTCAAATATTTGTTTGTTTTTAAACGTGAATTTCAGTCGGCATCACCCTACCCTGCCGTTTTTCATTCAGGCTGCATTCGGGTCTACTCCTTCTTGCGTGCCGCGTCAGCCTTATCATAAGCCTTCACTATGCGGGTTACAAGTTTGTGGCGCACAATGTCTTTGCCGGTCATCCTGACAAATTCTATGCCTTCCACATTATTTAATATATCCATCGCCTCGCGCAATCCGCTTACGGTACCTCCCGGCAGGTCTACCTGCGTCAAGTCTCCGGTTATTATCATCTTAGTGTTCCAGCCCATGCGGGTCAGAAACATCCTTATCTGCGCCGGAGTGGTATTCTGCGCCTCGTCAAGTATTACTACAGCGTCGCTCAGCGTTCGTCCTCTCATAAAGGCCAAAGGAGCTATCTGTATTACGTGTTTCTCCATCATATCCTGCAGTTTCACCGCCGGAATCATGTCTTCAAGAGCGTCATAGAGCGGTTGCAGATACGGGTCTATTTTCTCTTTCATATCGCCCGGAAGGAAGCCCAACTTCTCGCCCGCCTCAACAGCCGGACGGCTCAATATAATCTTTTTAGCCGTTTTCTCCTTCAACGCTTTCACGGCCAAGGCTATACTGAGATAGGTCTTACCGCTTCCGGCAGGCCCCACAGCAAAAACCATGTCGCATTTCTCATAAGCGTCAATCAGTTTCTGTTGGTTCTCGCTGCGGCTTTTTATCGGTTTACCCGATATATTGTATACTACAACATCTTTTGCCGCATCATCTTTCGTGCGACGACCTTTTATTATGTCTAATATGTCCTCATCGGTTATCGAGTTGTATTTCAGCACATGCAGTCTGAGCTTTTCCAAATTTTCCTCGAAAGCAGCTAATTGCTCTTCATCACCAAGAATACGTACAACATTGTCGCGTGCCATGATTCTCAGTTTCGGATACAGGGCCTTTATCACCTGCAAGTGGGCGTTGTTAACTCCGTAGAGTATAACGGGGTCGATGTCCTCAAGGACTATATGTTTTTCTGTCAATGGTTGAAATTATTGTTGTTTTTATTTGAAACCTTACGAACCCACCCTCCTACGGCACATTTTTATACCGAACGGCAAGTCCGCATTATTTTCGTGCAAAATTACAAAAAGCTTTCGATATTCCATTCATTTTTAATATCTTTGTGCTTCAAAATCAGAATATTTTTTCAATGAAGATAACAAAGAACAAATACCTCACATGGTTTACAGCCGTAGTGGCAGTACTTGCATTGGTTCGCTGCACATTCCCTAAAATAGCTGAAGACAAGCCCGTTAGCGGCATCAGCCAAACAGACTGTTCAACAACAGCAAACAACAGTCTGCCTAAACCTGCCAAGCCGGAATCGTTACCGCCGACAGTAGTCAACGACCCGGCCGGGCGTGTCTCGTTCTTCAACGCCGACGGCTCTTTGCGTAAGAACCGCATATACAGTGTACCGAAATTCAGTACGTGTTTCCCCGACAGCAACAACGTTCAGCTTGAAGCCGCCGGCCGTTACGGTGTCAGTCCGGTCGAAAACCGCAACGATGCCGAGGCCCGAAAAAAAGAACTTGTCTATATAGGTTCAAGCCCATACTACCATGTCGACCGCCTGCGCAGCAGTATTCCTTACCTCGTACCCCGTGCCGCAGTTCTGCTTAATGATATCGGGCGCGCGTTCTACGACAGTCTTCAGATTAAGGGGGTGCCTCTGCATCAAATGATTGTTACCAGTGTCTTACGCTCACGAGAGGATATAAAAAAACTGCGCAACTACAATGGTAATGCGACCGAGCACTCATGCCATCTGTATGGCACGACATTTGATATTTGTTACAACCGTTACAAAACAGTGCAAGACCCTGTCGGTCCTGAACGTCGCAAGGTGCGTAACGACACACTTAAATGGGTACTAAGTGAGGTGCTTCGCGATATGCGCCAAAATGAACGTTGCTATATAAAGTATGAGGTCAAGCAAGGTTGCTTCCATATTACCGTAAGATAAATTTAATTGTTATAAAGGTCTACACATACAGTGGCGTCATTCAGAGTGTTTATCCTGATGACGCCACTGTTGTATTGTTCAGGCAGAGTTTACATTGAACTCGTTTAAACTTTTTATTTCTTATCATAAAAACATAAGAACAAGAAGAATTGCATAAGATTATTTCCAACCGGTTTTCAATCAGTTAAAGAGAGAAATTCAATGTTGTTATTTCAGCACGCAAAAGTGCCTGTTTCGCTGTGTGAAAACTATTGTTTTACACGCCGAAACAGGCACATCCATATTTTGACTGCCAAATTTCGAAAATTAAAGTCTAATGATTATAAATCATAATCACAAAAAATATTTGCTGTCTAATTCTTTTTCCAACCTTTATAAATAATAAAGCCGACTATCAACACAGCCAAAATCAGGATTACATAACCAATCTCATGACTGTATTCTGTTGCAAGAATATAAACATCATTGGTGGTCTTTACCGGTGTGAAACGATAAATCATGTAGCCCAACACGGCGAGAACCGTATTCCAAGCGGCGGCGCCAAGAGTAGTGTAAATAAGGAAATGATCCATACGCATGTTGGCAAGTCCGGCCGGAATACTTATAAGTTGACGCACAGCCGGAATAAGACGACCGAAGAAAGTGCTGGCAGCTCCATGCTTACGGAAATAATTCTCTGCTTTCTCAACCGAGGCACGGTCAATAAGGCACATATGGCCGATGCGGCTGTCGGCAAAGCGGTAAATTATAGGACGGCCCAACCACTTGGCAAGATAATAATTAACCAACGCGCCTATGTCGGCACCTATTGTGGCGAACACTATCACAAGGAAAATGTTCATACTGTCATCGGCCATCGCTTTCCATGCCGCAGGAGGGACAACCACCTCCGAGGGAAATGGAATAAACGAGCTCTCAATAGCCATAAATACTGTTACGACCCAATAATTAAGGTTCTCTAAAACCCATCTGAATAATTCTGCTGAATCCATCTGTCTGTTTATTGTTTTTAAAATGCTGTAAGTTCATCGTAAATTCGCTGCACCGGCAGTCCCATTACATTATAGAAACTACCTTTTATGCCTGTTACACCGACATAACCGATCCACTCCTGTATGCCATATGCGCCGGCTTTGTCGAGCGGACGGCACACGTTGACATAATAGTCTATCTCACTGTCGCTAAGCTGTTTGAATGTAACTTCGGTTGTTACCGAGAAACTGCGCTGCTTGTCAGCCGAAGTTATGCAGACACCTGTTATAACCTGATGTGTGTGTCCGCTTAATTTGTGTAACATCCGGCGAGCATCCTCCTCGTCGGCAGGTTTGCCCAAGACTTCGTCGCCGAGAATTACAACCGTGTCGGCTGTAAGCACTATCTCGTCGCTTTTAATAATATCTGCATACGTCTGAGCCTTCTCGCGGGCTATATACTCGGCCACTTCGTTTACCGGCAGGTCGTCCGGATAAGCCTCGCTGACATCAGGCAGAACCATAACGTCAAAATCGATATTGAGTCCGTTAAGCAACTCTTTGCGTCTCGGACTGTTACTTGCAAGTATTATGCGTTGGTATTGTTTCATCATAATCGTAAATTGTTAATAGTTACCAGCCAAATGCCTCGGCACCCGACAGCCATTTGCCCTGTGCGCGTAGCACCTGCTCGATGACATCACGGCCACAGCCATCGCCACCATTGCGACGACTGATGTAAAGGCTTATATTTCTGATATCCGGAGCCGCGTCAGCCGGACAGCACGGGCACCCCACCCGACGCATAACCTCATAGTCGGGTATGTCGTCTCCCATATACAGTATCTCATCATCGGCCAAGCCGTATTTCTCGACAAAAGCGTTATAGGTTACAATCTTTACAGAGCAACCCATATAAACATCTTTAACGCCAAGACCCTCATAGCGACGGCGCACGCTGTCTGTGCGTCCGCCTGTAATTATCGCAATCTGCAGGCCTGACTTCATCGCCAACTGTATGGCGTAACCGTCTTTTATGTTTACAGTGCGCATTGGCTCACCATAGGGATGCAACGTTATCGTCTCACGGCTCAACACACCGTCAACATCAAAAATAATGGCACGTATGCGCTTCAGGTCATAGTTTATCATGCCTTATCCTCCTTCTGCCGTGCGGCGTGGTTTATACTTATACTCATGCACTCGTAAATCTGACGAAACAACGGATTGTCTTTAAGCATATCGGCCTGCGCGCGTATCACACTCTGGTCATAACGCACAGCCGGACCTGTCTGAGCTTCAATCGGAGACATGTGGTGCACCTTGCGCGCGGTCTCATCGATAAGGGGTAACATTATGTCAAACGGAATATGATGTTTCTTTAATATCTCAGCCGACACAGTGTAACAGTGATTTACGAAGTTGCAGGCAAACACGGCCGACAAATGCAGATAACGACGTTCGGCAGAAGGCAGAAGCATTACACGCTCAGACAGTGAGCCGGCCAAATCGCTAACCAAATTTAAAGTAAAATCATCGTCAGCCTCAATAAACACCGGTATGTCTTTGAAGTTGACAGTATGTTCCTTGGTGAATGTCTGCATAGGATACAGCACACCATAATGAATGGCCATACCTTCAAATACATTCATGCCGATACTGCCTGCCGTATGCAGAAAAACTTTTTTCTCACGACCTTTACACAACTGTGGTACCACATCGGCTATCACACTGTCCTTCACCGCTATTATATATACGTCGGCTTCAGTGGTTATGGCGTTTAAATCTGTCGTGGGAGAACCTCCTGCCATTGTGGCAAGACGTGTAGCCGAGGCAGAAGTGTGGCTATACACCTGCACTATGTCATGGCCCGCTGCAAGCAAAGCGTTACCAAGATTGGTGGCTAAATTACCTGCGCCAATCAATACAATTTTCATTCTTTACAGCCGTTTATGTAAACATTCTCCCATTTCAGTTTATCCTCATCCTGCGGTCGACGCTCGGTTTCTTTATGGCCTATGCCGATAACACACAGAACGTTGAGATTGTCGGGCAGTCCCAACACGCCGCGTATAACTTCATCGGCCGTGATGCCGTCGGTCAGACCTCGTCCGCGCATTTGCGCCCAACATGAGCCAAGACCAAGTTCTTCGGCCTGATACTGCATACTTATAGCGGCTATGCTGCCATCCTCTATCCAGCAGTCATTCTCTAACGGGTCGCCAAGCACGGCGATTGCCAACGGAGCTTTTTTAAGAAACTGTGAGCCGTTATCCCTGGCATCTGCTATTTTCTCAATCATCATCCTGTCATCAATCACAACAAATCGCCAGCCGCGCCTGCTCTTTGATGTGGGAGACATCAGTGCGGCACGAAGAATAAGGCGCACATCGTCGGCACTTATCTCGCCGTCGGCAAACGAGCGGTGGCTGCGACGCATCTGAACGAGTTTATTAAAGTCTGTCATAAGCTGATTTCTTTCGTTTCGTATTCGTTTCAGCCACAAAGATAGATATTTATCATTAAACAAATGCAGACGTATATATTTTTTAAATAAAGATTGGCTATCTTTGCATAATCAGGCAGCATCATACCGCATTAACACAAGATTTACGGTTGGTTTCGTCGTATTACGCACAGAAATAAAAAGTTTAAATGAGTTCAATAATTTCTTATCGCACAGGCATGAGAATCGAAATTTTTATCTAAATTTGCACTTGAAAATAAAGAAACAATTAATGAGTAGAAAGAAAAAACCGTTACCGATACTGGAGAACGTAACAATAACCGACTATGCCGCCGAAGGTAAGGCACTGGCACGGGTTGACGACCTCGTGGTGTTTGTGCCGTTCTGCGTGCCGGGCGATGTAGTCGACTTACAGGTCAAGAAAAAGAAACACAGTTATTGTGAGGCTGAGGTGATAAGATTCATCACTCTTAGCGACAGACGTACAAAGCCTGAATGTGCGCACTTTGGTGTGTGTGGTGGATGCAAATGGCAGAATATTCCTTATGACGAACAACTACGCATGAAACAGAAGCAGGTGCATGACCAGCTTACACGCATAGGTAAGGTCGAACTGCCGGAGTTCCGTAAGATACTCGGTTCGGTGAAGGTGTACGGTTATCGCAACAAGCTGGAGTTTGGATGTTCAAACAAACGCTGGCTGACCAAGGACGAGATTTCAGCAGGAGTGGAATACAAGCAAATGAACGCCATTGGTTTCCATATAACAGGAGCGTTCGACAAGATTATGCCGGTTGAGCATTGCCACCTGATGGGCAACCTGCACAACCGCATACGCAACGAGATAAGAGACTATGCCTACAATACGGGCATGACATTCTTTGACCTTAGAGGACAGCACGGACTGTTGCGAGACATCGTTATAAGAAACTCTGACACCGGCGAATGGATGGTGCTGATACAGTTCCACTATGACAAAGATGGTGATACAGAACGTGCAAAAGGTCTGTTGCAACATGTGGCTGACAAATTCCCCGAAATAACGGCTCTACTCTATGTAGACAACCAAAAATGCAACGACACTTACAACGACTTGCCGGTAGAGGTATTTAAAGGCAATGACTATATCTATGAGGTTATGGAAGGACTGAAATTCAAGGTCGGTCCAAAGAGTTTCTATCAGACAAACACCGAGCAGGCGTACCATTTATATTCGGTGGTTCGCGACTTTGCCGGACTGACAGGTAACGAGCTTGTTTACGACCTTTATACCGGAACGGGTACTATAGCCAACTTCGTGTCAAGGTCAGCAGCCCGTGTGGTGGGTATAGAGTATGTACCCGAAGCCATTGAGGATGCGAAGATAAACTCAGAAATAAATAATATCAATAATACAACGTTCTATGCCGGAGACATGAAGGATATTCTTACGGATGACTTCATCAACGAGAACGGACGACCCGACGTGATAATAACCGACCCGCCACGTGCCGGAATGCACGCTGACGTGGTGCAGACTATTCTGCGCACCAGTCCGAAACGCATTGTCTACGTCAGTTGTAACCCTGCCACACAAGCACGAGACCTCGCACTGCTTGACACCGATTATAAGGTAGTTGAGGTGCAGCCGGTAGACATGTTCCCGCATACTCCTCACGTGGAGAATGTGGTGTTGCTTGAAAAACGTCAATAATCGGACTTTACGGTGGCAACAATCAGACAGCTTTTATAACTAAGCGGAAATAAAAGTATCCACTTATATCCACGTTGTGAAGGTATACCCCGACAACGTGGGCATAGGTGGGACTCACGCACACTCAGTCTTGTTGCAAACCGCACAAATTAATATATGAATCAACTGAATTGTTATTACCGCCTACAATAGTCTGATTTCAGACAAATCATATTATTAAAGATATATCGAGAATATCTGTTTTCTTTAATCAAACAGTAACTATGAAAAAAATATATGTATCATTATGCTTGGCTTTAGCCACATCTATCGGCATACACGCACAAGAGAAGAAGCCTTTGTTCAGTACGCCGAAGCTGAGTGGATACGCAATCGGCCAATACCAATACAGCAGCCAGAGTAATGCTAAAAGCAACTCGTTCAATCTCAGAATGGTACGCATGGCGGTTGACGGGCGTATTCTCGGTGATTTTTACTATAAACTGCAAGGACAGATAAACGGAAACTCAGCTACACTGGGCAACAGTCCGCGATTGGTTGACGCCTTCGTTGAATGGCAGAAACTCGGCGCATTAAAAATTAAAGCAGGACAGTTTAAACGCCCTTTCACTTTTGAGAACCCGATGCATCCGCTTGACCAAGGCTTTATGGGGTACTCGCAAAACACAATGAAACTCTCAGGATTTACAGACCGCAACGGTGAACATGCGTCTAATGGTCGAGATATTGGTGTACAGCTTCAAGGAGATTTGATAAAAAATTCTGCCGGACGCACTCTCTTGCACTATCAGGTGGGTGTGTTCAACGGACAAGGCATTAATACCAAGGATGTTGACCAACAGAAAGATCTCATAGGCGGAGCGTGGGTAATGCCTGTAAAAGGACTACGAATAGGTGCCTTCGGCTGGACAGGCTCATATGCTCGCAAAGGTGCCGACGGTATAAAAAGTCTGAAGAAACGCCGTTACGCAATAAGCGGCGAATATGCTGCTGATGATTGGACTTTCCGCTCGGAGTATATACACTCTATCGGTTACGCTTTCAAGACTACATATAATAATAAGGAAGATTTGAGCAAAGCTGATGTGAACACTGCGGCAGGCAACCGAGCCGACGGATTCTACGCTTTGGCAATAGCACCGGTAATAAAAAAGAAGTTCCACCTCAAGGCACGTTATGACATGTATCGCCCGCAAGCGGAATGGAACACATGCAAGACTCTCTATGAAGTCGGTGCCGACTACATGTTCACAAAGAATCTGCAAATAAACATTGAGTATGCTTTTGTAAACGACCGCTCGCTCAATAAGCATAACTATAACATGATTGACACGCAGTTCTCTTTCAGATTCTAATATTAGAAAAATATCAAATAACCGAGACTGTCAAGAATATACAAACATCCACGTGCAGGATTTCACTTCAACGTGCCGGCTTAATCTGAATAAATATCATATTTAAAGAGTCTGAATAAATTCCGACTGAAAATGCTGACATACTGAAGTAAATTCATACACATGGAGCATGATTATCTTTAAGACAATCTTTTATTTACTAACCATCAATAATTTAAAACCATGAACATTCCAGCAGTATTCTGGCTCGTGCCCGTGGCGTCAATATGCGCTTTGGGTATGGCGTGGCATTTCTTCCGCTACATGATGCGTGAAGAGGAAGGTAACAAACGCATGTGTGAAATCGCAGGTTTCATCCGAACAGGAGCGATGGCCTACTTAAAACAACAGTACAAAGTCGTGCTGTGGGTATTCATTGTACTCTGCGCCATCTTCGCTTTTATGGCCTACGGACTAAAAGTGCAAAATCCTTGGGTACCATTCGCATTCATAACGGGTGGTCTCTTCTCCGGTCTGTGCGGTTTCTTTGGTATGAAGACCGCCACTTATGCCTCAGCACGAACTGCCAACGCCGTACAAAAAAGCCTTGATCGAGGACTTAAAATAGCTTTCCGCAGCGGTGCCGTAATGGGGCTTGTTGTAGTAGGTCTCGGACTTCTCGACATTGCAATCTGGTTTCTGCTTCTAAGTGCTTTCTATGAAGGTGAGAGCACAGCCCTGATAACCATAACCACAACCATGCTTACATTCGGCATGGGTGCGTCAACACAGGCTCTCTTCGCACGTGTCGGAGGCGGTATATACACCAAAGCCGCTGACGTTGGAGCAGACCTCGTTGGTAAAGTTGAGGCGGATATACCTGAAGACGACCCGCGCAACCCGGCCACAATAGCCGACAACGTAGGAGACAATGTGGGCGACGTGGCCGGAATGGGTGCTGATTTGTATGAGAGCTACTGTGGTTCGATACTAAGTACGGCAGCTCTCGGAGCGACAGCTTTCGCCATGCATCCTGACATGCAGCTAAAAACGGTAATAGCCCCGATGCTTATAGCAGCAGTAGGTATATTCCTGTCGATTGCCGGAATATACATGGTACGCACCAAAGATGGAGCCACCATACGCGACCTTCTGCACTCTCTAAGTCTCGGCACCAACGTCTCGGCCGGACTGATAGCCATAGCGACATTCGCCATACTGTATATGCTCGGCATTGAGAACTGGGTTGGTGTATCATTCTCTGTTATCAGCGGACTGGCGGCAGGTGTAGTTATCGGTGCTGCGACAGAGTATTATACAAGCCAAAGCTATAGCCCTACTCAAGAGATAGGCAAAGCATCCACAACCGGTTCGGCTACCGTTATAATAAAAGGCATAGGCACCGGAATGATTTCAACTATGATACCGGTAATCGCTATATCGGTAGCTATAATTCTTAGTTATCTTTGTGCCAACGGCTTTGATATGACAATGAGTTCAGAGAGCATATCAAAAGGTCTTTACGGCATAGGCATTGCAGCCGTAGGTATGTTGTCAACACTCGGAATAACATTATCAACCGACGCATATGGCCCGATTGCCGACAATGCCGGCGGTAACGCCGAAATGAGCGGTCTCGGAGCTGAAGTTCGCAAACGTACCGACGCACTCGACGCATTGGGAAACACCACAGCCGCGACAGGTAAAGGCTTTGCCATCGGCAGTGCTGCGCTTACGGCTCTGGCTCTGCTGGCATCATATATAGAAGAGATTAAAATAGCCATGGTACGCGCAGCCGGTGAAGGACAGGTATTTATAAACAATCTCGGTGAAACGTTCAATCCTGAGAGTGCACAGATGCTTGATGTAGTAAATTTCTTCCAAGTAAACCTGATGAACCCTAAAGTAATAATCGGTGTGTTTGTCGGTGCAATGGCGGCATTCATGTTCAGCGGTATAACAATGGGTGCCGTGGGACGCGCCGCAGGTGCAATGGTTGACGAGGTGCGCCGACAATTCCGTGAAATAAAAGGTATATTGCAAGGCACTTATACCCCTGATTATGGACGTTGTATAGAGATTTCGACTCGTTCAGCACTGAAAGAAATGATATTGCCTTCGCTTCTCGCAATAATAATTCCTATTGTTGTAGGCGTTCTGCTCGGTGTTGCCGGAGTTCTCGGACTGCTTGTAGGTGGTATGTCGGCAGGTTTCACGCTTGCTGTATTCATGGCAAACTCCGGAGGTGCATGGGATAATGCCAAGAAAATGATTGAAGAGGGTAATTTCGGCGGTAAAGGTTCAAAGTGCCACAAAGCGGCAATAGTCGGCGATACAGTCGGCGACCCGTTTAAAGACACATCAGGGCCGTCGCTCAACATTCTCATCAAACTCATGTCAATGGTTAGCATCGTAATGGCCGGACTTACCGTAGCTTTAATTTGACAAGATGTAAGAAACCTGATATAAACATAATGAACTCGTTTAAACTTTTTACCGAAATGTCATGCGTTACATTAATTTTCGAATGAGATAAAAAGTTTAAACGAGTTCAATAACTGCCATGTTAATATAATCACAAAATATTAACCTGGCAGTTATTATGTTCACCAATACCTTTACAATTCATCTGCAGTGAACAGCACAATTCGTGTTAATTCGTGTAATTAGTCTACATTATCGGAGAAAAAGCTGTATCTTTACGCCCTAAAAGAATAAAGACAAATCATTTTATCATTGATACTTTAATGGAAAATCTCACAGACAAGAAGATTGCGGTGCTGCTTTCAGGAGGAGTTGACAGCTCGGTAGTTGTTTATGAACTTGCCCGGCAGGGATTGCATCCTGACTGTTTCTATATTAAGATAGGTCCTGAAGAACAAGAAGAATGGGACTGTTCAAGCGAGGAAGACCTCGAAATGGCAACCGCTGTGGCAAAACGCTTTGGCTGTAAGTTAGAGGTCATCGACTGTCATAAAGAATATTGGGATAATGTTACACGTTACACAATGGATAAAGTACGTAATGGAATGACACCGAATCCCGATGTTATGTGCAACAGACTGATAAAATTCGGAGCTTTCCACGAGAAAGCAGGACATGCCTATGACCTTATTGCAACGGGACACTATGCCCAAACTGAAATTGCGGACGGGAAAAAATGGCTCGTTACAAGTCCTGACCCGGTGAAAGACCAGACCGATTTTCTTGCGCAGATTTATGATTGGCAATTGAAAAAAGCACTATTCCCGATAGGCCATTACATGAAAGATGAGGTCCGGCAGATTGCAGAACGAGAGCATCTTATAAATGCCAAGCGCAAAGATAGTCAAGGTATTTGTTTCCTTGGAAAAATAAATTACAACGATTATATACGCAGATACCTTGGTGAAAATCCGGGTGATGTTCTCGAATTGGAAACAAATAAAAAGATTGGCCAACACCGCGGACTGTGGTTCCATACCATAGGTCAACGCCACGGACTTGGCTTCGGTGGCGGCCCGTGGTATGCGGTAAAGAAAGATGTTGCCCGGAATATTCTTTATGTAAGTAAGGGCTTTGAGCCTCGCACCGCATATAAGCAAGATTTTCCTATTCACGACTTCCACTTCCTTACATGCGACCCGTGGGGAGGAAGTACAACCATGAACGTGCGTTTCAAAATTCGTCACACTCCCGAATATCATAAAGCTGTGCTCGAAAAGACCGCTGACGGATGCTATACTGTTCATGCTGAAGAACTTATTCAAGGTGTGGCACCGGGACAGTTCTGTGTTATCTATGACGAAGATCACCACCGTTGCTACGGAAGTGGCGAAATAACAGTATAAAATATTGTATTAACACACCAAACAAACCGGTATGGAGATTGTAACAGCCAAACCCACCGACATCGATCTGATAATGGACTTCATTGACAAAGCCCGGAAAATTATGTGGAATACAGGCAACAAGACACAATGGCCAGATAACTATCCGACGCAGGCAACTATTGAGAAAGATATTCACACCGGTAACTGTCGTTTGTGCATGGAGGACGGCACTGCCGTTGCCTCTTTCACAATAATGGCAGGGCCTGACAAAAGCTACGCTACAATAAATTCGGGACAATGGATTGACGACACTCTACCATATCATGTGGTTCACCGCATAGCGAGTGATGGCAGCTGCCACGGTGTATTCAACGCTGTCATCGATTATTGTTCAAAGATAAACAATAACATACGCATAGACACGCACCGAGATAACAGTATCATGCGCCACTGTCTTATGCGGCATGGGTTTACATACTGTGGTATAATACATGTTGAGGACGGTACCGAGCGACTGGCTTTTCAAAGAATAATAAAATAAACAGATTAAGTCGATTTTAACAGAAACAGTGCAAACCAAGTGCAATGAAGTTTACTTCAAATTGCCAAAACACAGCCTGCCTTATACGGCAGTGTCCATAATTTTGTGTAAATGGAAACGGGATTCAGCTATAAGTTCTCTTATATCTGGATTCTGTTTT
>Cebus_capucinus_imitator_PRJNA485217_SSR102__coassemble_888_pt1 | contig 25039 bp, 16 predicted proteins | sample Cebus_capucinus_imitator_PRJNA485217_SSR102__metabat2_high_PE_011 | metagenome-assembled genome bin Cebus_capucinus_imitator_PRJNA485217_SSR102
CCGGAATAGGTGGATACGTTCCTGACTATGTCCTCAATAACGAGGAACTGTCAAGAATGGTTGACACCAACGACGAGTGGATTATGACGCGTGTCGGCATACGCGAACGCCGTATTCTTACCGAGGAGGGTCTCGGCACTTCATACATGGCTCGTAAAGCGGCGAAACAGCTGCTGAAGAAGACCGGGGCAGATCCGGATTCTATAGATGCCGTTATAGTGTCTACCTCAACGGCAGATTATGCGTTTCCGTCAACCGCATCAATCGTGATAGGTAAACTCGGACTGAAGAACGCTTTTGCTTTCGACTTCTGGGCAGCCTGCTGCGGCTTTCTCTACTCGTTGGACACAGCCGCCTCGATGATACAGAGTGGCCGTTATAAGCGCATCATCGTCATCGGTGCCGACAAGATGTCGTCAGTTGTTGACTACAAGGATCGCAGCACATGCGCCTTGTTTGGTGATGGTGCGGCAGCTGTTCTCGTGGAGGGAACAACCGAGGAGAATATCGGTGTTATGGATTCTTACTTCCGTTGTGACGGTAAGGGTCTGCCTTTCCTTCACACAAAGGCTGGCGGTTCGGTTTGTCCGCCGTCTCACTTTACGGTTGACCATCGCCTGCATTACCTCTATCAGGAAGGTCGCACGGTGTTCCGCTACGCTGTTACCAGCATGAGTGATGACTGCGCACTTATTGCCGAGCGTAATAATCTGAACAAAGACAACATCCGCTTCGTGGTGCCCCATCAGGCTAACATCCGCATAATCGAGGCCGTTGCAAAACGTCTTGAACTGCCGATGGATAAAGTCATGGTTAACATAGAGCACTTCGGAAACACAAGTGCTGCCACCATACCTCTCGCTTTGTGGGAGTATGAGAGCCAGCTCAAGAAGGGGGATAACCTCGTTCTTACGGCTTTCGGTGCCGGTTTTGTTCACGGAGCGTCATACTACAAATGGGCTTACAACGGTGCGGAAGCCGCTGCAAAGTAACATTTGTACACAAAGAAAATAAACAAACTCCCCATACGGATAATTCCGCATGGGGAGTTTGTTTATTTTCTTTGTCGGATTATCATTGTTTTTCGTCTTTTAGCCGATGCCTGTATCTTAGTTGAAATCAAATGAAAGTATTGAAATTCAAGCAGTATGCGGTAATTGACAGCCAGGTTAAAAAAACTGATTTTTGCTGTGGTACTTGTGGCCTTTTAAAATAAAATGTGTACTTTTGCATGCTAAATGAATACGACCGAGCTTCAGAAAATAAAACAGCGGTACAACATTGTGGGTAATTGCAACGGATTGAACCGCGCACTCGACGTCGCCTTGCAGGTGGCGCCGACCGATTTGTCGGTGCTTATAATCGGCGAGAGCGGAGTCGGTAAGGAGATTATTCCGAGAATAATTCATGATAATTCCCCGCGTAAGCGTGAGAAGTATTTTGCGATAAACTGTGGTTCAATACCAGAGGGAACCATCGACAGTGAACTGTTCGGACACGAGAAAGGATCGTTTACCGGAGCCATCGGCGAGAGCGAGGGCTACTTCGGTGTGGCTAACAAGGGCACGATATTCCTCGATGAGGTAGGAGAGTTGCCTTTGGCTACTCAGGCGCGGTTGCTGCGAGTGCTCGAAACGGGTGAATATATTCGTGTGGGCGGACAGCGCATCATGAAGACTGATGTGCGCATTGTGGCCGCTACAAACGTTAACATGCGTAAGGCCGTGAGCGAGGGTCGTTTCCGTGAGGACCTTTATTACCGACTTAACACTATTCCGGTGCAAATTCCGCCATTGCGCGACCGAGGTGAGGATATAATACTTTTGTTCCGTCTGTTTGCGATGCAGATGGCGGAGAAATACCGCCTGCCCAAAATCACACTTTCAGAGCAGGCCAAACAGATAATGTTGAAATACAAATGGCCCGGAAACGTGCGACAACTGAAGAATATAACCGAGCAGATGTCGGTTCTCAGCGAGGAGCGCGAGATAAGCGGCGAGGCCATACACCAGTTTATACCCGAAGACGCGGAGAGCACCCAGCTGGCGACAATGAACACCGGCACGACCGGTAACCACTCGTTTGAGAGTGAGAGAGATATACTTTATAAAATTCTTTATGAGCTTCGCGGCAATGTGAGCGATTTGCGACGTGAGATGAATGACCTGCGCAAACAGCTCGACTCGACACCACGGCCGGCCGAGGTGCAGCAGCCAACACACCTGCCGTCGATTATTCCGGGCCATATGCCGGTAATTGAAAGCGGCCGGCCGTCAACTCCAAACGTTCAAGATGCCGTGGCTGAAGAAATCTCGGAGCCTGAAAGCCTTAATCTTGAGGATATCGGCCGCCAGATGGTTGAAAAGGCTTTAGAGCGTAACGGCGGTAACCGTAAGAAGGCTGCGAATGAGCTTGGTATATCTGACCGTACACTTTACAGAAGGATAAAACAATATGGGCTTGATAAATAGACTACATATAAATAATGTTAGACTTGCTGGATTGTGCAAGAACGCTGTGCGCACGTTTGCGGCACTGGCGTTGGTTGTGTTGGTATCATGCAGCGTGTCTTACAAGTTCAACGGTGCGAGCATAGACTACTCAAAGACAAAGACAATACAGATTTCTGACTTCCCCATACGCTCAAGTTATGTATGGGGACCGATGGCGAGTATATTCAACAATCAACTTAAAGACCAGTTCGCCAACAATACACGCCTGATACAGGTGAAGCGTAACGGCGACTTGAAGATTGAAGGCGAGATAACCCAGTATGCCCAGCGAAACAAGGCGGTTACATCTGACGGTAAGTCGGCGCAGGCAGAATTGTCAATGACCGTAAACGTCAGGTTCACCAACAATGCGAACCATAAAGAGGATTTCGAAAAGCAGTTTACGGCAACATCGACATTCGAGACCACACAGTCGCTCAGTTCGGTTCAGGAACAGCTCGTAACCGAAATGGTTGAAGACCTGTGCGACCAGATATTTAACGCCACGGTCGCAAACTGGTAAATAAATGGTCTGCCGTACATGACGATGTACGTGCAGACAGACGTGACACACACTAAAAATCTCTATTCTTTGATATATGAATTTGGACCAGCTTATTAAACATCCGGAACTGATGGACAAGGAAACGCTTTATGACTTGCGTTCCCTGCTGGCTCTGTATCCATACTACCAAACAGCGCGAATTTTATTGCTGCAAAACCTTTATTTACTGCATGACCCGTCTTTTGACGAGGAACTGCGACGGTCGGCGGTTTTTCTTACCGACCGCAAGGTCGTTTTCAATCTTGTGGAGGCTGCGCACTACAAACTGCGTGTCGAGACAAAAGAGGCGGAACCGGCCGACGCACAACGAAACGAGGATGGCGGCAGCCGCACTATATCACTTATCGATCGTTTTTTGGATGTCATCCCGGTTGATGATGACCGTAAAGACGGCACGCAAAAGAAGTCGAAACGCAAACCTACGCCCGCTGACGCGGCTGTAGACTATGTGTCGTATCTGCTTGAAACGGCGAGTGATGATGCCGATGGCAGTACGCCGGCACAACCACAGATGAAGGGACAGGAGCTGATTGACAACTTCATAAACAACGAAAACGGTAAAATAGAGCTGAAAGAGACACCCGTGTATGTGCCAGACATTGACGAGAGCGACAAGAAAGAGACCGATGAAAGCTATTTCACCGAGACTTTGGCACAAATATACATAAAGCAAGGCCGATATTCAAAGGCTTTGGAAATAATTAAGCGTTTAAATTTGAATTATCCAAAAAAAAATGCTTACTTTGCAGACCAAATCCGATTTTTAGAGAAATTGATAATAAATAATAAATATAAATAATAACAATGTACACACTATTCGTAATTTTAATTGTTGTGGCAGCCCTGCTTATGATTGGCATTGTGCTGATACAGGAATCTAAAGGAGGTGGTCTGGCCTCTAACTTCTCATCATCAAACCAGATTATGGGAGTTCGCAAAACTACTGACTTTGTTGAGAAGACTACATGGGCTTTGGCCATTGTGATGGTTATCATCAGCGTTATCTGCGCTTATGTTGCCCCCAAGGCCACCGATTCTGAGAGTGTTATCGAGCGTAACGCTACAGAACAGCAGCAGACTAACCCGAACAACCTGCCCGGTTTCGGCGCAAGCCAGACTAAGGAGGCCGCTCCCGCACAAGGTGGAAACGCTGCCAAACAGACTGCTCCGGTAGCTCCGAAAGCACCCACAACACCTGCAAAATAAGGAAAAAGCAACAAAAAACGATGCAAAAGGATAAAAAAAACGGGATTTTATTTGGTACTTTCAAATAAATCCCGTACCTTTGCACTTGCTTTAAGAAACTAAGCAACCAACATGGTGGATATAGTTCAGTTGGTTAGAGCGTCAGATTGTGGTTCTGAATGTCATGGGTTCGAGTCCCATTATCCACCCATAAAGAAGAGGACAGCCGACAAGGTTGTCCTCTTTTTTGTTAAGTATTTGTTTTTGCACCTTATGTGGCATGATATAATCGCTTGGGTGCTGTGGAATGAAAAGATATATACAGGAGACTGAGAATAATGGATTTCATACTCAACATGATTGAAAACAGCCAATGGCCGGTACTGACAGCTTTTCTGTTGGGACTTGTCGTGGCTCTGCATCCTTGTCCGCTTGCTACGAACATAGCGGCAATGGGCTATATCGCTCGTAATATGCATGACCGTCGCCGGGTGATTATAAACGGACTTTTCTACACGTTTGGACGTATCGTGGCGTACTCAATACTCGGAGTTATTATAGTGCTTGCCATAAAAAACGGTTTTGCGGCAACTGTGGCAGGCCGGATGTTCGGCGAGTGGGGAGAGCGTCTGCTCGCGCCGCTGCTTATAATAATAGGTGTTTACTTTATTGTTTCGTCTCGTTTGCATAAAGGCGACCATTGTCCGAATGTTGCGTCACGCAGTGGAAGATTAAACGGTCGTGCCGGTAGCTTTGTGCTTGGTGTGCTGTTGGCATTGTCATTCTGCCCTGAAAGCGCAATCGTTTTTTTCGGTATGCTTATGCCTTTATCGGCAAAATCACCGGCAGGTTACGCCATGCCTGTGGTGTTCTCGGTAGCGACTGCAATACCTACCGTACTCATGGCGTGGGCCGTGGCTTATGGAGTGTCAGGCTCACCGAAATTGAAAAAACGCATATCGGCCGCGCAAAGATGGATTAATGCCGTGGTGGGTATAATGTTTATCGGTGCCGGAATTTTTTGCGCCCTGTTTTAAAAACAATTTCACCGCTCTTTATGCTTATGTTCGGTGATTATGGTTACCTTTGTAGAGAAGATAGACAATTATGAATATACAGGATATTTCAGAACTCTACGCCGCATCACCACAGTCGGAAGCGTTGGTAAAAACACTTGGTGATGAAGCTGTAAGAACCGTTTTTCTTGAAGGATTGGTCGCTTCTGCCGCCCCCGTAATGTTTGCGTCTGTGGCTCGAAGCACGACTTCGGTTTGTCTTTTTGTTCTTGATGACGCCGAGGAGGCCGGTTATTTCTATCATGATATGACCCAGATACTCGGTCAGGAAAGGGTACTTTTTTTCCCGTCATCATACCGCAGGCAAGTGAAATACGGCCAGCGTGACTCGGCAAACGAGATACTTCGCACCGAGGCGTTAAGCCGTTTGTCGGTTCGAGGTAATGGTTTCCTTTACGTGGTAACCCACCCAGAGGCATTGGGAGAGCTTGTCGTATCACGCTCAAAACTTGATGAGCGCACCTTGCCGTTAAAGGTTGGAGGTACCCACGACGTTACACAGTTGGCCGCAACCCTTCGTGATTTCGGGTTCAAGCAGGTTGACTACGTGTACGAACCGGGACAATTTGCACTCAGAGGTAGTATCCTTGACGTTTTTTCATTCAGTAGTGAATATCCGTTCCGTATAGATTTCTTTGGCGATGAAGTGGATTCAATACGAACATTCGAGGTGCAGAGCCAGCTGTCGAAAGACAAGAGGGATGCGGTAGAGATTGTCCCTGAGCTTGCCACACTTCAAGAAGAAAAGGTATCGATGCTTCGTTTTCTGCCAAAAGAAACCATTTTGGTCATGAAAGACATGCTTTTCACCCGCGACGTTATCGACCGTACATACAACGACGGCTTCTCTTCACAGGCTGTTAAAGACCGTCTTGAAGGTGCGACCGAGATGGAGCAACAGCAGATTCTGCGTGAACTCAAGGCTGAAAATACCCTTGTCAGCGTAGACAGATTTATGGAAGATGCCGCTCTTTTCAGACGCGTCGAATTCGGAAGTAAACCTTCAGAGACACCACAAGCGTCGATTAAGTTCGGTATAACGCCACAACCGCTGTTCCACAAGAACTTTGAACTGTTGTCAAAGACTCTTACCGACTATCGATTGATGGGCTATAAGGTGTATATCTTGGCCGATAGCGAGAAACAAAACGAACGCCTTCGCGAGATATTAAACAGTCCGTCAGATAATAAAAAGCCCGGAGACGCATCGGTAAACAAAGTTTTACAGGGTGAAGACTACAGTTCTTTATCACTTAAAGCCATACGCAGCGAGTCTGTTTCGATAGCCGATGACCTTTTTATACCGGTCAATAAGACTCTCCACGCAGGCTTTGTAGACAACAAACTAAAGATTTGTGTCTTTACAGACCACCAGATTTTCGACAGATTCCATAAGTATTCGCTCCGTTCGGATGCCGCCCGAAGTGGCAAAATGGCATTGACCATGAAAGAACTGCAAGAAATGGAGCCGGGCGATTTCATTGTTCATGTAGACTTCGGTATAGGCAAATTCGCCGGCTTGGTGCGTGTCCCGTCAGGTAACAGCTATCAGGAGGTAATACGAATAGTATATCAGAACAATGATAAAGTGGATGTAAGCATACACTCGCTCTATAAGATTTCTAAATATAAACGGCACGACAGCGAGACACCGCCACGCCTCAGTACACTCGGCACCGGTGCTTGGGAGCGGTTGAAAGAACGCACCAAGAAGAAGATAAAAGACATTGCGCGCGACCTTATAAAACTTTATGCCGCCCGTAGGCATGAGCAAGGTTTTGTGTTCAGTGCTGACTCGTTCCTTCAGAATGAGCTTGAGGCCAGCTTCCTGTATGAGGATACGCCTGACCAACTTAAAGCAACCAATGATGTTAAAGCCGATATGGAATCACGTCGCCCCATGGACCGCCTTGTCTGTGGTGATGTAGGATTCGGCAAAACAGAGGTCGCTATGCGTGCGGCATTCAAGGCTGCATGTGATTCAAAGCAGGTTGCGGTGCTTGTTCCAACCACGGTGTTGGCTTATCAACACTTCCGGACCTTCGCCAAACGACTTAAAGACTTCCCGGTTCGTGTTGATTATCTGAGCCGCGCTCGTAGCGCAAAGAAGACGAAAGAAGTGCTTGCAGACCTCGCTGATGGTAAAATCGACATAATAATCGGTACTCACAAGCTGATTGGAAAGGCTGTAAAGTTTAAAGATCTTGGTCTTTTGATAATTGATGAAGAGCAGAAATTCGGCGTTGCGGTAAAAGAAAAGTTGCGCAAGATGAAGGTTAATGTCGACACACTCACTATGTCTGCCACTCCGATACCACGCACATTGCAATTCAGTCTTATGGGAGCGAGAGACATGAGCGTGATAAAGACACCGCCACCTAACCGCTATCCGATCAACACTGAGGTGCATACGTTCGACATGGAAGTAATCGCCGATGCCATTAATTTCGAAATGAGCCGCAACGGACAGGTGTTTTTCGTAAACAACCGCATCGGAAATCTTCAGGAGATAGCAAATCTTATACACAAATACGTACCTGACGCGCGTGTAACAATAGGACACGGACAGATGAAACCAGAAGAACTTGAGGAGATACTCATGGGCTTCATCAACTACGATTTTGATGTATTACTGTCAACAACAATAGTCGAGAGCGGAATAGACGTAAGCAACGCTAACACGATAATAATTAACGATGCCCACAGGTTCGGCCTTTCAGACCTGCACCAGATGCGCGGTCGTGTCGGCAGAGGTAATCGTAAAGCCTTCTGTTATTTGCTTGCGCCGCCCAAATCGGCATTGACTCAGGAGGCGAAACGACGTCTTGAAGCCCTTGAAACCTTCTCTGAGCTTGGCAGCGGATTTAATCTTTCAATGCAAGACCTTGACATTCGCGGTGCAGGAAACCTGCTCGGAGCCGAGCAAAGCGGCTTTATGGAAGACCTCGGTTATGAGACTTACCAGAAGATACTTAACCAAGCGGTTACCGAACTAAAGAATGACGAGTTCAACGACCTTTACGAAGAGCAAATGAATGAGGGCGAAAACCTCACCGGAGATGACTTCGTTGAAGACTGCGCCATTGAAAGCGACCTCGAAATGTACCTGCCTGACCTCTACGTACCAAGCGGTTCGGAGCGTATGTTGCTTTATCGTGAGCTTGAAAACCTCAAGACCGATGATGACGTAGACCAATACAGACTGCGCCTTATAGACCGTTTTGGCCCTGTTCCTCATGAAGGTGAAGAGTTGCTTCAGGTTGTTGCGTTACGTCGTTTGGGTCTGAACCTCGGTTGCGAGAAGATAATTTTGCGTCAGGGACAAATGCGAATGCAGTTCGTAAGTAATCCTATGAGCGCATATTACAAGAGTCCTTTGTTCGATAAAGCACTTGATTATATAGGCCGCAATCCACGTCGTTGCAATCTGAAGGAGGTGTCCGGCCGCCGCATGATGGTGGTCTCAGACGTAAAGACAGTTGGCGACGCTGTTAAAATACTTCGCGAAATCAACGCATAACTTCAATTCTTACTCCCATACGGCATTTGTCGTATGGGAGAAAACACATCAAACAACAAACTTACCAAACAGCCCATGCACTACAAAATATTAATAACTGTGCTACTCTATGTGGCCGTTCTCTACGCCATGAGCCGACTAACATCGCGCCGGGCCACAAATTCAACATTCTTCAAGGCCGACCGTCGATCGCCGTGGTATATGGTTGCGTTCGGCATGATTGGCGCATCCGTATCAGGTGTCAGCTTCGTTTCCGTGCCCGGAATGGTTATACATACCGATATGACTTACATGCAAACCTGCTTGGGTTTCATTCTTGGATACTTCATGGTGGCCTTTGTGTTGTTGCCGGTATATTATCGTATGCGTCTGACCACTATCTACACATACCTGAAAGACAGGTTCGGAAGGTGTTCCTATAAGACAGGAGCGTCATTCTTCCTGCTGGCAGACATGACCGGAACTGCTGTAAAGTTCTATGTCGTCTGCATAATTCTGCAACAATTCGTGTTCGACAACCTTGGGGTCCATTTTGTTTTAACAGTCCCTATGCTCACTCTGTTAATTTGGCTCTACACCCATAAAGGCGGTATAAAGACTCTTGTATGGACAGACTCGTTCCAAACGCTGTGCATGATAGCAGCCCTCGTAATAATAATATATAAGGTGGCGGTTGCGGCAGACATGAGTCTTGCCGATGCCGCACGTGCCATAGCCACTGACGAACATAGTCGCATATTCGTATTTGACGACTTTATCTCGACCCGAAACTTCTGGAAACAGTTTGTAAGCGGTGCGTTTATCGTAGTGGTAATGACCGGCCTGAACCAGAATATGATGCAGAAAAACCTGACATGCAAGACTTTGCGCGAGGCGCAAAAAGACGTTTGTACCTATGGTATGGCCTTTGTTCCGGTCAATCTGCTGTTTCTCTCACTCGGAGTTCTGCTTCTTTTGCTCGCTGAGAAACAAGGAGTTACTCTGCCGTCATCGGGCGATGAACTTCTGCCAATGTTCATATCCGGCGGCACACTCGGCACATCAGCCTTGTTGTTCTTCGTTCTCGGCATTGTGGCCGCATCGTTCAGCACGGTCGACTCTGCCCTTACAGCCCTCACCACCAGCTATTGCGTTGACATAAAAGAGCGTCCGGATGACGAACACCTGCGCCACCGTGTTCACGTTGGTATATCTACGGTATTTGTACTGTTCATTCTTGCCTTTCACGCGCTTAACTCCACCAGTGTAATCGATGCCGTTTACATACTCTGCTCCTACACCTACGGACCGCTGTTAGGCCTATTCGCTTTCGGACTTTTCACCCGCCGGCCGGTAAAAGACCGCCTCGTGCCATACATAGCCGTGTTGTCGCCTGTGCTCTGCTATATTACAGACATGGCCTCACAGCGATGTCTCAACTATAAATTCGGCTATGAACTGCTGCTACTCAACGGATTTATAACGTTTGCTGCATTGTGGCTAAGCGGTGTGGTGCATGTCGCTAAACCATTGGATAAGCACTGACATCAAACATCTTATTTGTAAATAAAATTCAAACTTTAAGACTATCTTCCAAAAGAGCCTGTTTCACCCTCCGAAACAGGCTCTTTTGGCGTGTAAAAGTTACTGTTTCGAGGGGTAAAACAATATGTTTTGCAGACAACATGGTAATTGACAAATAACAATTAACACTGTCTGACTGATAAAACACGGCCCGCATAGATGCAAGTATAAATATAATTCATTATTTTTGCATACGGATATGAAGAGAATTATACCATATTTGATACTCGCCATTATGATTGTTGCGGCATGTAACGGCAGACAGACGGAGACGGCAAAGCCCGAACCGATTGACACCGTGCCGGTAATGATAACACAGATACGTAAATGCGCGAGGCTGTACACGGCCGAATACCGTGTACACAAAATTGTTACACACGACGACGAGGTAAAGCTGAAAGGCTCGTTTCTCGGCCGTAATCTCAATCTGAACGTGCCTTTCAGCTCACGGCAGATTGCAATCCCGGTCGATGCGACATTGAATGCATACATAGATTTCGGCTCTTTCAACGAGGCGAATGTGGTGAGACATGGCGACAATATTGAAATTATCCTGCCAGACCCTAAAGTGGAGATGACCTCAAGCCGTATAAACCATGATGATATAAGGCGGCAGGTGGCACTGCTACGCTCTAATTTCACCGATAAGGAACTTTCCGGATATGAGAGCCAAGGGCGTGCGGCAATACTTGCAAGTGTGCCAAAGACCGGTATTCTCGACATGGCGAGAGAAGGTGCGGCACACGTTTTGGTGCCCATGATAACCCGTCTCGGATATAAGGAGGAGAATATAACGGTTACATTCAGAAAGAATTTCACGATGTCAGACTTGCCAATGATACTCGAAAAAACCGATATTGAAAATGGTGGAAAACAATAAACATAAAGGTTTAGGTGGCTTTTGGCTTGCCGCAGCGCGCATAAAGGTTTACTTTATATTGGTTGTCGTAGCGGCGGTTGTCATCGCTTTGGCGGTGATAGTGCGCTCGTGTGGCGATACCGAAGTAGCTACAGTGGTTGACGACAAGATTGACATAACGCCTACACAAATAGTGGCGATGAAAGAAATAGGCCAGTGGGAGTTTCTCTCGATTGAGGACGAGGAGCTGGTTGACACCGTTAGAAAAGGTTTTTTTACCGATGATGTGCTTACACGCATATACTTCGGTACCCTCCGTCTTGGCTTCGACATGCGCACAGTGAAGGACGATTGGTTGCTGCGTGATGCTGACACCCTGCGTGTAACCCTGCCGCACATAACCCTGCTTGATAATGATTTTATTGACGAAGCTCGCACAAAGTCGTTCTATGAATCAGGTTCATGGACCGATAAAGACCGTGCCGAAATGTACAAACGGGCGCGTGCTAAGATGCTTAACCGCTGTCTGACACCGGAAAACAAAGCACGGGCTGAGGCCAATGCTACTGTTCAGGTGAGCCGTATGTTCAACTCGATGGGGTTCAAGTATGTCGATATTGGTTTTGAATAATCTGCGACATTACGAAAAAACAATGTAGTCTTGAACAATCAATATTGAAAATTAAAATCAAAAGAACCCATAAATGCACTCTGAAATATTGAAAAAGGCAGCCCGATGGGGCGTTGGCGTAGTGCTTACGCCGCTTGTCCTGTTTGTTGTTCTGGCCGTGTTGGTTTACATTCCGCCGGTTCAGAACCGGTTGGTGGGGCAGGTAGCATCGTTTGCCTCATCGAAAACGGGTATGGATATCAGCGTCAGACATGTGTGTTTGAAGTTTCCGCTCGACCTCAGTTTGGAAGGTTTCAGCATGATTAAACCAAACGACTCACTTCCACAGGTACGCGACACCGTTGCCGAGATAGGCAGGCTGGTGGTTGACGTGAAACTTATGCCTCTGCTTGACAAGCGTGTTGAGATTGACGCATTGGAGTTTAACCGACTGAAAATGAATACGGCCGACTTTGTTCACGAGGCTCGTGTAAAGGGCACTGTGGGCAGGTTGTTCGTGCGCAGCCGCGGTATTGACTGGGGGCTGCAAAGAGTCAATGTTAACGAAGCCCTGCTGCGTGGCGCGCACCTTGATGTGGCATTGAGCGACACCGTGCCGCCTGACACTTCAACGACAAAGAATTACTGGAAGATTGATGTGCGCCGACTTGACATTGCCCGTACCGGTATAACCGTACACATGCCCGGAGACACGTTGCAGGTGGCCGCCTATATGGGTAAGACCGAGGCCGAGACCGGACATTTTGACCTTGGCAAAGGGCTGTATCGCATAGCTCGTTTTGATTTGAAAGACGGCGCGGTGAATTATGACAATAATTTCAAGCCTCGCACCAAAGGGCTTGACGCCAATCATATAGCCATAGCAGACTTGCAAATCGGTATTGACACGTTATCGTATTGCGCGCCAAAGCTCGATATGAATCTTCGTGAGTGCTCGTTCAACGAGGCAAGTGGTATAACCGTAAGTCGGCTTACAAGCCGTGTCGCACTCGATTCTGCAAAGGTAAGTCTTCCCGATTTGCGTTTCAGAACTCCCGAATCGTATTTGAATGCCCATATAATAATGGACTTGAATGCCTTTAGCGACCGTAATCCGGGACGCTTGCGTGTTACCGCCGACGGTGCTTTCGGTAAGCAGGACATAATGCGTTTCCTCGGCGGTATGCCTACTTCGTTCATAAGGCGTTGGCCTAACAGACCGCTTACGGTTAAAACCGTGCTGGCCGGAAACATGAGGAGGGTCGACTTTAGCGGTCTGCACATAAGTCTGCCTACGGCTTTCAGAATGTACGCCAAGGGCTATGCGGCTGATGTTACTGATGTAAAGAGGCTTAAAGCCAATGTCGACATAGAGGCTGACGCGTATAATCTCGACTTCCTCGAAGCGTTTACGGCGGGTAGTGGTGTGGTTGTTCCTCTCGGTATCGGCCTTAAAGGAAACATTAAAGCTGACGGGCGACGATATGATGTTGCCCTTAATGCCCGTGAGGGTGGAGGCCATGTAAAGGCGAAAGGTTTTATTAATACCGCTACAATGGCTTATGACGCCAAGCTGGATGTTGAAAATCTCAATGTCGGACACTTTATGCCTAAGAGCGGAATGGGTGTCTTCACCGGCGGTATGGCTGTTAACGGTCATGGTATGAACTTCCTTTCACCACGCACGACGCTTACTGCACGCGCCGGAATAAAGAGTTTCACTTATGGCCGCTATAATCTTGACGGTATCAGCTTCCGTGCCGATGTGACGAATGGTAAGGCGTTGGCTGATATAACCAGTGAAAATCCGCTGCTGAAGGGTACTATCACGCTTGACGCTCTGCTTAACACGAAGCGTATCAATACTGTTGTTACAGCCGATTTGAAAAAGGCTGACTGGTATGGACTTAAACTTGTGAAGGCTCCTTTGTCGACTTCGCTGTTCTGTCATGTAGGTCTTGAGACCGATTTGAAGAATACTCTGCTCGTGAACGGAGGCATAAAGAACATAATGATTGTGGATTCGGGCAAGGTGTTCCGCCCCGATGATATGGATGTGGACATATTTACAATGCGCGACACGACGCATGTGGCGGCCCGTTGTGGCGATTTCCGCCTGTTGCTTAACGGCCGTTACGGTTATAAACGTATTCTTGAGCAGTGTAATCATTTCTGTACCGAGCTGATAAGCGAGTTGAAGAACAAGCAACTCAACCTTGTCAAACTTCGCCATAAGCTGCCTTTGGCTCAGCTGTATCTTACCACCGGCAAGGAGAATCCGTTGAGCAGGTTCATCGCAAGGGCCGGTTACACGTTCAGCGAAACCAATATTGACTTGAGTTCGTCGCCATATGAGGGGCTTAACGGTGATGTGGAGATACTCAAACTGAGCGACAAGAAGATGCAACTCGATACAATCAGGCTCAGCATAGCGTCTGATTCGACTCATTGTACCTATGAGGCTCAGGTGCATAACGCAAAGAATAATCCTCAGTATTCGTTCAATACGATTCTTGACGGATATATTTTCGAGAAGGGTTCGGGGGCAAGTCTGCGTTTCTATGACGATAAAGACCAACTCGGACTCAACCTTGGTGTGGAGGCTTCAATGGAGTCTGACGGCATAAAGGTACACATGCTGACCGACGAACCGATAATCGGCTACAAGCGTTTTACGGTTAATGAGGACAATTATCTGTACTTAAAGTCTAATCGTCGCATATCAGCCAAGCTCATGCTTCAGGCTGACGACGGCATGGCTGTGCAGGTATATACCAACGATGAGAATACCGACGCGCTGCAAGACCTTACCGTAGGTATGCATAAGTTTGACCTTGAGAAGGTGTTGGCGGTCATTCCGTATATGCCGAACATAACCGGCATGATGAACGGAGACTTCCACGTGATACAGACTCCGGATGAAATGGCGGTGTCTTCTACCCTTTCGGTCGACAGCATGACTTATGAGAGAGTGCGTATGGGTAATCTGAGCACCGAATTTGTGTATATGCCTAAGAGCGACGGTACACATAGCGTTGACGGAAGCCTTAGTTGTAACGGCGACGATGTGGCTGAAATAAGTGGTATTTACCACTCGGAGGGTGAAGGAAACCTTGACGCCCGCCTCGAACTCTCACATACTCCGTTGCGCCTTATAAACGGTTTCATGCCCGATCGCATTATAAGTCTGCAAGGATATGCCGATGGTTCGTTGACCGTTAAAGGCCCTGTCATGCGACCGGACGCAAACGGTGAGATTACACTTGACTCATGTCGGATACGCAGTAGTCAGTATGGTGTGCGCATGACAGCCGGAGACGTGCCGCTGAGAATAGTCGGAAGTAACCTTCTTTTCGAGAATTTCAATCTGCTGGCAAGTAACAATAACAAGCTGACGCTTAACGGAAACATAGACTTTTCAAGGCTTGACGCCATGCGTATGGACTTGCGTATGGCCGCAAAGAACTTCCAGATAATCGACTCGAAAGAGCGTAGACGAAGCGTAGCCTATGGTAAGGCGTTCGTAGACTTCTACGCCCGTATGACAGGACAGTTCGACAATCTGAACATGTTGGGCTATCTCAACGTGCTCGGCACAACCGATATGTCTTACATACTTAGGGATTCGCCAATCTCAACGAGCAATCAGCTTGACGGACTTGTTAAGTTCACAAACTTCTCAGATACCACAACGACAGTCGTGGAACATCCTCAGCTGTCAGGTTTCTCTATGGACATGACACTGAATGTGGACCAAGGAGCGCACATTATGTGCTATTTGAACGAGTCTCACTCAAACTATGTCGACTTGATGGGAGGTGGTTCGCTGCGCATGAAGTATAATTCTGTTGACGATTTGCGCCTTACCGGCAAGTACACGCTTGATAATGGAGTGATGAAATACTCTCTGCCGGTAATCCCGTTGAAGACTTTCACCATACAGGACGGCAGTTACATTGAATTCACCGGCGACCCGATGAATCCCAAACTGAACATTACTGCCACCGAGCGCACAAAGGCCAACGTCGGGTCAGGGTCGGGAGGAGCGAGCCGAACAGTCGAGTTTGACTGCGGAGTTGTCATAACCAAGACCCTCTCTGACATGGGATTGCAGTTCACGCTCGACGCTCCCGAAGACATGTCGCTACACAACGAGTTGCAGGCAATGAGTGTGGAGCAACGCGGAAAGCTCGCCGTCACGATGCTTACCACTGGCATGTATCTTGCAGACGGTAACACGAGTGGTTTCTCAATGAACGGTGCTTTAAGCTCATTCCTCCAGAGTGAGATTAACAGTATAACCGGAAACGCTCTCCGAACGCTCGATTTGAGTTTCGGTATGGATAACTCTACCGATGCCGGCGGCAACACACACACCGACTATTCGTTCAAATTCGCAAAGCGTTTCTGGAATAACCGTATGCGAATTGTGGTCGGCGGTAAAGTGTCGACAGGTGCTGACGTGGCAAATCAGAACGAGTCGTTCTTTGATAACGTAACGCTTGAATACCGCCTCGGAAGCAATTCAGACAAATACGTAAAACTCTACTACGACAATAACGCCTACGACTGGCTCGAAGGAACCACCCGCGAGTATGGTGTAGGTTTCATCTGGCGTCGCAGTCTACAACATTTTAAAGACATATTCCGCTTCGGAAAGGCCAAAGACACTCTGCTTGCGCCTGCCGATACAACTCACAACAAGAAGTAATGGAAAATATTTCAAGACACATACGGCACATGGCGACCACCGCAACAGCGGTGATTGCCGTCGTGTGCGTGGCGGTTCTGACGGCTTGTTCTACCACACGCAACATACCGGAGAAGGACCAGCTATTCACCGGACTCACCAAGATAGAATATAAGAATTACGAAAAGAACGACCACTTCACGTCCACTCAGGAAGAGATAGAGGCCGCTTTGGCCACTGCACCTAACGGCGCACTGTTAGGAAGCTCATATTACCGCACGCCGATTCCATACGGTTTGTGGATATGGAACGCCTTCTCAAACTCCAATGGAGTCATACCCAAGTGGATAACCAAGACTTTCGGCTGGTCGCCGGTGCTGATGAGCCGCGTCAATCCGGCACTGCGAGCCTCGGTGGCGCAAACCGTGTTGCGCAACCACGGCTACCTGAACGGTACAGTTGACTACGAAGTGGTGAAACAGAAGAACCCAAAGAAGGCCAAGATTGGCTATACGGTAAACACAGGTCTCCTCTTTACGGTCGACACACTGCACTATGTCAACTTTCCGACCGTGGCTGACAGCCTCATTAACGCCACCCGCGGCGAGGCATTGGTAAAGAGCGGAACACCATTTGACGCCGCCACGCTTGATGCAGAGCGTACCCGCTTGTCCAAATTGTTCAGAAATAACGGCTACTACTTTTATCAATCGAGTTTCGCATCCTATCTGGCCGACACCACCGAGGTTGCCGGACATGCCGACCTGCGCCTGCAAATGGCTAACAACATCGACCCCAAGGCAAAGCGTAAATGGTACATAGGGCACATAAAAATTGACCTTCGGAAACAGTTTATGGAGCAATTACGCGACTCCTTCTCACACCGTTACCTCACAATCAAATTCAACGGCCGCCGGCCGCCGGTGCGTCCTCGTGTCGTACTGAAAGACATGAAGCTGCGTCCGCGCGACATGTTCAGTTATGACAAGTACCTTGAATCTGCCAACAAGATAACAGGTTCGGGGCTGTTTAATTCCGTCGAGTTCGTCTTCACGCCACGCGACAGCAGTGCTACCTGCGATACGCTCGACCTGAACCTGTCGTGCACCTTCGGCAAACCTTATGACTTCTATGTTGAGACGAACTACAAGAACAAGATAAATGGCCGCACAGGTCCGGAGTTGGTGCTGGGTTTCACCAAACGTAACGCCTTCAGAGGAGGCGAACAGCTCGACATTAATCTGCACGGTTCATACGAATGGGAAAAGGGCGGAAACCTCAACGGCTCATCGTCAGACATGAACTCATACGAATATGGTGCCGACGCGTCGATCAGCTTTCCTCGGCTGATAGTGCCGTGGCTTAAGCCCCGCCGGTACTTTACCACACCGACCACCACTGCCAAAGCCTCAACCAACACACTGAAACGTCCCGGTTATTTCAAAATGCACACCGTGAGCGGAGAGTGGACTTATAAATGGCAGAAGTCAGACTCATGGAGACACGAGTTCAGTCCGCTGACATTGCAATACCAGAAACTGAATAACACCACCGTTAAGTTTGACTCCATAATGGAAGCCAACCCGTATCTGAAAACTTCGATGCAGGATGTGTTCATACCGAAGATGCGCTACACACTATCATACAGCAGCACCAAAAAGCATCTCAATCCGGTTGTGTGGAACGTAACATTCACAGAGTCCGGCAACTTCCTGTCGTTGGTAAAGATGATAGGAGGTAACAGTTGGGGTGAAAAGAACAAGACGCTGTTCAGAAACCCCTATGCCCAATTCTTGAAACTTGACGCTGACATAACCAAAACATGGAATTTAGGCCAGAAGTCTCAGCTTGTGAGCCATGCCGCGGCAGGTGTAATCTACACATACGGTAACAGCAATTCAGCTCCATACAGCGAACAGTTCTACGTAGGTGGAGCTAACAGCATACGCGCGTTCTCTGTCAGGAGCATAGGCCCCGGTAGCTATACCACCGAATCGCGCCTTTCGTATCTCGACCAAACGGGCGACATAAAACTACAACTAAACCTTGAGTACCGTTTCAACATATTCGGCAGCCTCTACGGTGCCACCTTCCTCGATGCCGGAAACGTTTGGGCGTTGCGTAATGACGGTTATCGCACCGGCGGACAGTTCAAATTCAAAAACGCACTCAAGGAGATGGCTCTCGGTACGGGTGTCGGTATACGTTACGACCTTGAGTTCCTCGTTTTGCGTCTTGACTGGGGTGTCGGCCTGCATGTGCCTTACAACACAACCCGTGGTGGCTTTTACAACATACCTAAGTTTAAGGACGGTCAGACAATACATCTTGCAGTGGGCTATCCGTTCTGATAAACTATCAGAAAATAACGTGAAAATCGAAAGGTGAAACTTACCGGTTTATGACGATTATAGCATACACACCTGAAAATCGAAAGGTGAGACTACCGGTTCATGATAATTATAGCATACACACTGAATTTATTCTTACTGAACTCGTTTAAACTTTTTATTCCTTGTCATAATCGAGTATTTTTTAGTCTGCTTTTGTTACTCGAAGAGGGCGCATAGCGGGCTATGCAACCGATGAGAGGGGCAAAAGCAGGCAAAAAAGACCGATTAGGGCAAGGAAAGAATAAAAATTAATGTACAACATGACATTTCGGTAAAAATTTTAAACGAGTTCACTGTAACACTCTACATCATACGAACAACATATATAATAAAGTCATTTAAACTCTCCACATGTCTCAAGACTGTATGAGAGTTTAAATGACTTACTTTGTAGGCAATCAAGTATTGCCTGAAACACATTTTACTTAAACACAGAATTACCGATACAACCGTTGGGCATCTGAATATGGATAAGCCCGCAAACAGTGGCGGCAATGTCGTTTATGGTCGTTTTGGCTTGCATTGCGCCGGGCTTTATGCCCCAACCCATAAGCAGGAATGGTATATGGGCGTCATAAGGATTCCACTGGCCGTGTGTTGTGCCACCATCGATTTTATCTCCATACACATCATAACAGGCCGGATTCAGTATCAGCTGTACATCACCACTTCGACGACGGAAATAACCGTTGGTGATTTTCTCTTTTATCGGAGCCGGAATAGTAGCCTCAGCCACACGCTCGAAGTCAACCGCATAAGCCACATTAATATCCTTCTTGAACCACTCTATGACGGCCTTCTTCACGTTGTCAAGACAGAGTGATGTTGCGTCAACCGCTTTATGGTCTATGTAAACACGATACTCCTCGATGCCGATAACAAGGTTGCGTGTTGTATTGAACTTTGTTTTAAGATACTCGTTAACACCTTTCAGGGCTTTCTCAACAAAGAATCCTTCTGCGGGGATACCGTGTTTTTGGTTAAACAGAATATTGTTTGACGCTCCATGGTCAGCGGTAAGGAATACAAGATAATTGCCTTTACCTATCTTCTTGTCAAGGAAAGAAAAGAAATCAGCCAGTCTGCGATCAACATCAATATATACAGCCTGAGTCTCAGGGCTGTGAGTGGAGAACTTATGTCCTACCATATCAGTGCAAGAGAAGCTCATCGTCAGCATGTCTGTCTGTCCGGTCTGTCCGAGTTTCTCATTCTCCACCACCGCTTTAGCCATTTCCTCGGTCATGCGGTTGCCAAGCGACGTGTACTGAATTTCAGCCTTGGGATGCTTTCCGATTTTTTTATTGAAGTCCACAACCCAGTCTGGCAATTTATTCATATAATAAGTACTGGTTATAAATCCGCCCGTAGAGTAATCTACCCAATAAGCGGCATTAGCCGAATGACCTGCAGAAAGAATCGCCGCACGGTCTTTCAACGCCACACCAAACACTCTAGACTTGAAGTCCGTGCCCACACGAAGCTCGTCGCCTATGGTTGTCGCGAGCATATTGCGTGGCGACATGCGTCCGGCCTTTGTATCGCTGCCAACGCCTCTTACGGTTGTGTCCTCACAGCAATATGTGTATCGACCGTCTACATAAAAGTTGTTACCAGCCATTCCGTGTATGGCAGGAACGCTGCCGGTAAACACCGACGTGTGGCCTATGGCCGTAACCGATGGCAGATAATTAATCATGGTATTCTCGCAGTTGTAGCCCTCGGCCATAAGACGCTTGAAACCACCGTCGCAATACAGTGTGTTGTAACGGTAAAGATAGTCCCAACGCATTTGGTCTACAACTATTCCAACCACGAGTTTAGGACGCTGAACGCCCTGTGCGATAACCGTTGTGCCGCAGCCGAGGCTCATGACCAAGGCCGCAAGCACAACGGAGAACAAAAAGAATTTACGTTTCATCATATTGAGAATTTAAAAATGTTACCGTCATACCAATCTTGTTACACCTTAAAAAAACTTTCGGACCAACTGACTACACGTACTCTTTAAGTTCCAATTTTCCTGTAAGAGCCCCAAGCGCATTAAATGCGAGCGACTCCATTTCGCCCTCACCCGGCCTGACAAAAATCGGGGCAAGATAGTCAATCTGTTTTGTAAGCCTGTCCACACAATAGCGGTTGTGGGCTATTCCGCCCGTAAGTATTATGACATCAACCTTTCCGAGTAAAGCCACATACATGGCTCCTATTTGTTTCGCTATGGTGTAAATCATGGCATTAAGCACACTCTGCCACGGTTCCTCGCCGGCTTCGGCGCGCGACGCGATGGTTATCATGTCGTTTGTTCCAAGGTAGGCCGTCAGTCCGCCCTTACCGTGAATCATCTGCTTTACCTGTTTCAATGTGTAATCACCACTGAAACAAAGCTCGGCAAACTGTCCTGCAGGTACGGTTCCCGCCCTCTCGGTCGAGAAAGGCCCCTCACCGTTAAGTGCATTATTAACGTCAATCACGCGTCCCTGTCTGTGTGCCGCCACCGAGATGCCGCCACCGAGATGAGCCACAATAAGGTTCATTGACTCGTATTGCCGCCCCTGACGTTCGGCATATTTACGCGCCACGGCCTTGCTGTTAAGGGCATGGAACACCGAGCGACGCTCTATGCCGGGTATCCCGGTGTAACGCGCCTCCGGCTGAAGCTCATCGACCACAACCGGGTCGGCTATGAAAGCCGGGCATCCGCAGTCGGCCGCAATCTCGTCGGCTATAAGCGCGCCGAGGTTACAGGCGTGCTCCATTTCGGCGTTTATAAGGTCGTGCTTCATGCGGTCGTTAACCTTATACACCCCGCCTGCCATAGGCTTCAGCAGTCCGCCACGACCTATCACGGCGTCAAAGCGTATCGGTTGCCCGTCAGCCTCAAGTTTTTTAATGATGAATTCCTTTCGGTATTTATATTGTTCGTTTATATGCTGGAATCCAGCCAATTCGTTCAGCGGGTGGTGTGTGCCTGCCATCCACACGGCGGTCTCATTCTCGTAAATGGCGAGTTTTGTTGATGTAGACCCCGGATTTATAACTAAGATTCTCATTCGCTGCATGTTTTAAGTGGTGTCGGTAGTTCAATTATAGCTAACAAGTAACTGTTCAAAACCAATCATTTATCAATTTGAGCGTTACTTTAGTCCGCACGCCAGCGCAAGGCTGTAGTACTTTGACTCGTCCGAATCAGCGCGCGATGCCACCACGACAGGCTTCATCGTTCCGCATAGTATGCCGGCCGTGCTCGCACCGGCAAAGAGTGTTACGGTTTTATAGAACACGTTACCGGCCTGAATGTCAGGGAAGACAAGCATATCAGCCTGCCCGACAACCAGCGAGGCGAGTCCTTTCAAAGCTCCGCTCTCGGCATCACAGGCGGTTTTAACGTCCATCGGACCATCGACAGCCACACTGCCGAACACTCCTTCAGCCGCCTTACACTTGATGGCCTCATACGAAATTGTATTTGGGAACTTCTCGCTCACTTTCTCGGTGCAATGAATTAAGGCCACCCGCGGTTTCTCCGTGCCGAGTTTGCGGCACACCTTGACACCATAACCGACAATCGCCTCGAACTGTTCGAGCGTAGGATTAGGTATCACGGCGGCATCAGAGAAAACCAACAGTTTATTATAAGATGGGATTTTGGTAACCGTTATGTGGCTTAGCACACGTCCCGGCTCAAGCAGTCCGCACTGTTTGTTGAGTACGGCACGCAGCAGATTGTCGGTGTTTATACGGCCTTTCATAAGCACATCTGCCCCACCCTGCCTTACGATTTCAACGGCTTTGGCTGCCGCGGCATCGGGGTCGGCGGTGTAAACAGTCTCGACATGTCCCGCATTATGTTCACTCACAGCGACGGCCCAAGGGTTCTCACCCCCGCCATTAACGAGGATTATGTCGGCAATGCCCTCACGGAGAGCACGCTCAACAACATGTTGCGTGTGGCTGTCATCAGGACAAACCACCGCAACCCTGCACCGCCCGGCCTGAGAGCTTAGCTTTGCGACCAGAGCATTGAAATCTTTTATAGGTTCCATAGTTAAGTATTTAATTGCAAAAATAATGCAAGTCAGCGTAACGCACAAATGATTTCAAGAAAAAAACATAATTGTAACCAAAATTTCACCATTATTCATTTATTTTGCAAAACAACGTGGCCTGTAGCGTAATATTTCATGTCCTAAACACAATAAGCGACAGTTTTCAGATACGAATTTTATCGTTTTATAATTTATTGGTTATCAACATATTATATAGCATCGCATTAATTGTACCACAACACCCTTTTTACGGTTTTTCGGTCGGCATCATATGTAAACCGCAGTAAACTTAAAAATTATAAGCAGCACCCTGATTCGAAAGCTTTTTATTATTGTTTTGTTTCGTTTATTCATGTAAAATGCGTAACTTAGCGCACGATTGGAAAATCGAACAACAATGAATTAAAACCAAATCCATATAAAAAGTATGACAATCAACAAGACTTTCATTCTGACAGGCCTGATGGCTGCGGCTATATTAATGCCCGCACAGGCTCAGACAAAGGACGGCGGCATATCGCAAGACATGCTCCGTGAAATCCGTAAGGCACAGAAACAGACCGTGGCAGACAAGGCGTTGTTCAACGCCGTGGCTGCAAACAGCATTGACAATCTGGCCCGTAACCACGCCAACCAAGGCTCGCTGAACACGTATTTCAGTGTTGAGACAAAGGCGCAAAGCATTAACGACCAGAAACAAAGCGGCCGCTGCTGGATGTTCAGCGGCTTTAACGTGTTGCGCTCGGCTTTCTCACAGCGCACCGACTCGCTTACGGTAGAACTGTCGCAGGACTATCTGTTCTTCTACGACCAGCTTGAAAAGTCAAACCTGTTCCTTCAGGGAGTGATAGACTGTGCAAAAAAACCGATTGACGACCAGCGTGTGCGCTTCTTCTTCAGCTCTCCGCTTGGTGACGGTGGTACCTTCTGCGGTGTGGCTGACCTCGTTGACAAGTACGGACTCGTGCCGAGAGAGGCCATGCCCGAGACTTTCTCAAGCGAGAACACAGCTAAAGCCACATCTTTAATTAAGAGCAAACTGCGCGAGTTCGGTCTGAAACTGCGTTCAATGGTAGCAGACGGAAAGAAGGCGACCGAGATAAAAGCAGAGAAAACACGTATGCTCGGTGAGGTTTACCATATGCTTTCACTCGTATTCGGCGAGCCGCCCACACAGTTTGACTATGCTTTCAAGGCTAAAGACGGACACGCCATGACAGCCGTAAATACATATACACCGATGAGTTTCGCTGCTGAAATAATGGACGGAAAGAAACTTGAGGGTTCTTTCATCATGGTTATGAACGACCCGCGCCGTGAGTATTACAAAACTTACGAGGTTGACCTTGACCGCCACACTTATGACGGCCACAACTGGAAGTATCTCAACCTGCCGATGAAAGACATTGCTCGTCTGGCAATAGCATCACTTAAAGACGGACGAAAAATGTACAGCTCATATGACGTCGGTAAGTTCCTTGACCGCAAGACCGGTGTCTGCGACCTGCAGAACTATGACTACGGTTCGTTGTTCAACACCACTTTCGCCATGAATAAGGCCCAGCGCATCATGACATTTGACAGTGGCTCAACTCATGCGATGACACTTACAGCCGTCGACCTTGACAAGAATGGCAATCCTATTAAGTGGAAAGTGGAGAACAGCTGGGGTGCCGACTGGGGCCAGAAGGGCTGTCTGATTATGACAAACGATTGGTTCAACGAGTTTATGTTCCGTCTGGTTGTAGACAATAAATATGTTCCGGCCGACATAATGAAACAGTTCAACCAAAAGCCGGTTATGGTTACACCTGAAGACCCGTTGTTTGCGGAGGACAATTAAAATTAGAGGTAGTGTCTCCTCAATTGTGTATTAGACAAATTTATCTCAGACACAATTGAGGAAACTCTACCTCCGAATGTCATACAAAACATTCGGATTCTCCTTATTTTTAATATTATCTTTGAACTCGTTTAAACTCTTTACCGAAATGTCATGCTGTACATTAATTTTCATTCTTTTCTTGCCCTAATCGG
>Cebus_capucinus_imitator_PRJNA485217_SSR102__coassemble_890_pt1 | contig 24895 bp, 20 predicted proteins | sample Cebus_capucinus_imitator_PRJNA485217_SSR102__metabat2_high_PE_011 | metagenome-assembled genome bin Cebus_capucinus_imitator_PRJNA485217_SSR102
TACCGCCGTGAAAAAAGGACTGAGAGAAGGTAAAGAACAAGGTCTCAAAGAAGGAAAAGAACAAGGTCTCAAAGAAGGACTTGTAAAAGGTAAAGAGCAAGGTCTCAAAGAAGGACTTGTAAAAGGTAAAGAACAAGGACTTCAAGAAGGCATAAAGCACGGCCGGATTGAGACGGCGAGAAACTTCAAAGAGTTGGGTGTTGACATCGATACCATAGTTAAGGCCACGGGTCTTACAAGAGAGGAAATAGAGACTTTATAAGTCGTCGCTTTTGTTTATCATCGGTCATTGGTTGAGTTTGGACGGGCTAAAATCCGTTGAGGCGTTATCAATGGCCGATTTTTGTTTTGCCATAGAGTTTTGGGTTTAGTGATTTCTAAGCTCAGGTACCTCTAAATTCTCAAAGTTTTTTATAGTGTTTTTACTGCTTTAAAGCGAATGGTGATGAATAAAGTCCAAGGCAGTCCGAGTTGATTGGATACCACAATAAGGTTTTTATTTGTTGCGGCTCGAATACTTGTGTCATTTTCTGCTCACCTGATGGTACAAATTCTGAAGTTGAAGACCGTGAGGCTCTCGCGCATGTTGTTTTACACGGCGGAACATGCTGTTTCGGGCGATGATACCCATTGTTTCAATCACTGAAACAATGGGTGTTTTATTTGAAAGTAAACGGTCGGTTTTGGCGATGAATTGTGATTATGGACGGGCTAATCATGGTCGGGTATAAGTAAATGTAGAGTGTTCGCTTACGGTTGTCAGTCGGTTGGCGTTATATGTAATCGTCTGTAACTTATATAGAACCCGTCTGAGTTTTCTACCGAAATCTAAATTTTAGTTCAAGTCATCATACATATCTTGTCCTAATCGGCCTTTTTACGGCTATTGTTCCGTTTATCGGTTACATGCCTCGCAAAGTTTCCGCTTCGAGTAACAAAATCAGACAAAAAAACACTCGATTAGGTTAAGAAATAAAAAGTTTAAATGAGTTCATTGTATGATTATATATTTTGTTGTACCTTTGCATAAGATAAGCTGCACCTCGGCAATTGAAGTAGACTTCATTGCGCCAGGTTTGCATTACTTTGTATCAAAAAATAAAACAGCAGTATGGCCACAATAAAAATTCACGATAAGACGTTCAGCACGACTTATACCGAAGCGGATATATTGAAGAAAGTAAAGGCGGTGGCAGACCGCATAAACCACGATATGGAGGGCAAGAACCCGTTGTTTCTTGCCGTTCTTAACGGCTCTTTCATCTTTGCGGCTGACCTTATGAGGTACATCACCATTCCGTGTGAGATTTCATTCGTAAAACTGGCCTCATATCAGGGCATAATGTCTACCGGAAAAATCAAGGAGGTAATCGGTATCAACGAAGACCTTGCGGGGCGCACGGTCATAATCGTGGAGGACATCGTGGAGTCCGGTCAGACCATGAAGCGCATGATCGACTCGCTCGGCACGCGCGGCCCCGCCTCGGTTCACATCTGCTCACTGCTGATAAAACCCGAAAAACTTGAGGTTGACCTCAACATCGAGTATGCCGCGATGGAGATACCGAACGACTTTATTGTCGGCTACGGTCTTGACTACGACCGGCAGGGACGCAACCTGCGCGACATTTACACTTTGGTTGAAGAATAAACACATTTATATTTTAAAGTAAAAAGATGAAGAATATCGTAATTTTCGGTGCCCCGGGTTCAGGCAAGGGTACCCAGAGTGATTTGATGATTAAGAAGTACGGCTTCGGTCATATCTCAACCGGCGACGTGCTCCGCGGCGAAATCAAGAACGAGACAGAGCTGGGCAAGACCGCCAAGCAGTATATTGACAACGGCCGGCTCATACCCGACGCGCTGATGATTGACATCCTCGCCAGCGTTTACGACGGTTTCGGCAAGGATCACGAGGGCGTTATCTTTGACGGTTTCCCCCGCACTATACCGCAGGCCGAGGCCCTCAAGACCATGCTCAACGAGCGCGGACACAAGGTGGCTGCCATGATTGAGCTTGACGTGCCTGAGGAGGAGCTTATGAAGCGACTTATCAACCGCGGCAAGGAGAGCGGACGCTCTGACGACAACGAGGAGACAATAAAGAAGCGTCTCGACGTTTACCACAACCAGACTTCACCCCTTATCGACTGGTATAAGGCCGAGAACATCCACCACCACATCGAGGGTCTGGGTGAACTTGACCGCATCTTCGCCGACATCTGCGGCGTTATCGACAGCCTTTAATTGATTACTAATGGTGAATTGGGTGTGTCAGGGTAACGCGGCCGTAAGCCCGCCATGACACACCCAATTATTTATTACCAATACCCCGTTTATAATTTATAATTTTAAATTCACAATGCCTGAATCGAACTTTGTTGACTACGTAAAGATTTACTGCCGCTCAGGTAAGGGCGGCCGCGGCTCAATGCACCTCAGACATGTAAAGTACAATCCCAACGGCGGTCCCGACGGAGGCGACGGCGGTAAAGGAGGCAGCATTTACCTGCGCGGTAATCATAACTACTGGACGCTGCTCCACCTTAAATACCAACGCCACGTGTTTGCCGAACACGGCGGAAACGGCGGACGAGACAAGTGCCACGGCACCGACGGTAAGGACCAGTACATCGATGTGCCCTGCGGAACGGTGGTCTACAACGCCGAGACGGGCAAGTATGTGTGCGACGTTACTTACGACGGACAGACCGTGCTGCTGCTTAAAGGCGGCCGCGGCGGATTAGGCAACTTCCAGTTCCGCACAGCCACCAATCAGGCTCCCCGCTTCGCACAGCCCGGCGAGCCTATGGAGGAGATGACAATCATACTTGAGCTGAAGCTGTTGGCTGATGTCGGACTTGTGGGCTTCCCAAACGCTGGCAAGTCAACATTGCTCTCGGCGGTGTCGAGCGCAAGGCCGAAAATCGCCAACTATCCTTTCACCACGCTTGAGCCGTCGCTGGGTATCGTAAGCTATCACGACCGCCAGTCGTTCGTTATGGCCGACATTCCGGGTATAATCGAGGGTGCCAGCGAGGGTAAAGGTCTCGGTCTGCGTTTCCTTCGCCACATCGAGCGCAACTCTCTGTTGCTCTTTATGGTGCCCGGCGATACCGACGACATAAAGAAAGAATACGAAATACTGCTCAACGAGCTTCGCAACTTTAATCCCGATATGCTCGACAAGCACCGCGTGTTGGCGGTTACGAAGAGCGATTTGCTCGATGATGAGCTTATAGAGATGCTCCGCGAGCATCTGCCCGACGATCTCCCGGTGGTGTTTATATCGTCGGTTACGGGTCAGGGCATAAACGAATTGAAAGATATACTGTGGCGCGAACTTAACAGTGAGAGCAACAAGCTGCAGAACATCACCGCCGATGACACCCTTGTGCATCGGGACAAAGACCTCAGCACTCTGCCCGCCGAACTGCTTGTGGAGGGTGAGGACGACATTGAATATATCGACGAGGACGACATCGAGGACTTCGATGAGGATGACTTCGAGTATGTCGACGTTGACTGACCCGTTGACTTAAAATTGTACATGTAACCGCTTGAAACCGTTTTATATGCGCTTTGAGCGGTTATCTTGTAAAATGAGTTCCATAAAAGCCGTGCCGGAATGGTGCCGTAACCGGCGCAGGCACAAAGCCCGAATACTTATTTGACATACAATTACTATACATGAAACCCCAACTTACATATTATGACATCGACCCGTCGGTGTCGGCTTTCAGCACCACTCGCCACGGCGGATGCGGAACCGGAGCTTACGGCGAGTTCAACATAAACCGCTATTGCGGTGATACCGATGAGGCTGTTAGCCGTAATCTTGAGTTGTTGAGCCGGGAGCTTGGCATCGACGCGAGCCGTATAATAATGCCGCACCAAAACCACGGCATCACGGTTAGACAGATTGCGGCCGACTTCTTGACCCTGCCGCAGAACATAAGGACAATGATTCTTGAGGGAACCGACGCTCTCATAACCGATGTTAAGGGCGTTTGCATAGGCGTTTCGACGGCCGACTGCATACCGGTGTTGCTATTTGACCCCGTGCATAAGGCTGTGGGAGCGGTACATGCGGGTTGGCGCGGAACGGTTAGGTGTGTCGTCGGCAAGGCTATTGATGCAATGTGGATGACCTATGGCAGCCGTCCTGCCGATTTGAAAGCCGTAATCGGCCCGGGCATATCGGTTGACGCATTTGAGGTCGGCGATGAGGTTTACACTCGGTTTGAGGCCGCCGGCTTCGACATGAAGGCCGTAAGCCGCCGCAAGGAGAAGTGGCATATCGACCTGCCGTTGTGCAACAGTAGGCAGATGCAGGCACTCGGAGTGGCCGAAAGCAACATAACTATGACCGGGATATGTACTTATAACAATCCTGACGATTATTTCTCGGCACGCAGGCTTGGTGCCGACTCCGGCAGAATATTTACCGCCGTCAGTCTGAAAGCATGACTTTCAGCCGACGGCGGCTCTTGGTTCGACCTATAAAATCAAAGTGTCTTATAGGGTGGTTTAATCGGTTTCGAAGGTGAGCGAAAGCTGTCTCACCCCGAAATCATATGGTTTTTATAATACGTTTCAGCAGATAGGTGGCGTTCTGGTTGCGTGCCACACCGGGTGTAATCTTATATGTGTAAGTGATGTTCTCGGCCGGCTGAATTTCGAAACAATAGTTATGGAACCGTTCCGGACGCTCGGTCTCCATTTTTGACAACTCCAAATCGTGTGTGGCGATTATTCCGCTGACCGGCAGACGTGATATTTCCTCAAGGAAAAGGCGTGAGCCGTTCAGCTTGTCGAGCGAGTTGGTGCCTTTCAGAATCTCGTCTAATATAATCAGTGTGCGGCTGTTGCGCTTGCAGCTCTCAATGAGTTGTCGCAGGCGTATCAGTTCGGCGTTGAAGTAAGATATGCCCCGGCTTAGGTCGTCGGTGGTACGCATACTGCTGAAAAAGTTGAATAACGACACCTTCACCCTGTCGGCAAACACCGGCATACCGTTCATGGCGAGAATATAGTTAATGCCTATCGAACGCAGAAAGGTGCTCTTTCCGGCCATGTTGGCACCCGTAATAATATAATAGTTGCCGTCTTTTATCGTGAAACCGTTCTTCACCGCGCCTTCACCGAGGAATGGGTGATAAAGTCCGGCGGCCTCATACACCACCTTGTCGTCATCAATCACATCAGCCGTTGAGGCTTCGGGATGGTTGTATCTGTGTACGGCCATCGATACCAAAGCGTCGATGCGGCTCACGGCGTCAACCCATTCGGTCATGCGCTCCATGTACATGCCCTGCCAACGCAGGAAGCGGCGCACAAGGAAAAAGTCGCTCATGAAGGCTATGTTGAATACTATCAGTCCGAGTATGTTCGCACGGCGGTCCAAGCGACCGGTTATGTCGACCAGACTGTCGAACGATTCGAGCGCGTCATAGTCCTTGCCGAACAGTGCCGCCTGAAGACTTTTAAGCTCGGCTGATTTGAATTCGGCGGCCTGTATGTGCCGTATCAGACTGACATAGCTCTGCATCTGTGCGTGAAGTTTGTCAACAGCCTGCATCATCAGCTTAAGCGGTCGGGCGGTTATGCCTAACACCGTGAACAGCATAAGCGTGCCCCATATCGACGGAACGGCAGCCGGCATAATGTCGAAAGCCGCCCCGATGACCATAAGATAGAAACCCGCAATGGCCTCATAGGCGGCAATCAGGGCCGTGCGATGTATGAAGCCGCGTGATATTCCCAATGAGCCGACCTCGCATATGACACGCAGAATTGCCGCCGAATCTATCTTCTCGTCGTTTGCCGAACCATCGTCTGTAAGCCGTTGGCCACGCGCCAAGAACTCAGTACGCCAAGTCTCGTTGTCGGCAAGCTCGTTTACAGCCTCGCGTTTACGCTCCACCTCGTCGGCAGAGTGGGGCAGAGTGCTTAACGAGTGTGCCAGAGCGTCGCTTCCGCCGGTTGTAACCGTGCGGTTTATTCGGTTGAAAAGAGATTTTCGGCCGAACACGTCCATGTCGAAAGTAAAGGCATGACGCGGGTCGGAATACCGCTCGCCGGAGTCGAAAACACTGAAGTCGCCGCTCATGTATCTTATCTCGCGGCTGTAAACCAACAGCCGTTTGCGCATGTTCTTTATGTTTTTGTCATTCAGAACATCGGCACGCCTCACCAGCATGTAAACGCCGAGCAGGGCGATTGTGGCTAAAAGCATTGACACTTTCATGCCGTCAATGCAATAAAAGGTGAACGCCGCCACTGCCAGACAGAAGTTCACAATCTCCAGCGTTACATATCGGCGGCTTTTGCTTTTAAGGTTCTTAATCTGTGTGTTGAGGCTTTCGGCCTCGTGTAAGTATCTGTTCTTTAGTTGGGACATGGTTTTTATACTGCTGAGAACGATGAGGGTGTGGCAAAATCAACGGACACCCGACGTGGGTATGAATTCATTTTGACGCACCGGTCTATAATTTAATGCTGATGAACTCGTTTAAACTTTTTACCGGACAGTTAAACTAAGTCCGAATTTTCATTCTTTTCTTATCCTAATCGGTCTTTTTTGCCTGCTTTTGTCCCTCTCATCGGTTGCATAGCCCGCTATGCGCCCTCTTCGAGTAACAAAACCGGACGAAAAAATACTCGATTATGACAAGAACTAAAAAGTTTAAACGAGTTCAATTGCCGAACAGCACTACACCTTCCTGCTTCATGCCGTCCATCATTATTTTGAGCGGTTTGTCAAACCGCACGTGGCGCACATAGTCGGTCTCGCAGACCGCCGGCATGGCGTCGAGAGCCTCTTTCTGCCATATGCCGTCATTCTTGTAGGTGTTGACGGTGAAGTAACCCACACCGAAACTCGTAAGGTTCTGGAAGAAGTGGGTGCCTTGGCTCGGGTCGACACGATAGTTTGGCAGTCCGGCTTCCACTATTACACGTGCCATGCTGATGTGCGGCCACTTGACGGGGATGCCCAGCCAAGAGTCTGACGACCCCCAACGGCCCGGACCGACCAGCACGTAGTTCTTGCCCGAAGCTATGAATTGGCGGTTGATGTGCTCTATCTCGTCGGCTATTCGCGGATTGTTCGAGGCCGAGAAGTTATCGTCTGTCTTTACATAAACCACATCTACGACATCCTCGCTGATGCCGTGGCCGAGCGAGTTGTGGCTTCTAAGCAGGCACTTGTCGTCGGCAATGCTGTTCAAATCCTCCTCCAACACCTGCTTTGAGTCTACAATCGGGCGAATCTGCAACAGGTAGAAGTCGCCCGTCTTGTCGGGATTCAGGTTGCAGGCAAACTCGATTTCAACCGGTCGGCGCATACCTTCCTCTCCATATTTCATTGACATCTGCATCAGTTCGGGTAGGGGGAACACATCGTGCTGAAGCACACCGCAGAAAGATATAATCTTTCGGCCTCCCTCATAGATGCCGTCTCGTATCACTTGATCATAGGGGTCGAACGTCGAAGCTATAAAGTTGAGTGAGCCGTGTTGGTCGGCCTCCTTCACCTTCAGCTTGCTGATGTTGAAGCCATCATCGACTTTGAAGTCGGCATCGGCATGTTTCATGTCAAGCGCGTAGAACTGTGTCTGCGTCTGTCTGAGTGCAATCTCCATCTCACTCATCTGTAAAACCTGATTGGGATGATAGGGGCTGACCCTCAACGTCTGTCCGCCATCGACGATATACTTGCCCAGTCCGAGAGCGAGCGAGGCGATTCCCTCCTCTGAAGTCTCGTCGCCTATGGGGTAATAGTTTATCGAACGCAGCACGCCCGATATGTTAGGGTAGTAGTAATCGCCATGCTCCTGCCCGACAACTTCCTGCAGAATGACGGCCATTTTCTCTTGGTCGATGACGTTACTCGTGGCCGTCATGTAAGCCTTGGAGTCTTTATAGTAAACCGATGCGTACACGCTCTTTATGGCGGCGGCCAGCATCTGCAACATGAGATACTTGTCGTTGAGGTGCGGAATCATGTAAGTCGAGTATATACCGGCAAAGGGCTGGTAGTGAGAGTCCTCAAGCAGAGACGACGAGCGTATGGCTATCGGTCGCTCGGTCGCCGCGAAGAATGTCATAAAGTCCTCTATATACTTGTCGGGCAACTGTGCTTTGAGGAAGTGTCTCAATATCTCGTCGTCGCTCGCATTGCTCAACGCAATGCCGTAGAGGTTGTTGCTCTCCATGAAACGGTCGAACACATCGGTGCAGAGAACCACCGTCTTGGGTATTGACACGGTAACTCCTTCGCGTTCGTTGAACTCAGGATGGCTCTTGATGATATTGTCGAGATAAGCCAGACCGCGGCCTTTACCGCCGAGAGAGCCTTCGCCTATGCGGGCGAAATGTGCGTAGCGGTCGAACTTGCCACGGTCAAACACAGCCACTACGCCGATGTTTTTCATGTGGCGGTACTGCACGATGGCGTCGAATATAATCTTGCGGTGCAGGTCGACGTCCTGCAACTTGTGCCATGTAACGGTTTTGAGGAACTCCGATACCGGGAATATCGCCCTCGCGCACAGCCAGCGGCTCATGTGGTTGCGACTGATATGGTAGAGCATGGAGTCATAAGGAATCTTGAAAATGTTGTCTTGCAGCTGCTTCAAAGTCTTGATGCGCGCCACAGGTTCGTGTGTCTTGGGGTCGCGGAAGATGAAGTCTCCGAAGCCGAGATGCTCCTCCATCATGCGGCGCAGGTCGAGATCCATAGTCTTCGAGTTCTTGTCGATGAAGCGGAAGTGCTCGGCCTCGGCCCGTTGACGGTTTGCCGACTCGCTGCTCTGCATAATCAGCGGTATGTACTCGTTGCGCGAACGCACATCGCGAAGCAGTTTTAATCCGGCATCGGGGTCCTTTACGCCGTCTTTAGGGTAGCTTCCGTCGGTTATTATGCCAAGTGTGTTGTCGGCATATCGGTTGTAAAGCTCGATGGCTTCCTCATAGTTGCGGGCAAGCACCACCTTTGGTCTGCCGCGCATACGCAGCGAGGCGATGTGCGGGTTCAACGCTTCGGTGGCGAAACTCTGGCTCTGCGCCAGAATATAGCCGTAAAGCGTTGGCAGCAACGATGAGTAGAACCTGATGCTGTCTTCAACGAGCAGAATCATCTGCACGCCCGCCTCGGCTATGTCGTGGTCGAGGTTCATCTTGTCCTCTATGAGTTTTATTATCGAGAGTATGAGGTTTGTGTTGCCAAGCCAGCAGAAGACATAGTCGAAAATCGACAGGTCTTCATTCTCCATTCGTCGCGTAATGCCGTGAGAGAATGGCGTAAGCACCACGCACGGAATGTCGGGGAACTCGGCTTTTATAGACCTTGCCACGGCGAATGCGTCGTTATCGGCGTTGCCGGGCATACATATAACGAGGTCGATGCTCGTTGTGGCGAGCACCGTGGCGGCCTCCTTTGTGGTACTTACCTGCCTGAACGAGGGCGGATAGCGCAGTCCGAGTTCGGTGTACTCGTTGAAAATCTTCTCGTCCACGCGTCCGTCGTCTTCGAGCATGAATGCATCATACGGGTTGGCTACTATGAGCACGTTGAAGATGCGGTGCGTCATGAGGTTCATGAACGACACGTCTTTCAAATAAAACTTATTCCATTGTTGTGGTATGTTTGTTTCCATAGAGAACGTTTCAGGTTATATTATTTTGCAAAAATAGTGCAATCCGAGCGAAAAGCAAAATAAAACGCCGTGAAACGGTTATTTATTTTATCACGGAGTGATATTCGGTTGAGTAAGAATATAGTATGGTATGGGTGTGTAAAATAAAAGAAGCGTCCCACATCACGGAACGCTTCTTGTTATGTGTTTGTATTATTGCATACTGTAAACCACTTGCATTATCTCTTTGCCCAATGCGTCGGCCTCCTCCATGGTGTGAGCCTCACTGTAAACACGTATAATAGGCTCGGTGTTGGACTTGCGCAGATGCACCCATTTGTCGGCGAAATCAATTTTCACACCGTCAATGTCGTTCACCTTCTCATTGCCGTACATGGCCTTCACCTTGTCAAGTATGGCGTCGACATCGGTCGACGGGGTGAGGTCTATACGGTTTTTCGCAATGAAATAGTTGGGGAATGAGGCGCGCAACTCGCTTGCCTTGCAGCCTTTCTGTGCCAGTGATGACAGGAAAAGGGCTATGCCCACGAGGGCATCACGGCCGTAATGGCTCTCAGGATAGATTACTCCACCGTTGCCTTCGCCGCCAATGACGGCGTTGACAGCCTTCATCTTCGTTGTAACGTTTACCTCGCCGACAGCCGCAGCGGTGTATTCGCCACCGTGTTTCTCGGTAACATCACGCAGAGCGCGGGTACTGCTGAGGTTGCTGACGGTGTTTCCGGGAGTGTGGCTGAGCACGTAGTCTGCCACCGAAACAAGGGTGTACTCCTCACCGAACATTGTTCCGTCTTCGCAGATAAATGCCAGACGGTCTACATCGGGGTCGACAACGATGCCGAGATTAAAGCCTCCGGCACGCATTTTGTCCATTATGTCGCCGAGATTCTTCTCAAGCGGTTCGGGGTTATGGGCGAAATCACCTGACGGCGTTCCGTTTAATATCTCGTATTGTACGCCGAGACGGTCGAGCAGTTTAGGCAGAATGACACCTCCGACACTGTTTATCGCGTCAACGCAGACACGAAAACCTGCTTTCTTAATGGCCTCGAGGTCAACCGATTTTAAGGCTGCGACAGCCTCTATGTGCTTCTCGTCGAACGTGTTGTCGGCTGTATAATGTCCTAATTTGTCAACATCGGCATACTCGAAGTCCTCCTTCTCGGCAATGGCAAGCACCTCGTTGCCGTCGTCTTTGGTAAGAAATTCGCCATTGTCGTTAAGCAACTTCAGCGCGTTCCACTGACGGGGGTTGTGGCTTGCGGTTATTATTATGCCTCCGGCCGACTTTGTCATGGTTACGGCCAGTTCGGTTGTTGGGGTTGTGGCCAGGCCGATGTCTATCACATCGTAACCGAAACCCATCAGAGTTCCGCACACTATGTTACGAACCATATCGCCCGATATGCGGGCGTCGCGGCCGACGATGATGGTGTTTGACGCCGATTTGCCGCTTCGGCGAATGAATGTGGCATAGGCTGTAACGAACTTCACGATGTCAAGCGGGTTGAGCGTGTCGCCCGTAGATCCGCCGATTGTGCCTCGTATGCCTGATATTGATTTAATAAGAGTCATATACTTTATGAATGTTATTTACCACGTTGATAAGTCATAGTGTAATAGCAGGGGTAAACGCCCTGTGTGGCGTAGAGGTGGCCTTGGTTGTGCGGAACAATGAGGCGCACCTGTGCCAACTCGTCTTCGGGGTTTGCGGGACGACCAATCTTAATATATGTAAGCGGTGTCAGCCAGCCCGAAGGCACCGATGTTGAGCCATAAGCCGAATACATGAGGCTGCTGCCGGAGATAAATGAGGCGGTGAAAGTTCCGCTGTTGTCGGTTACGGTCATCTTTTCGGGAAGATAATGGTAGGCCTGATATTCGTTTGAGAGCTGCAAAGAGTCGGTCAGCAGGTTGCGTTCGCTGAAGCGGCAGAGCACGGTTGTGGTCTCGCCGTCTTTTAGTTTTTCTCCGCAGCCCTGTCGTCTTATCTGCATGTAAACGCCTGACTCCTGCATCAGCACATACTGGTTTTTTGTTGTGTCGGTGGTATATCCCTGTTCTTTGAACTGGTTTTCGGTGATTACATCTATCTTCTGGTTTGCGATGAACTTGTTGATAGCCGCTTGTTCTTTATCTTTCTGTTCGGCGTAAGTCTCGGTGTCGTCGCAGCTGACGAAGGCCACAACGGATATAAGCGCAATGATTGCGAAAGCTAATCTCTTCATTCTGTATTTGTGGTAAAAATAAAAATAACGGGGCAAAGTTACGAAAAATCACTTTATAACACGTTATTTTTAACGTTAAGAATTGTATTTTTAAAGTATGACTGAAGAGTGTCAATCGGTAAAAAGAGTAAATGGGGCGGAGAGGCGGATGAAATACTGTTGTTTTCCGCCTTTTCGCACCATTTACCGTTTAGAATTTAAACTCCATAATAGCCTTACGCACAATCTTTTCGGCCTCTTCAATAGAGCAGTTTAGATGTCCGCCGGCAGCGTTAAGGTGTCCTCCGCCGTTGAAGTATTGTTCTGACATGCGGTTGCATGGAAAATCGTCGACCGACCTCAGACTGATCCACACGGTGTTGTCGCGTTCTGTGTCCTCGCGGAGCGATATGCTCAGCTTCTGCCCTTTAATCTGCAATGGGATGTTGACAAGCCCTTCTGCGTCTCCTTTTATGTAATGGAAGCGTTTCAAATCGTCGCGCGTAAGCACGAAGTATGATGCGTGCCGCTCCGGTACAACCGCGAGTTTGTTATACAGCACGTGTCCCATAAGCCGGAGTCGCCACTCGCTGTAGTTGTTATACACGTTGCGATAGATTTTGTCCTTGTCAATCTTCTTTGTCAGCAACTGGCTGATAATGAAGAATATCTCAGGGCGTGTCGAGTTATAGGTGAAGCCGCCTGTGTCGGTCATCATTCCGCAGTAGATAGGTACCGCACACTTATGCGTCATGTCTTTGAAGGCGTCGAGCTGCCATATAAGTCTGAAAACCAGTTCGCAGGTGCTGCACGCCTCGGGGTGCGACACGCATATGGCGGTGTCAATGTCGGGGTTTAGGTGGTGGTCGATGAGTATCTTCTTTGCAGGTGAAGCTGTTAGCGGGCCGGCCATGTCGTCGGTTCTTGACGCCGTGTTGAAGTCGAGACAGAACACGAGGTCAGCGTTTTGCAGGGCCTCGTCAACGAAAGGCTTGTGTCGGTCATAGCGAATAAGGCGTTCGGTGCCGGGCAGCCAGCGCAGAAAGTCGGGAAAAGCGTCGGGCACGACGGCCATGGGCACCTTACCCAGTGTGCGCAGAAACTCGGTCATGCCGAGCAGTGAGCCTACGGCGTCGCCGTCGGGGCTGCGATGGCAGCACAGAACAATGTTTTTTGATTGGTCGATGAGGCTGAGCAACAGCTCCTTCTCATTGTCTTTAAGCAGGTTTATATTCATAATAAAAAGAGTGGGGACGTGCCGAAGGTATCAGCCCCTGACACGTCCCCACATTATGCTAAGAAATTATTGTCAGAACAGTTTGGCGGGATAAACACCCTCGTCAATAAGGCTCTGAATTTTGTCGACAACGCTCCGGCGGTCTGCGGCGTATGTTACACCGAACCACTTGCTTGTGGTGTCGAGCACTTTCACTGTCGCTGTGTTCTCGTTGATAAGCTTGTTGACCATGAGCGGAATGAAAAACTCTGCCTTGAGGTTCTCCATGTTCTTCGGGTCGGCAAGGAACTCCTTGAAGTAAGCCTCGCTATGCTCAAAGTAGTCGGGTGTGAAGCCCCACATATTCATTGACACCGGTGTGTTGTCATCAACGGCAACCCATTCGCCCTGCTCGTCTTTGTAGCATACAGGGCCGTCAACACGCATAATTTCGGTGCGCTCGACTACGGTTGTGAGGTTTTCGGCCTCGTCTTTAGAGCAGATGCCTCGTGCCACGGTTCCGTTCTCAGACAGTGTGTTACCAACGCGGAAGCCGACCATGGCGTAGCGGTTTGTGCTGCCTTCGGGCAGGCCGGAGAGGAACTTGCCAATCACCATGAAAGCGTCGCGGTTATAGAAGTCGTCGCAGTTAATTACGCAGAACGGCTCTTTGATTATGTCTTTGGCCATCAGCACGGCGTGGTTTGTACCCCACGGCTTTACTCTGCCTTCGGGGCAAGTGAAGCCTTCAGGAAGTGAGTCAAGGCTCTGGAAGCATAACTCGGCGGGCACATGACCCTCGTATTTGCTGAGTATCTTCTCGCGGAAGTCCTGCTCGAAGTCCTTGCGGATAACGAAAACTATCTTGCCGAAGCCGGCTTTTATTGCGTCATAGATTGAATAGTCCATGATTGTCTCGCCGTTTGGGCCGAGACCGTCCAACTGCTTCAGGCCGCCGTAACGGCTTCCCATGCCTGCCGCAAGTAATAATAATGTAGGTTTCATGTTTTTTATTTAATAAGTATCGTTAGATTTAATTCTGTTACAACACTGCAAATATACTCGTTTTTTGCGTTATGTCAAAGCAAATGGACGAAAGAATTTGATGTTGAAAGTAAACATGCCGATGTTTGTTATATACACCGGTGAGAACTCTATGCGTAAAGCCTGTGCGATGCGGAATGAGATTCACTTATTCCGGATACACAAGGTTCTGCTCGGTGATGTTGTTCAGTGTCTCCTCAAGATAGCGGCGTGCCTCCAGGCGTGCCATTGGCAGGTCGTGCAGTAGATAGTTGCCACAGTCGCGGGGCTTTGTTCCGGGCACCTCGCCCTCAAAGTTCGCCACGAAGTTGAATGTGCGACGCATAAGCTCAACGATATCTTTCGACTCATAGTCGCCGCGTATGAGCAGATAGTTTCCGGTGAGGCAGCCCATCGGTCCCCAATAGACGATGCGGTCGCGCCACTCCTCGTCATTGCGGAGATATGTGGCTGCAAGATGCTCGATGGTGTGTATCGCGCCCTGATGCAGCACCGGCTCGCGGTTGGGAGCCTTCATTCTTATGTCGAAAGTCGTTACCACGTCGCCGCCTACCTCGTCTTTGCGCGAGACGTATATGCCGGGCAGCAGTTTGTCGTGGTTGATGGTGAAACTCGGAATTTTATTCATTGTAATATATAATAATGTATATTTTTAGATTAAATCAAGAAAACGGCGTGTAACGTTGAACGAGCCTTCTGCCAGACGGGTCCAGAAATCGAAGTACTGAGACGCCTTGTTGTCCTTCAACGGTATGTCGCTGATAATGCGGAAACTGATGAATGGCACGCCATACGTGTGGCATGTCTGCGCTATCGACGTGCTCTCCATGTCGACAGCCTTAGCCGCGGGGAAGCGTTCGAGTATGCCGCTCATCTTCTCGCGGCTGTCAACAAACCAGTCGCCGCTGACAATCAGACCGCTGTGGATTGTAGCTCCGGCCACGGTCAACGCTTTTTCAACCGGTTCTTTGGGTGAGCGGAACGAGGGCGGCATACCTATAATCTGTCCGTAGCGGCACTCCTCGCCACAGTAAGCGTCGTGATAGCAGTACTCTGTGCCCACCACCACATCGGTAACCTCCATGTTGGTGTCGGCTCCTCCCGCCACACCGGTTGAAATAATAAGGTCGGGGTGGTAGCTGTCAATCATCTCCACCGCTCCGATGGTAGAGTTCACTTTGCCTATGCCGCATTTCTGCATTATTATTTCCTTGTCGCCTATATGTCCGCGAACGAAATCCTTGCCGTTTCGTCGCTCTGTTGTCGACTCGTCGAGAAGCGTGCGCAGCTGCACGAACTCCTTGTCCATGGCCACTATTATGCCGATTTTCATATATAATTTAAATTTGTTTCAGACTGCAAAAATACTGATTAAATTTCAAGAAACACGCCCATCGGGCAAATAAAAAAACGTGTTTTGTGGCATGTTGTCTCTTGAATTTTATAATAGGTTGATTGTCAGTGGGTTGTAAAGAGCCTTGCTTCTTATGGCAAAACACGGGGTTTTATAACGCGATGCAGCCTGTTCCGGCCGGCGGAACAGGCTGTATCGTAAAATTATTGTGTGAGGCCGCTTATTTGCCGCCTTTGTTCCGGTTCAGTATTTTGTCAGACCACTTCTCAAGACGCTTGTACTCTTTCTTGGTCAGACGCATGAAAGAGCCGTGCTGCGGGTGTGCCACACCCTTGATGTCCTGTGGAGAATGGAAGTTGCGCATATTCTCGTCGGCGCGGCAAATGCGGTAGTGCTTCGGGTTTGACGAGTATTCTATGTAGGCCACACACCATTTGTTGTCGCCTATGAGCTGGAACGCCGACACACCCTCGCATTTCTTGTTGCCCTCAAAGTTCACATAGTCGTCCTCCACGGGCAGGCTCCACGGGCCTGTAAGCGATTTTGCGGTAGAGGTGAACAAACCGGGTTTGCCGCCCTCCTTCTTTATCATCATGTGGTACATGCCGTCGCTTTCAAGATAGTTTATGTCTGCGTCGATTGTGGCATAGCCCCAGTCGAGCAGCAGGCGCGGCTTTGTCAGCTTGGTGAAAGTCTCGTCGGCGTATGAGTAATACATGCGGTCATACTTCTCCTCAGCCATGTTCCACATCGAGTAGTATATAAAGTAACCGCCCTTTTTGCCGTCCGCCCATGTGTAGGTGGGGTCCCAGAATATCTGAGGTGCCCATACACGGTTTACGGTCGAGAAGTCTTTATACACGTCGGGACTTTCGGGGTCGCAGAAAATTTCGACTCCCCGGCGGAAGTCGAAGGTCTTTGACTCCCAGTTTATCAGGTCTTTGCTTCTAAGCAGGTCTATGCCGTAGTTGTGCCATTTGTGGCTTTTGGCCACACACATGTCGGTTGTAACCATGATGTAGCCCTTTGTGTCGTGCGTGCGGCAGATGAAAGCGTCGCGTGTACCTCCCTCTATGCGGGCGTGTTTGGCCGGGTCGAACACGGCGCGTCCACCGATGAGGTCTTTGTAGTTAAATCCGTCGCGGCTCAAAGCATAGGCTGTGAACTCACCGTTGTCGCTCATGTGGCAGTAAAGGTAGCCGTAATCGCCCTTGTGGGGATTTTGTGCCATTGCCGTTGTGGCGGTGGCGGCGGTCAGCAACATGACCGCCGCGGCCTTTTTAAGAAATCCTTTCATTTATATTAGGTTTATTTTTTACTGATACGTATAACGCTTAATGAGTATGCCGGCATGGTGTATTCGGTGTCGGCACTTACGCTAATCTCGCTCTTTACGGGTGTGGCCGTGCGGTCGGCGGGCTGTCCCTGAAGCACTTCGAGTTTCGATTTCTTTGTTCCGCTTACCAATGAGCCGAGGCTCAGTTTGGTTTTCACTTCGGTGGGGAGCAGGTTTGTCAGCTTGACAATCACGTCGCCGCTCTTCTCGTCGATGACTATCGACTGGCCCACGCGCAGGTTGACGGCCTCAGTCGGGTTGTTTGTGCTCACCGTTGCGGGTATGTACGCGCTTCCGGCGTTCTGTCCGAACATGCGCTGTACATAGTAGTCGGTAGTGAGATTTACCTTCTCGTTGTCAAAATACATCATGTCGGGAGTCCACTGGGTGTTGCCTTTGCGTGCCATGAGCGGGGCGTAGCTGCTCAGTTTCACGACATCGGCGTTGCGCTCAACGTTCGTAAGGTAGTTGGCTATGCTCAGCGCGGTCTCCATGTTGTTGGGTCTTCCGGGCAGATGCGACGCGTATTCGCCGAGATAAACCTTTGATTTGGTGCGGTCATAGTCGTCGTAGAAGTTCGGATTGTGTATGAACCAGCCCGGCGAGCAGTAGTAGTGCTCGTCGACGATGGGCACTTTCAGGTCGCCGGCGAACTGCCATCCGTACTCGTAGTCGGAACCCTCGTAGAACGGGCCTACCGTTCCTATCACCTCAATTTCGGGGTGCTTTTCCTTTACGGCTTTGTAGATAAGTTCGAAACGCTCCTTGAACACGTCTGAAATCAAATCCTCGTTACCGATGCCGATATACTTCAGGTTGAACGGTTTTGGGTGTCCGGCCTCGGCGCGTACCTTACCCCATTTTGTGTTTTTGTCTCCGTTCGCCCATTCGATGAGGTCAAGCACATCCTGAATATACTCGTCCATCTCTTTGCCGAGCGGTATGCCGCCCTGCTGTCCGTCGCCGCCTATCGACGAGTTCTGGCACGGCACACCGGCCGCAAGCACAGGCAGAGGCTCGGCTCCGAGGTCTTCGCAGAAAGTGAAGTACTCATAATAGCCCAAGCCCATCGACTGGCGGTAGCCCCAGATGTTACGCATACCTACGCGCTGCTCCAGCGGTCCGACGGTATTCTTCCAACGGTAGATGTTCTCTATGCCGTTTCCGTGAGCCACACATCCGCCCGGGAAGCGTACAAACCGAGGCTTCAGGTCGGCTATGGCCTGTGCTATGTCGGCGCGTAGACCGTTCTCTCTGCCCTTGAAAGTGTTCTTCGGGAAGAGCGATACCATGTCGAACGCATAGCTGCCCTTGTCGGCCGGAGTCAGTGTAAGCACGGCGTCGGCGGCAGTTTCAATAGCGGTTATGGTAATGGTCCGGCGTTTCCAGTCTGTCTTTGACAGGCTTACCACACCTGCGGCAATGTCTTTTCCGGTCTTGGTGCGCAGAGACACCTTCACGCGGGTATTGTCGCCGGCAAGTACTTTGCCGAACAACGAGAACACGTACTTATTGCCTTTCTTTACCGGTATGCCGTCATAGCATGAGTTTACGAGCGACGCCGTGCCGCCGTCGGTATCGAACACGGCATGGAAAGCATTATTTTTATGTATCGGATTGTCTTGTCTGATTGTCAGTCGGCCACCGTTCGGTGTGCTCCAAGCGTAGGTGTGACCCCATCCCGGTTTGTGTGAAAGCTCTTTCTCAGAGTATTCAAAGTCGCGGTTCTGCACGAGTTCGCCATACAAGCCACCGTCGGCGGCATAGTTGATGTCTTCGAAGAACACGCCGAACAGCTCCGGGCTGATAGCTTTTTTGCCTGACGGGTCAGCGGTAACGGTCATTGTTACCCCCTTGAGGTTGGCGAAGCGTGCGCCGTCGTCCTTCATCTGCTCGGCGTAAAGGCCGTTCAGATACTGCTTGCGCTCATATTCAGCCTTCAGTTTGTTTACCACGTCGCGCTCTACACGGTGTATCTGTCCCGTGGCGCGCTCTCCGTCGCTGAAGGTAATTTGGTCTCTCTTAACATTGCGGTTAGGGCCTGTTTTCGCGTTTACCGACATGTAGTCCTGCGGTTTCCACAGAATGAGGTCGCGGCTCTCGGTCTGTCCCACCACGTCGCCGCCGTTTTTTACGAGGAACGAGCACAGCCACATGCCGTTGCGGGTGCGTTGCAGCACGGGGTCATACATGCGTTTGCCGGCTCCCCATGCTCCGTAGTCGCTCTTCACGAAGGCATATTCATTGCCGATGCGTATCCAGCGTTTTCCGTCAACACTCCATGCGAAGTGCAGACCGGTCTTGTTTTCGTCTTTCGGTGTGGTGTATGAGAACAGGTAAAGTGAGTCGGGCTGGTTCTCGACAGCCATCGAGCCGGTCGTACCGGATAGGAGCAGCATAGCTCCCATAATGAATTTCCTAACCATCAGCTGTAGTTTAAGAGTAATGATTTTATAATTATTAAATAGGTGAAAGTCAGTTTTGCAAATATAACGATTTTATTTTTACATGCAATCTTCTTTATCGCTTTCTTTGCTTTTTTTAACTTTGAGTGGAATATAGACACTTATTACTTTTTAAATTCGCTTCTTTTCAGTCTTGTTGCCAGCACTGCCACGAACAGGCCGAGGCATCCGATAACGCCGAAGGTAAGCCTCAGACTTATCAACGCTGAAAGATGCCCGATGAGAGGCGGACCGAGCAGGAAGCCGAGGAAGCCTATCGAGGTTACTATCGATACAGCCGTACCGGCCTTGATTGTGGTGGAGCGTCCTGCCAGACTGTAACATACGGGTACGGTCGACGATATGCCGAAACCCACAAGCAGAAAGCCGAGTGTGGCGAAAGCCAATGTCGGCAGTGCGACCGAGAGCGCCATGCCTATGAATATCAGCACACCGCTTACGCATACCACGCGCGACGGGCCGAAGCGGGTAATGAATCTGTCAGCCACCAGTCTACCCGTCGCCATTGTGCACAGGCTCACCACGAAGCCTGACTGTACGAGTTTTGCGGGAGCGTTTACGACTTGCATGAAGTAAACCCCGCTCCAGTCATACATGCAACCCTCGCAAATCATCGATGAGAAAGCCATAACGCCGAGCAGAAGCAGATAGCTGTCTGTCTTTTTATAAAACGGTGTTTTTTCATCTTCTTTCCCATCCGCGGTGTCTGTCGTAGGGTTCATGTCGAAGCGAACAAACATGCGACGCACGGCAAGCATCATCGCCACTGCGGCACATGCCACGATTATGAAGTGCGTGCGCGCGCTTACAACCATGGCCGCCATGCCCATGCTGATGAAGCCGCCCAAAAATCCGCCCATGCTCCACAAACCGTGGAATGACGCCAGTATGCTGCGTCCGTAAAGACTCTCCACACCCACACCTTGAGTGTTTGATGTTATTCCGCACAGGTTGGCACCCATGCCGAAGAAGAAAAGGCCTGCCGACAGCACATACGGATTGTCGGCAAATCCCAATGGTATCAGCGCCAACGGATAATATAGCGAGGCTATAACGGTCATGCGGCGGCTGCCGTATCGATTTACGAGCCATGCCGACAGACCCATGGCGCAGAGTTGGCCCACGGGGATTGAGAAGAGCACCGTGCCAAGTGCCGCGTCAGACAGGCCGAGCGCGCGTTTTATGTCGGGTATTCGGTTTGCCCATGCCGAGAACACAATGCCCTGCATAAAGAAGAACATGCTCACGGCAAGGCGGAAACGCGTCAATGCGTCTTTTCGTTTAAGCATAAATCTGTGTCGTGTTTATTGTGGTTACATATTAGTGTATATGGTTTTCATCAGGTTTGGCCTGCCTCCTGACGAACCAAACCGGATGCAAAATTAGACCATTTTCCCTTATCTTTCCTAACTAACCGCCATCTTTTTTTTGTCTTTGAATGAATGTTTTGTGTAACCGGTTGATAATCAACGCTTTGTAAATTCTATTGTTTTGCGCTCCGAAACTTGTGCTTTTACGCCGCGAAACAATGACTTTCAGAGGGTAAGACCATTTGTTCGGGAGAAATGGAGACTACACTACATCAAAAACATACATGTGTTTTTCAAACATTCCCATTGATTTCGCGCTTGTCGGCCGGCTCGGCCTTGACGCGCTCCGACTTTATAAATGTGAAGAATAATAGAAAAAGTTTGCCGGATACGTAAAAAATAAGTACCTTTGCAATCAGTTTTCCACACCATTATCTGTTACTATGGGACGAAGAATCAAGAAACTTAAAAACGTCAGATTGCATCGAGAGGGTACCGACACACTGGTTTACGGGCTGGTGGCCATTGTGGCCATAGCCTTGTTACTGTGGTTTTATGTCGACACCAAGATACCATTCTGGTGCTTTGTCATAATATTCGGCGCCGTGTATTGTGTGGTGCTGAACTTCTTCCGTTGCCCCAAACGCTATTTTGACGGTGATACCGACAATGTGGTTGTGGCTCCGGCCGACGGTAAAATAGTCGTTATCGAGGAGGTTACGGAGGATGAGTACTTCCATGACCGACGCATCATGGTCAGCATATTCATGAGCCTGTTCAACGTACACGCCAACTGGTTTCCGGTTGACGGCAAAGTGAAATTCGTTGTGCACAAAGACGGTAACTACCACAAGGCGTGGTTGCCTAAGGCCAGCGAGGAGAACGAACACGCCGATGTGATGCTTGAGACCGCCGACGGGCAGGAGATTCTCTGCCGTCAGATTGCTGGCGCGATGGCACGACGCATCGTTACGTATGCGAAACCGGGTGAAGACTGCTACATCGACGAGCATTTGGGCTTCATCAAATTCGGTTCGAGAGTGGACGTATATCTGCCTCTCGGCACCGAGGTATGCGTTAAGATGGGGCAGCACACCACGGGCGACCGCACCGTGATAGCCCGCCTGAAATGATTAACCCCTTATGCCTTCCAATGGGTTGAAGGCAGACATGCTTAGCTATGGCAAATTTCATTAAACGCAACATCCCTAATACGCTTACATGCTGCAACCTCATCTCGGGGTGTGTGGCTACGGTGTACGCTTTTGGCGGACAGCCCGAAATGGCGTTGTTGTTCATTATAATTGGTGCTGTGTTCGACTTTTTTGACGGTATGAGCGCGCGCCTGCTGCACGTGTCGTCGCCGATAGGCAAAGAGCTTGACTCTCTGGCTGATGATGTTACTTTCGGTGTGGCGCCTGCCACTATCGTATTCTATCAACTCGGCGTAATGGAATATCCTTCTTTCTTGGAACCGTTACGCACGGTTCTGCCTTTCTTCGCTTACATCATGGCGGCTTTCTCTGCGTTGAGACTGGCGAAATTTAATCTCGACGAGCGACAGACAACATCTTTCATAGGTATGCCGACACCTGCCAACGCCTTGTTCTGGGGTTCACTCATTGTCGGCGGACACTCGTGGTTCGAGTCTACGCCTTGGGGTGCGGTGGGCATAATGGCGCTTGTACTGATATGCAGCTGGCTGCTTGTAAGCGAGATACCGATGTTCGCGCTTAAATTTAAACAGTGGGGCTGGAAAGGCAATGAGGTTAAATACCTCTTTATAGTGTTCGGCGCGGCGGTTCTGCTGACATGCGGATGGTTGTCATTCGCCTTGATAATCATGTGCTATGTCATCGTTTCGGCTGTGCTCGATTTAACAAACAAAGCCCCAAAGGGCTAAAAACTTATCACAATGGCTTTTTTGCTTAACCTCATATTGTTCCTCCTTGTTGTGGTGTTTGTGGCCATCGGCGTTACTGCATGGAGGGTCTACAGCTCGTTCAGGAATGTCGCCGACCGACTGCGCGGAAGGCAGAACGCAGGCGCGAACGGAAACAGACAACGCCAAACATACAACAACACCGCTACGGACGAGGTTATTATAGACCGCCGTACACCTGACGAGGCGAACCGTAAGATTTTCCAAAAGAACGAAGGCGAATATGTAGATTTCGTTGAGGAATGATTATGCCCTGACGGCAACCGTGCCGAAAAGGGTCTTTTATGTCAATCCGCAAATTACTTAAATATTATCTGAATGAGAAAATTCTTTTGTTTCGTGTGCGCCTGCCTTATGGCCATCGGCGCAACCGCGGCTGACACAGGCAAGTATGACGCCTTGTACGCCAAGGCTCCGTTTAAAATGGAGCGAGTTACAGCACCTGTATTTCCCGCCAACGAGGTCACTCTGAAAGACTTCGGAGCAAAAGGCGACGGCTCGTCGTTGTGCACCGATGCTTTCGCAAAGGCCATCGACGCACTCGCACAGAAGGGTGGCGGCAAACTGGTTGTACCGCAAGGCGTTTGGTACACAGGCCCTATAACGCTGAAAAGCAACATTAACCTGCACTTGCTGAAGGGTGCGGTAATTTTGTTCTCGCCGGACATCAATCTCTATCCGTTGGTTGACACCTCGTTTGAAGGTCTCGACACACGCCGTTGCCAGTCGCCTATTTCGGGTATAGACTTGGAGAATGTGGCCATAACCGGAGCAGGAGTCATTGACGGTAACGGTGAATTCTGGCGCCCGCTGAAACGCGGTAAGGTTACCGACTCACAGTGGAAGACAATCACATCGCGCGGCGGTGTATATAAGAAAAAGGATTACTGGGTTCCCTCTGAAGGTTATCTGAAGGGTGAGTCAATGAGCGATATGAACGTTCCGGCAAACCTTAACAGTGAAGCCGAATGGAACAGCATCAAGCCGTTCTTGCGTCCTGTCATGGTAAGCCTCGTTAAATGTAAGAATGTCTGGCTGAACGGTGTTATCTTCCAGAACTCTCCGGCATGGAATCTGCACCCGCTTATGTGTGAGAATGTGCTGATTGAGGATGTATTGGTACGTAACCCGTCATACGCGCAGAACGGAGACGGTCTTGACCTTGAGTCGTGCAAGAACGCCCTGATTGTAAACTCTACATTCGATGTAGGTGATGACGGTATATGCATAAAGGCCGGAAAGGATGAGGACGGTCGTCGCCGTGCAGTTAAATGCGAGAATGTTATCGTTGACGGTTGTACCGTATTCAAAGGTCATGGTGGCTTCGTTGTAGGTAGCGAGATGAGTGCCGGTGTCAAAAATATCTTTGTCTCAGACTGCCAGTTCCTCGGTACTGACGTAGGCTTGCGCTTCAAGAGCAAACGCGGACGCGGCGGTGTTGTTGAGAATATCTATATTAACAATATCTCAATGTTCGATATTCAGACCGACGCCATTACTTTTGACCTCTATTATGGTGGCAAATCGGCCGTAGAGGTTCTTGCCGATGGTGATGAGAAAAAGCAGCAGACAGTGGATATGCAGAAGGTTGACGAGACTACCCCGGTATTCCGTAACATCGACATACAGCATGTTACATGCCGTGGCGCACGCCGTGCGGCTTACTTTAACGGTCTGCCCGAAATGCCGGTTGAGAATGTCTACATCAAGGATATGGAGATTAACAATGCCGAACAGGGTATCGTTATCAACCGTACCACCGGTGTCAAGCTCGAAGACATCAAGGTTAGCGCAAAAACTCATACTCTTTATGCCAAAAATTCGGCAAATCTGACCGTAAACGGTAAAAAGTATAAAAAGGTTAGCGCAATGACTATTGACTAAACCTATTATTATACTGACAACAAACCGGCGTTATGGATTTATATATCCGTAATGCCGTTTTTTTATTGAACTCGTTTATACTTTTTATTTCTTTTCATAATCGAGTGTTTTTCGTCCGGTTTTATTACTCGAAGAGGGCAACACATCGGAGCGCTTCTTCGCGCGCCTTGAGAGCCGCGATGTCAAGTTCGTTCGTTATCGTGTGCGACTGCGGCCAAATTTACTTGGGTGGGGGAAGCTATACTTTCAGATGTGGATAGATGACGACACGGCAATACTTATCGCTAAAAATGTTCTTGCCGGCACGATAGAAAATCAGTTGAGAGTTGATAGAATCTTAGCAGCGGATTTTATGGTATATTGAAATATGGCGCTTTATATCGATAATGGAGTTTTTAGGTTGGAGTTCCTAATTTCTTTATAGGTATAGGCGTTTAGACCGCACCATCTAACTTATTGCCCTGTAAGCGAA
>Cebus_capucinus_imitator_PRJNA485217_SSR102__coassemble_891_pt1 | contig 24794 bp, 21 predicted proteins | sample Cebus_capucinus_imitator_PRJNA485217_SSR102__metabat2_high_PE_011 | metagenome-assembled genome bin Cebus_capucinus_imitator_PRJNA485217_SSR102
CAGACGAAAAAATACTCGATTATGACAAGAAATAAAAAGTTTAAACGAGTTCAATGTAAATAATAAAAATGCGTTTCGCAATACGTAAAAAGTACGAAAAAAGGTTTAAAGCATATATTTCTCACATAAAATATGTATTTTTGCAAAACAATATCCGGCCGAAGGATGTCCTGTCGGCCGGAAGACCATGTAATAAAGATAAGGGGAACATATAGAACAATGGGAAAGATTATCGCATTAGCAAACCAAAAGGGTGGCGTCGGTAAGACCACCACCACTATTAACCTTGCTGCTTCCCTCGCCACATTGGAGAAGAAAGTATTAGTAATTGATGCCGACCCGCAGGCCAACGCCTCAAGCGGTCTCGGTGTGAACATAAAGGACGTTGACTGCACAATCTATGAATGTATAATCGATAATGCCGACGTACACGACGCGGTGTACACGACCGACATTGACGGATTGGACATCATACCGAGCCACATTGACCTTGTTGGTGCGGAGATTGAGATGCTTAACCTTGAGCATCGTGAGCATGTCATCAAGCGTTTGCTGGCTCCTGTGAAGGATGACTATGACTATATTCTCATTGACTGTTCGCCGTCGCTCGGACTTATAACCGTAAACGCGCTGACGGCTGCCGACTCGGTGGTGATACCGGTGCAGTGCGAGTACTTCGCGCTTGAGGGAATCAGCAAGTTGCTCAACACGATTAAGATTATAAAGAGCAAACTGAACACCAAACTGGAGATAGAAGGCTTCCTGCTGACCATGTATGACAGCCGCCTCAGACTGGCAAACCAGATATATGATGAGGTGAAACGACACTTTCAGGAGCTGGTGTTTAAAACTGTCATACAGCGCAACGTGAAGCTTAGCGAGGCTCCAAGCCACGGACTGCCGGCCATTCTTTATGATGCCGACTCGGCAGGTAGCAAGAACCATCTTGCCTTGGCAAAGGAAATAATAAACAAGAACAAGCAAACGAAAAATGGCAATTAAGAAAAGATACAGCAACCCGCTGGGACGCGGACTTGACGCTCTAATATCGACTGAGGCCGTGCGCCCGCAGGGCAGCTCTACAATAAGCGAAATACCGATAGGGCAGATTGAGCCTAATCCAAACCAGCCCCGACGTGAGTTTGACCAAGAGGCTTTGATTGAACTTGCCAACAGCATCAGGGAGATTGGCATAATACAGCCTATAACGCTGAGGCAGGTTGATGACAACAAGTTTCAGATTATTGCCGGTGAGCGCCGTTGGCGCGCGTCGCAGATTGCTGACTTGAAGGCCATTCCGGCTTACATACGTACCATTAAGGACGAGAATGTAATGGAGATGGCCCTCGTTGAGAATATTCAGCGTGAGGATCTTAACGCCATTGAGATAGCATTGGCCTACGAGCACCTTATAACCAACACCGGAATGACGCAGGAGCGTGTGTCAGAACGTGTGGGTAAGAGTCGCACGGCTATTGCCAACTATCTGCGTTTGCTGAAACTTCCGGCTCAGGTGCAGATGGCTTTACAGAACAAGGAAATCGATATGGGGCACGCGCGTGCGCTGTTGGCCATTGACAGTCCGTCGCTTCAGGTAAAGCTCTTCAAGGAAATTCAGAAAAAAAAGTACTCTGTCCGTAAGGTGGAGGAGATGGTGCAGAAACTCAAAAACGGTGAAGATATTGTCAGTGGTAAAAAGAAAATTGCGTCAAACCAGCAGCTCCCGGAGGAGTTTACGGCGTTGAGGCAGAACCTCTCTGACTTTTTTAGCACCAAGGTGCAGCTTACCTGCTCGGCAGGAGGTAAAGGTAAAATCAGTATTCCGTTTGCCAATGAGGAGGAGCTTGAGCACATCATGAACATGTTTGACAAGATGAAGAATCAGAACTAAGGCGTGGATAGAAATATAAAGTCCATATACCGTATCGTAAGACCGGCTGCAGTCGCTATCCTGCTGGCGGTCTTTGCTCCATGCCGGGGTGCAGTGGCTCTTCCCGAACCGTTGTCGGTAAAGGCTGATACTGCCGATACTGTCTCTGCCGGTAAGGGTGTCGCGGTTAAAGACACCTTGAACGTGCCTAAGCTGAAGCGTGATTGGAACACTTGGCGGCCTAATGCCAAACGTGCCATGTGGCTTGCCATCGTCATACCGGGTGCCGGGCAGATTTATAATCGTAAGTATTGGAAGTTGCCTATCGTTTACGGTGGCTTTGTAGGATGCTTGTATGCAATGCGCTGGAATAATCAGATGTATAACGATTATTCACAGGCTTACATGGATTTGATGGACAATGACCCGAATACAGAGAGCTATAACCAATTCTTGCATTTGGGTAATCAGATTACAGACGAGAACAAGAGCCGCTATGAGAACTTGTTTAAAAAACGTAAGGACTATTATCGCAAGTATCGCGACCTTAGCATGTTCTGTATGATTGCTGTCTATGCACTTTCGGTAATCGACGCTTATGTGGACGCTTCGTTGTCGGAATTCGACATATCAAGCGACCTCAGTATGCGTATAGAGCCTGCTGTCATAAATACGGGAACATCGCTTAATCCGCTCAAATCGTCGGCTTTGGGCTTGCAGTGCTCCATAAACTTCTGACGGAAAAGCCGGATATTAATAACTGAAAATTGAACATTTAATATATTTATGAAGAAGAAATTACTACTCGCTATCACCGTAATGATTCTTGGGGGGCACTGTTTTGCACAGACCAACAACGAGAAGAATGAAATAACCGTAACCGGTAGCGAAGGTAAAGAAGAAATTATCGACCTGCCCGAGGGCATGAATTACGAGCTTGACAGCTTGCTGAACTTATATTATTCAAAGACTTATCTTAAGGCTGACAATGACTGCAACTATCGCGACGAGAACCCCTCTTATTCAAAAGAGGTGTATATCGACCGGTTGAGCCGTCTGCCCAATGTCATGGAGATGCCTTATAATGACATCGTTCAGAAATTTATCGATCGTTATACGGGCCGTCTTCGCCACTCGGTAAGCTATATGCTGGGCGCCTCAAACTTCTATATTCCAATATTCGAACAGGCACTTGAGTCTTACAACCTGCCGTTGGAGTTGAAGTATCTGCCCGTGATTGAGTCTGCGCTTAACCCGAAAGCCACCTCAAGAGTGGGCGCGGCGGGTCTTTGGCAGTTTATGGTCGCAACGGGAAAACAGTACGGTCTTGAGGTCAACTCGCTTGTCGACGAGCGTCGCGACCCTATTAAGGCGTCTTATGCGGCTGCTCATTATCTCAAAGATCTTTATAGCATATTTGGCGATTGGAGTCTCGTCATCGCGGCTTATAACTGCGGTCCCGATAATATTAACAAGGCTATACACCGTGCCGGTGGTCAAACCGACTATTGGAAGATTTATCCTTATCTGCCACAGGAGACCCGCGGCTATGTTCCGGCGTTTATTGCGGCCAATTATGTGATGAATTACTATTGCGACCACAATATATGTCCGATGCGGACGAAGCTCCCGTCAAAGTCTGATACCATAATGGTCAGCAAGGATGTTCACCTGAAACAGGTTGCCGATGTCTGCGGTATTGACCTCGAAGAGCTTCGTACACTTAATCCGCAGTACCGTCGTGATATAGTGAACGGTAACACCAAGCCGTCAATAATACGTATTCCGTCTACAGCGACAAACATTTTCATTGCTAACGAGGATTCTATTTACAACCATAATGCCGACATATTGTTGACCCGTCGTGCACAGGTTGATGTTGAAAATACAAGCGTGGACTCCGGTAACTCACGCCGCAGTTACAGCCGCAGCCGTAAAAGCTCATCGCGGACAAAAGGTCGTGCCTCACGTTCTCGTTCTCGTCGCGGCAAGAGCATAACTGTAAGAAATGGCGATACCCTGTCGCAGATAGCGGCACGCAATAACACCACTGTTAAGAAACTGCGTAAGTTGAACGGCATAAAGGGCAATAATATACGTGCCGGAAAGAAGCTGAAAGTTAAATAACCCGCAGTTTTGATAACCTTATTCTATTAATATCCAAACACACATGATTATGGACGAGCAGAAAAAGACAGACCTTACAAAGGCTGAAGCTGAGGACAAAATGGTCAATGACGCCTTCCAACATCTGTTGGACAGTTACCTTTCAACACGCCACCGCAAGAAAGTGGATCTTATAACAAAGGCTTTCAACTTCGCGCGGCAGGCCCATAAGGGCGTGCGGCGTCTGTCGGGCGAGCCTTATATCATGCATCCTATCGCCGTGGCGCAGATAGCTTGTTCGGAGATGGGACTCGGTTCAACAAGCATAAGTGCCGCTTTGCTGCACGATGTTGTTGAGGATACCGACTATACGGTTGAGGATATATCGAATATTTTCGGTGCTAAGATAGCTCAAATCGTTGACGGACTGACCAAGATATCCGGCGGAATATTCGGAGATAAAGCCTCTGCCCAAGCCGAGAACTTTAAGAAGCTGTTGCTCACAATGAGCGATGACATACGCGTAATCCTCATAAAGATATGCGACCGTCTGCATAATATGCGCACGCTTGACAGTCAACCGGCCAACAAACAATACAAAATAGCCGGCGAAACGCTTTATATCTATGCCCCGTTGGCTAACCGTCTCGGTCTGAATAAGATAAAAACAGAGCTTGAAAACCTTAGTTTCAGATTTGAACATCCTGAGGAGTATCATGCCATACAGTACAAATTGTCTGACACCCAAGACTCCCGTGAGGGCCTGTTCGCCGATTTTACAGCACCTATAAGGCAGGCTCTTGACAAGATGGGCATACAATATGAAATCAAAGCGCGTGTTAAAAGCCCTTATTCCATTTGGAACAAGATGCAGACAAAGCACGTTACGTTTGAACAGATATATGATATTCTTGCCGTAAGAATAATATATACGCCCAAGAAACGTGAAGAAGAAATCAACGAGTGTTTTAATATCTATGTGGCGATAAACCGGATTTACAAGGCACATCCCGACCGTTTGCGCGACTGGGTGAACCATCCGAAGACTAACGGTTATCAGGCTTTGCATGTAACGCTTATGAGTCATCAGGGCCGTTGGATTGAGGTTCAGATACGTTCCGACAGAATGGACGAAGTTGCTGAGCAAGGATTTGCAGCCCATTGGAAGTATAAGGACGGTGAAGAGTTTACCGAAGACGAGGGCGAACTCAACAGTTGGCTGCGTACAATCAAGGAAATTCTTGATGACCCGCAGCCGGATGCCATGGACTTTCTGGACGCTATCAAGCTCAATCTCTTCGCTTCTGAGATATTCGTCTTTACTCCGAAGGGTGAGATAAAGACAATGCCGGCCGGTTGTACAGCCCTTGATTTCGCTTTCCGGATACACACCTTTCTCGGCAGTCATTGTATCGGAGCCAAAGTAAACCACAAACTCGTACCGCTCAGCCATAAGTTGCAGAGTGGCGATCAAGTCGAAATACTCACCTCCAACTCACAACACGTGCAGCCGTCGTGGATTAATTTTGTGTCGACAGCTAAGGCAAAGGCGAAGATTCAGGCCATTTTGCGACGTGACGCGCGTGAGATACAGAAGCGTGGAGAGGATATATTGAATGACTTCCTGTCAAAACACTCGCTTGAACCAACATCATCTGTAATCGACAAACTGTGTGATTATCACGAGATACAGAAGCCTGAGGCTCTGTTTAAGGCACTTGGTGAGAAGACAATACTGCTTACCGATAAAGACGTTGCCGAAATAAGCGGAAAGAAAAAAGCCAACCCCACAGCATCATGGCTCAAATTAGTGCCGTTCCTCGGAAAAGAAAAAAAGAAGAAAGAAGAGCCCGAACAGCACAATTACTTTATTGTAAAGGAAGGCTTTAATCGCAAAAAACCGATTTACATCACAGACGAGAACATCAGCCAATTCCTCTTTCCGCCATGCTGTCATCCCATACCGGGCGATGATGCCCTTGGTTTCATAGACGGAAAAAACCGAATTGAGATACATAAACGTTCGTGTCCGGTTGCGGCAAGACTGAAGTCAAGCTATGGCAACCGTATTCTCGATGCCAAATGGGATATGCACCGCCGCCTGTTATTTGACGCTACAATCGAGATAAAAGGCATTGACCGTATCGGAATGCTTAACAACATAACGCAAGTAATATCTGACGAGCTTAACGTAAACATACACAAGCTCAGCATATCATGCGACGAAGGCATCTTCGGCGGAACAATCGAGTTGCGTGTTCATGATAAAGACGACGTTAAAACGATAATTTCGAAACTGGAAAAAATAAACGGTCTGCAATCAGCAGTGCAGACCGTATAGAACTTGTTTAAACTTTTTATTTCTTGCCATAATCGAGTATTTTTTGCCTGATTTTGTTACTCGAAGAGGGCGCATAGCGGGCTATGTAACCGATGAGAGGGACAAAAGCAGGCAAAAAAGACCGATTAGGGCAAGGAAAGAATGAATATTAATGTAACGAATGACATTTCGGTAAAAAGTTTAAACGAGTTCATAGGTAAAATCTTATTGTTAAAAGGCATGTGTCATTTAAATATGCCGAACGGAGCCTCATAAAACCCGGCCTTGCGCTCTACCTTCATAGGGTAGGCACGAGAACTGCTGGGCATTCTCCACAACCGCATTCCACGGTCATTATAGTCAAAACACACTGCCGAGCCAACCTTCGGAGCTTTTATTCCGAAGCGTGTAGTCAGTACATCGGTAGCTTTTTGTCCTGTTGTTATTATGTCGTGACAAAGCGGAATACGTTTTAGCAGAGCGTCAATATCAGTCTCCTCCACAATCTCAAGGTCTTTATCTGAAGCCGTATTTTTCGTTCTGCGCACCGCACAAGCCGTGTCATACAGAGCGATACCCTTTTCCTTTAGAAAAGGCACAATATCGTCCATCCTGAAAATTTTATTTTCCGTGTCGACAAAACGGTCTTTATCGTCAAAGAAAACAATGCCGAATATGCGCCACATGTCATTGATATAGTTGGGATAAAAGAACTCCATACACCATCTGTGGTGTGCCGGCGGAAAGCTGCCGAGCATAAGCAAGCGAGCGTTTTCGGGCAAAAACGGTTTCAACGGATGCCGTTCAACACCGGCTGTCGTTATGTCCATAGTCGTTATAAAGTGTTTAATGTTTATTGCATATCATTGGTGTTGTCCACGCTTATTGGTCAGGATTTTCAACAAAACCTTGATAGCGCGTCTCCAAATCGGCCATTATCTCATCATAACTCTTTTGCATAATGCTCTTAATATCGTCGGCCCCTTGTCCGGTAGGGTCGATAGGAGCGTGTATCGTAAGCGTAAGATTATGGCGATTCACATGATACCACTTGTTTGTTCGCGGCATAATGTCGAACGAACCGTTTATTGTCAGCGGTACAACCGGCAGTTGCAGCTCGTCGGCCAGCATAAACGCTCCACGCTTAAACTCCCCCATGTGTCCTGTAAAAGTGCGTGCGCCTTCAGGAAACACCACCACGCTCATTCCGTCGCGCAGTGTGTGACGTGCCTTTTCATAAGTCTCTTTAACCTTACTCGGACCACGCTTGTCTACAAAAATCTGATGCGACATCTCACAGGCAAAGCCAACGAAAGGCAGTTTCCTTAACTGGTGCTTCATCATCCACTTGAAGTTACGTCCCAAGTGTCCGTATATAAGGAAAATGTCGAAAGCTCCCTGATGATTGCTTACAAACACATACGACTGTCCATGTTTTAAATTCTCGCGACCGGACACTTTAACCCTTATGAGCAACACTTTCAATACGGCCGCCGCCCATAGTTTTCCGGGCCAGTAGCCCCAAAAATGTCCGTTACCAACGAGACAACCGATGCTTACCGTAACCGATGTCAATATGGTTAAAAACAAGATTATCGGTAACGCTATAACGAGTTGGTAGAGACGATATAAGTAAATCATAGTCCGTTTTTAAAATTCATAATGCTTTGCGGGCCGCGCGATTTTATGTGTCGCAGGCCATATCATTGTTTTGCCTATATTTGTCAGTTGTTTTTTATTTTCGGGTATTTTCGTGTCCAACCGTCGAGGCGCAGCCTCATGACACCGAAGAAAGCCTCACCGAAGATACCACCGTTCATCTTCGACACACCTTCACGTCTGTTCACGAAAATTACAGGTACCTCTTTAATTTTAAAGCCTATTTTGTGTGCGGTGTACTTCATTTCAATCTGGAAAGCATACCCCTTGAAGCGTATTTTGTCAAGTTCTATTGTTTCGAGCACCTTTCGGCGATAACATTTAAAGCCCGCCGTTGTGTCATTAATCTTAAAACCGGTAACCATACGCACATATTTTGATGCGAAATAACTCATCAGCACGCGTCCGATAGGCCAATTCACGACATTTACTCCACTGACATAGCGCGAGCCAATCGCCACGTCATAGCCCTCGTCATGGCAAGCCGCATAAAGTCTCGGCAAGTCATTGGGGTTATGGCTGAAGTCAGCGTCCATTTCGAAAACATATTCATAGTCATGCGCCAAAGCCCATTTGAATCCGGCAATATAAGCCGTGCCCAATCCGAGTTTTCCGCTTCGTTCGATGATAAACAGTTGTCCGGCGAACTCGCCATCCATCAGTTTCTTCACAATCGTGGCGGTACCGTCAGGTGAGCCGTCGTCAATAACAAGAATATGGAAACACTTCTCAAGTCCGGCAACGGCCCTGATAATCTTCTCGATGTTCTCTTTCTCGTTGTAAGTCGGTATTATGACTATGCAATCGCTTTTATTCATAGTGTATAATTGTTTCTTGTGTTTAGACTGTTTCAGCCTATTTTATGCAAAAATAGTGCCAATCGAGTGTAATGAAGTTTACTTCAATTACCGAGGTGCAGCCTATTTTATGCAAAGGTAATATTAAAATCCGACAAATAAACAAAACCTGTCGTAATAGTTTTAAAAAGGCGTTGTTTTGTCAGCCATGGTCATTTATGTGTACATACATATTGTATTGCATCGCGAAACAATAGGTTTTAGCGTGTAAAAGCGAGATTTTACACGCTAAAATAGATGCTTTTACAATGCATTGATAATCAAAGTGTTACCGATATGTTTTGTGAATGTCTTTTAATCCTGATGTAAGCGGTGCTTGTACACATGGTCAGGCTAAGCAACACAATGCGTAAGAAAACTAAAAATACACTAAAAAGTTTTCTGTTCTCACTGATAATTCATAACTTTGCCTGCTATCAATAATTGTATTTATTTATGAAATATGCCATTATAGCAGCCGGAGAAGGCTCCCGGCTGGCACAAGAGGGGGTGAGCGCTCCCAAACCACTGGTTAAGATAAACGGCGAATGTCTTATCGATCGCCTTATAAGAGTGTTTATGGAGAATGATGCCGAAGAGATTATAGTTATCTGCAACGAGTTTATGACCGATGTCCGCGAACATCTTAAGCAGTTGCGTAACGACGGACTTGACGGCAAGGAGCTGCCTTTGACGCTTGTTGTGAAAACCACCCCAAGCTCTATGCACAGTTTCCATGAGATAAGCCGCTATCTTAAAGGCGGGCTTTTCTGTCTTACCACGGTCGATACAATCTTCCGTGAAGATGAGTTCAGCCGATACATAGCCGATTTCAAAGCGGCCGCGTCTACATGCGAGGCTGACGGAGTGATGGGTGTTACCGATTTTATCGACGATGAAAAACCTCTTTATGTCGGTACTGACGCCGATATGGACATAACGGCCTTTCTCGACGAGAACGACGGATGTCGTTATATTTCGGGTGGAATATACGGTCTTACCGGTCGAAGCATCGGCATACTTGAAGGCTGCATAGAGCGTGGCGAAAGCCGTATGCGTAATTTTCAGCGTGCCCTTGTACGCGAAGGATGCTTGCTGAAAGCATGGCCTTTCAGCAAGGTGCTTGACATAGACCATGCCTCAGACATAGTTAAAGCCGAACAATTTCTTGCTGAAAAGAGATGACCGACATCCTCGCTGTGTACAGGGCCGAGAGATTCTCGCCCAATTCCGTCGATAAAGATAGTGCCATACTTGAGGCCGTGGGCAACAGGCTTGCGACATTCGGCCATAGCATAAGATATGTTCACGAGGAGGAACTCACCTCATGCCCCACGGCATCAGTCATAATCTCTATGGCTCGTGGTGTTGAGGCGTTGGCCTTGCTTTGTCAGGCCGAGGGTAGGGGAACCGTTGTTATCAACAGTACAGCCGGCATAAAGTCGTGCGCCCGCACGGTTATTGACAGCATTATGCGTCACAACAATCTACCTGCAGCACCTGTTGAGGGTAATTGCGGTTATTGGGTAAAACGTGGAGACGAGGCCGCACAGAGTGCCGCCGATGTACGTTTTGCCGCCGATAAGTCAGAACGAGACGCAATACTGGCTGATTTTGCGGCACGAGGCATAGCGCATACCGTGGTAACGGCTCATGTTGAAGGCGACCTGGTGAAGTTCTACGGTGTTGTCGGAACAGGCTTTTTTTATGTGTGTTATCCGGGCGATGACGGTTGCTTTAAGTTTAAAGACGAGCTTCGCAATGGTCGTCCTCGTCATTATGACTTCGACCGCGAGGCTCTGCACACTTCAGCAGACCGTCTTGCTGCACTTACCGGTGTGATTGTTTATGGTGGCGACTGCATTGTTCGTTCCGACGGCTCTTATGCCATAATAGACTTTAACGACTGGCCGAGTTTCTCGCGTTGTTGTGATAATGCGGCCCGGAGCATTGCCGCTGCGGTGCTCGAACTGATGAAAAAGGGTTGAAAACCGTACTGCGCCGACTTGTTGACGCGCGTTTTGAGTATGGCTGATACCGTAATATAATGATAAAAGACAAATTATGAGTAGTAAATTCAATGACCTGTTGAAGGCATCATTCAAATCAAACGATACCGAGGAGTGGCTTGACGTGCACTTCACCCGCCCCATCGGACTTGTGTTCGCGCTTATGTGGAAGCGTCTCGGAGTGCATCCCAACGCCATAACCATTCTGTCAATAATACTCGGCATTGGCTCGGCATATATGTTTTATTATAACGACTTGCAGCACAACATAGCCGGCGTGCTGCTGTTAATGTTCGCAAACTTCTGCGATTCTACCGACGGACAGCTGGCTCGTCTTACAGGGCAGAAGACTCTTGTCGGCCGTGTGCTCGACGGTTTTGCAGGCGATGTGTGGTTTTTCTGTATCTATGTCGCCCTCTGTCTGCGCATGATGTTCACCGATATGCCCGCCACCGATGTGCGTTGGGGACTGTGGATATGGGCGTTGGCAGTCATAGCCGGTATAATGTGCCATTCGCCTCAAAGCTCATTGGCCGACTATTATCGCCAGATACATCTGTTCTTCCTTAAAGGCAAAGAAGGTAGTGAGCTTGACACTTACAGCCGTCAGCGTGCCATCTACGAGTCTTTACCGACAAAGGGCGCTTGGCTTGCGCGCACGTTCTATCGCAACTATGCCGGATATTGCAAGAGTCAAGAGCGTCGCACACCGGCTTTTCAGACAATGATGAAGGCTTTGAAAGATGCGTATGGCGACGCGTCGCGTATGCCGGTCGACCTTCGCGAAAAGTTCCTTAACGGCAGCCGTCCGCTGATGAAGTACACCAACATACTTACATTCAACACCCGTGCAATTTGTCTTTATGTGGTTTGCCTGTTGGATTGTCCGTGGGCGTATTTCCTTTTTGAGATTACTGTGATGACAATTCTTTACATATACATGCACAAAAAACATGAAATACTATGCAAGGAAATAACTTCAATTATTCAGAAATAAAAGGTTACATTTTTGATTATGGCGGAACGCTCGACACGGCAGGCCGCCATTGGGGTAAGGTCCTGTGGGCCGCCTATCGTGAGCATGGCGTGCCTGTTACCGAAGAGCGGTTCCGTGAGGCTTACGTGCACGGTGAACGCACTCTCGGTCGTAACCCTATTGTAAAGCCGGACTTTACATTCCACAAGACGCTCGACGTGAAGTTGCGCATTGAGATGGAACACCTTATGGCCTCAGGGTGGTGGAACGCCACCGAGGAGGAGTACAATCAGGCGCACGACCATGTGCTTGCAACCCTCTATGACGGAGTGAAGCGTCAGACGGCACACAGCCTCTCGGTGCTTACCGAATTGCGAAAACATTACCCTATGGTGCTTGTAAGCAATTTCTATGGTAATGTTGGTGTCGTATTGCAGGAGTTCGGACTAGACAAACTGTTCTCTCATATCGTTGAGTCCGCTGTGGTCGGCGTGCGCAAACCCGATTCAAAAATCTTCACACTTGGCGTTGAGGCTCTTGGCATGAAGCCGGCCGAAACTGTAGTAGTCGGCGACAGCTTCTATAAAGATATAGTTCCGGCCTCCATTGCCGGCTGCCACACCGTGTGGTTCAAAGGCGAAGGGTGGACCGACGAGGAGTATGACGAGACTATTCCCGACAGAGTCATAACCGATTTGGAACAGCTGCTTTGAGCGAAGGTAAAATGATTGTTTTTATAACAGGTAACATATTAAAATGAAGAAGATACTGATTATATTCTTTCTTTCGGTCGTACAGTTTGCCACGGCACAGGTATTGACCGGTGTTGTCATTGATGACGCCACCGGTGACAGCATATCATTTGCGGGTGTTCAGTATAAGAAGGAGCGCATATCCGCGTCATGCGATGTGAATGGACGCTTCCGCATAGCCCGGAGAAACGGCAGTTATATAACATTCAGCGCCATGGGGTACCAGTCGAAACAGATTCTTGTCTCGGCCGGCACATCATCTCCGATTACCATAAAGTTGAAGCCTGACACACGTCATCTTGAAGGTGTTACGATAAAGAGCAAGCGTTCCAAGTATTCACGCAAGGATAATCCGGCCGTTGAACTGATGCGACGGGTGATAGCGGCAAAAAAACGTACCGACCTCGCCAATCATGACTATTACCAGTTCAATAAGTACCAGAAGATAACGCTGGCACTCAACGACATAAAACCCTCTGACCTTGAGAACGAAAAGATGAAGCGCAAGAAGTGGCTTGTCAATCAGGTTGAAATGTGTCCCTATAATAACAAGCTGATATTGCCTTTGTCTGTCGACGAGACTGTAACAAGAAATATATACCGTAAAAACCCGAAGAGTGAGAAGACCATAATAATGGGTCAGAACACGTCGGGTGTAAATGACCTTATCGAGACGGGAGATATACTCAATACGGTATTGAAAGATGTGTTTACAGATGTTGATTTATACGACGACCAAATACGTTTGTTGCAGTATCCGTTTACGAGTCCGATAGGGAAAAACGCTATATCGTTCTACCGTTATTATATTGTCGACACGGTTTATGTTGACCACGACCAATGCTATCACCTGCAATTCCTGCCCAACAACCAGCAGGACTTTGGCTTCCGTGGTGAGCTTTGGGTATTGGCAGACTCGACTTTACACGTAAAGAAGTGTAATCTCACCATACCCAAAAAGAGCGATGTGAACTTTGTCGAAAACCTTCAGATACGCCAGGAGTACACAAAATTGCCTGACGGAGAATGGGCTTTGACAACCGATGACATGTTTGTCGAGCTGTCGATAGCAAAATTCCTCTCGAAGGCACTTGTGGTGCGAACCACCCGTATGTCGGATTACGCTTTCGACGAATTGTCAGACAGGCTGTTCAAGGGTAAGGCAAAGGAGCGGCACGAGGCCGATGCCCGTATGCGAAGCGACGACTTCTGGAATCAATATCGCTCGGTAGAGCTGACAAAGAGTGAAAGTTCGATGGATCAGTTCATAAATAATCTGAGTCAGATAAAAGGTTTCAAATATATTATTTTCGGTGTGAAAGCCTTTGTCGAGAACTTCGTTGAGACCGGCGGACCGCATCATCCGAGCAAGGTGGATATAGGTCCGGTCAACACGATGATAAGCAAAAACTTCATCGACGGACTGCGAACAAGAGTCAGTGCACAGACAACAGCCAACCTTAATCCGCACTGGTTTGCGTCAGGTTATTACGCTCGAGGCTGGAAGAGCCATAAGAATTACTATAAGGGAGAGTTGACCTACTCGTTCAACAAGAAAGATTATCTGCCGCGTGAGTTCCCGAAACGTACACTGACATTCACCTCTACGTATGACGTTTGCTCACCTTCAGACAAGTTCGTACATACCGATAAGGATAATGTGTTTACGGCTTTCAAGTGGTCAAAGGTGGAGAAGATGATGTTCTACAACCGTCAGCAGCTTGCTTTCGAACGTGAGGAAGACTGGGGCTTCCGCACAACGGTAAGTCTTAAAACCGAGGAGAATGAGGCCTGCGGTGAGCTTTTCTTCCATCCGATGTCAGAAAATCCGACTTACAATGACCTGCTTCACCACGGCAAAATACGCACAACCGAGGCACGCCTTGAGTTCCGTTATGCTCCGGGCGAGACATTCGTGAATACAAAGCAGCGCCGTCTGCCTGTAAATCTTGACGCTCCGGTCTTCACGTTGAGCCATACTATGGGTCTGAAAGGCGTGCTCGGAGGCGATTATACCTACAATCTTACCGAGGCGGGCATATACAAACGCTTCTGGATGAACAGTTGGGGAAAAGTCGATATGTATCTTAAAGGCGGTGCGCAGTGGAACAAAGTGCCGTATCCTCTGCTCATAATGCCGGCAGCCAACCTTTCGTACATTATCAGCGACGAGGCGTTCAATATGATTAACAATATGGAGTTCCTCAACGACCGTTATGCCAGTCTTGACGTTTCGTGGGATATGAACGGAAAAATATTTAACCGCATACCATTGCTGAAAAAGCTGAAGTGGCGCGAGTTTCTTGGTGTCAAGTGCCTATGGGGCAGCCTTACCGACAAAAACAATCCGACATTGGCCGCCAATGCGGGCGACGGCATGTTGATGGCTTTCCCTGACGGCTCTTACATAATGGATCCTAAACGTCCGTATGTCGAGCTTATAGCCGGAATACATAATATCTTCAAGATATTCCACATACAATATGTGCGCCGACTAAACTACCTGAATCTGCCTACCGCAAAGAAGAATGGCATAAGATTCATGGTGCGAGTAACGTTCTAAATATCGTTGGCCTGGGTTGCTATCTTGATAAGACAACCCTGCCGCTATAAAAATACAACCGCTTATGAAGAAGATTTTAAATCCGTGGACACACCGCAAAGGCTATAATTGCTTTGGTTGCTGTCCTGATAACCCGCTGGGAGTACATATGGAGTTTTATGAAGATGGTGATGACGTGGTCAGCTTCTGGAAGCCCCAAACACATTATCAAGGTTGGATAAACACCATGCACGGCGGAATACTCAGCACGCTTATCGATGAGCTGGCGGGCTGGGTGGTGTTTCGCAAGATGCAGACGAGCGGTGTAACCACACGTTTGGAGGTGAAATACCTGAAGCCGGTAATGACTACCGACCCGCAATTGACAATACGCGGGCATATAACCGGGCAACGCCGAAACCTCGTAACCATAGCCGTAAGCATAATGAACTCGGCAGGCGATGTCTGTACGGAAGGTACGGCTACATATTTCACTTTCTATAAAGAGAAGGCGCAAGAGATGGGTTTCACCACTTGTGATGTGGATGACGAGGACGTTCAGCCATAAAATAAAAATCTGAAACCGATGACATAAATCCTGACATGTATCTGTGCATGTCAGGATTTTATGTTTTGAACTGTGTGTAAAATATCAAAATAAAGGTCATAAAAATGGAAGAAACCGATAAACACCCTTTTTTTAGATGTTTTATCGCCATAAGGTAAAAAATAGTTTTATTAACTTTGCAACGTCTTTTGACATTATAGTCGTTTAACAACGGTTGCATGAAACATGTTCTTCAATAACTCATAGTGATACCGGTGAGTTTTCGGTGTGGAAAACACAGAGAGTGTATTCGTTTAACCATTGGCAGTGTCAAATTTGTTTTGGCGTGCCGAGGCCGGAAAACGAGTACTTGAAGAAGAACATATGAGACCCCGACAAAGGTAAGGCTTAAAGATTGACAATCAGGAAAACATCCAATCGCCCCGATTGTGCCGTGAGGCCGACGGGGCTTCATGAAAACGTAAATAGAAAACCAAAATACAACTGACCGAAATGAAACGTATATTTTCAATAATAGCGTTATCGCTGTTTTTAGTTTTTACGGCACAGGCCGCAAAAGAGATTTCAGCCGGTGTCCATGAGGTTACATCTGAGGGCGCATGGTGCTGGTTTGCCGATCCGAGAGCTTTACATTATGAGAGTAAGGACGGTTCGGTTAACTCAACTTATATAGGTTACATTGACACGCACGGCTCAATAAAGGCTATGCAGTATGATTTCAATCGCAAGCGTCAGACAGAGGTGCTGATTCGCTCTTATTTTCAGCCGGACGACCACGATAATCCTACGTTTCTCGCTTTGCCCGATGGACGTATAATGATTTTCTACTCTCGCCACACCGATGAGCCTTGCTTCTATTACCGTGTGTCGGCAAAGGCGGGAGACATAACCACACTTGGCGAAGAGAAAATTATAAAAACAAAGAACAATACTACCTATCCGTCGCCGTTTATTCTCTCGGCCGACCCCAACCATATTTATTTGTGTTGGCGAGGCATAAACTGGCATCCCACTATAGCCCGACTGACATTGCCTGATGAGAATGATGACGTGCAGGTGGCGGACGGTCCGTACCAGATTGTGCAGTCCACCGGGGCACGCCCATATGCCAAATATATGTCTGACGGAAAGAGCCGCATCTATCTGGCATACACGACAGGCCACCCTGATAATGAGTATCCGAATTATCTTTATTTCAATTATATAGAGATTCCGTCGCTGAAGCTGACCGACGTGAAGGGCAAGACGCTGTCTTCGGTTAAAGACAGTGTGTTCCGTGTGTATAAAACGGAGGAATATGTAAAGCGTTATCCGCTTACGACTGTTGATGCCGACAATAACGAACGCAATTGGTTGTGGCAGGTTGCGGCTGACAAGAAAGGCCGTCCATCGGTTGCCATGGTACACATAAGTCGTGACAAGCAGTCGCATCGTTATTATTACGTGCGTTGGACCGGCCGCGAGTGGCGTAAGACGTTTATCGGTGACGGAGGTCGTTTCTTCCATCAATCGCCTGAAACAGAGAATTGCTACAGTTCGGGAATGGCCATCGACCATGCGGACGCAAATATTATCTATGTGTCTCTGCCCGTACAAGGTGATTATGGACAGGTGTACGAGCTTTTCAAAGTAACGCTCACTGATAATGGAGAAATAAAGTCAAAAGAACAGATAACACGCAATTCGCGTCTCAATAATGTACGTCCTTATGTGATACCGTCGTCAGTCGGTTCTCCTCTGCGCCTCGCATGGATGAACGGACGGTATTATGATTGGATTGTAAGTGCCCGGCGTCCGCGCGGATATTGCACAGCCATGCATTGCGACTTTAGTGGTTTTAACGAGCAGGTTGACCTGAAACGTGGGCTTACAGGTTCAGGTGCGTCGCTGTCAAGTGATTTTACAGTGTCGGTAAATATAAATCTTGACCCTCGGGAGTATGGTGGCACTCTTTTTAAAATAGGCGATATGGAATATAGCATAAACGCCTCCACATTGAAACCGGAATTGCACCGTGGCGGAAAGACGTATGCGAGTGTTAACGTGCTTGGAACGGCCGACACATGGAAACTTTACGGTCGTGGCACCGGCGGCCATTGGTATGACCCGATGAAATATACATCAGTACGCATAACCTTGACTTGTGAGGGTGGAACAGTGAGAACCTACATTAACGGTTTGCTTGACCAGACGGTTGAAACCGGCAACTTTGACAATGCCGGCATATCACCTATATATAAAGGAGTACGCTCTGACCGTATAAAGACATACAACCGTGTGCTTAATTACAGTGAGATAAAGGCGTTGAGATAATATTATAGCGTTTGTGATAATGTCGAAGATGAAATACTGTTGATGTTTATCAGCGGAAACAAAAGTATTTGGTATATTGAATATTTGGCTATAATTAATAGGTTACGTCTTGATAAATTAAGAATAATTATAAAATTAATAAATACTGATTTACAATGAAACAAACCGTATTGAGAACAGCAACGGCTCTTTGTGCCGGATGCTTCATGGCTTTTACGGCAGCAACGGCACAAACTGCCGATGAGGCTCTGCAGATTGTACATAAAGTAAACGACCACTGGATTTCAACACGAAAAGCAGAAGTTACACCTTTCTGGCATCAGGCCGTTTATCAGACCGGAAACATGGAGGCTTATAAGCTGACAAAGAAGCAGGCTTATCGTGATTTTGCCGAGCGTTGGGCTAAGCATAATAAGTGGATGGGTGCAACAAGTAATAACCGCGCTGAGTGGAAATATAGCTATGGAGAAAAGCCTGACTTCGTGTTGTTCGGAGACTGGCAGTGCTGTTTCCAGACTTATGCAGACTTGTATGAGCTTGCGCCGGACCCGCAGAAGATAGCCCGTGCCCGTGAGGTTATGGAGTATGCAATGAACCAGCCCAACCGAGATTGGTGGTGGTGGGCCGACGCTCTCTATATGGCTATGCCGGTTATGACAAAATACTACAAGCTGACGGGAAATGAGGAGTATCTCAACAAGATGTACACATATTTCGATTATGCCGACCGGCTGATGTATGACAATGAGGAGCATTTCTATTACCGTGATGGTCGCTACGTGTGGCCGAAGCATAAAACGATAAGCGGAAAGAAGGATTTCTGGGCTCGTGGAGATGGTTGGGTATTGGCAGGATTGGCCAAAGTCCTGCAGGATTTGCCTACATCATGGAAAAACTACGCTTTCTTTGAATTGCGTTTTCGTCAGTTGGCAGATGCCGCAAAGCGTACACAGCAGCCTGAGGGACATTGGTCAAGAAGTATTCTTGACGAGAAGTTCGCTCCCGGATATGAGACCAGTGGTACGGCTCTCTTCACATATGGTATGGCATGGGGCGTAAATCACGGTTTGCTTGACCGTGCCGCCTACGATAAAACCATACGTAAAGCATGGAAGTATCTGTCAACTGTGGCTCTGCAGAAAGACGGCTCGGTTGGTTATGTGCAGCCTATCGGCGACCGTGCAATCCCCGGACAGGTAATCAACGCAAACTCTGTTCAGGACTTCGGTACCGGCGCATACCTGCTTGCGGCATGTGAGATGTATCGTTATCTTGGAGGAAAATAATTGTTTGATTTTTGAAACGGTCAAACGTATATAGCATTATTAAAATGCAAACGACCGATGGTAGTGTTGCGGAGGATAGTTATCCGACGTCTGAGAAATCAGCCTTTAGGCAATAGTCAACGGGAACTATATCATCGGTCGTTTGAGTTCCTACTTTATTTATTGTTTCTTCATTTTGCCTCAATTATTCTTTTAAAATGACCAAAACTTTTATTTCACTTTTTGTTGCGGTTCTTTTGTCGTTGCCTCATAGTGTTGAGGCCCAAACCGCAAAGGGTGTTCCGGATGTGCAGCCATCCGGTGTGAAGATGCCGGTGTTCACCGTTGAGAATCCTGATATGACGAAAAGCCCGTACACCGGTATGACACGAAAGCACTGGCGACAGGCTGCAAAATATCTGTTGGAAGGTGCTTTCAGTTATATTCACGGACTTGACGATCCGATGTATTTTCCTAAACAACTCGACAAAACCTATCCGCGGGATGCCGGAGCGATAGCTGTGGCTAAGCTCGAAGGACTTTGCCGCACGCTGTTTGTGGCCGCTCCACTGTTAAAAGACGAGCCCGATTTGACTGTAAACGGCATACGTATGGCTGATTATTATCTGCATCAGTTGCGAAACATGCAGGATAAGTCGAGCAACGGATTTGTCAAGAATTGTCCGGGTAGCCCTACGCAGACATTGCTTGAGCTTGGAGCAATGACATTATCAATAAAAGCTGTGCCTGACTTATTGTGGAATCCGTTGACACAGACCGAGAAAGACAATCTTGCCGCTATGTTGAAAACTTATGGCGAAGGCCCGACAATCGGTTCAAACTGGAAGTTTTTCAATGTTTTTATTCTGAGCTTCTTGAAAGATATGGGCTATAAGGTTAACGATGCTTATTTGGAGAAGAATTTGAAAGACCTACTGTCATATTATCGTGGAGAAGGTTGGTATAATGACGCTCCGGCATATGACTATTACAGCATGTGGGCCTATCAGACTTACGGACCAATTTGGGCATGGTTCTATGGTAAGAAACAGTTCCCTGAGATTGCCTCGCAGTTTATGAAAAATCAGCATGATATGGTTGCGAATTATCCGTATATGTTTGCTCGCGACGGCCGTATGAACATGTGGGGACGAAGCATTTGTTATCGCTTCTCGGCTGTCTCACCATTACCATTCCTTGAATTTGATGAGAGCGGAGAGGTTAATTACGGTTGGATGCGCCGAATAGCATCGGCAACTCTCTTACAATTCATGCGTAATCCGGAGTTTCTGAAAGACGGTGTGCCTACTATGGGCTTCTATGGCGAGTTCGCTCCCTGTGTGCAGATTTACAGTTGCCGCGGTAGCGTTTATTGGTGCGGTAAGGCATTCTTGGGACTTTATCTGCCTGAAACATCAAAGTATTGGTCGGCAACAGAGAATAACGGGCCGTGGGATAATGAGCTTAAACCCGGAAAAGTGTATAATAAGTTCCAGCCTGCAACAAACCTGCTGATTACGGATTACCCTGATTGCGGTGGAGCTGAGATGCGATCATGGTGTCATGAGACAGTTGCTAAAGACTGGCAGAAGTTTCGCAGTTCGGAGAATTATAACAAATTGGCTTACAACACGGAGTTTCCGTGGATGGCTGACGGGCCTGACGGCGAGGTATCTATGAACTTTGCGACACTTAATAAAAAGAATAACTGGGAGGTGCTTCGTCTTTATACGTTCAAGAGTTTTAAGGATGGAGTTTATCGTCGAGACGCTGTGCTTGAGACGGACGCCAAGTGCAAGTATCGTTTGGCCGATATTCCACTGCCTGGCGGTGTGCTGCGTGTTGACAAGGTAGAGGTGCCTGCGGCTACTGACATAAGACTTGGACACTACTCTCTGCCTGAGCTTGGCGCACCGATAAAATACAGTACTATGTCATTGGGTAAAGGTCGGAAGGCTCATATTGTATATAACGGTGAATATAGCTTGGCAATGATTCCGCTTGCAGGTTGGGCTTCGGTATTTCCGGCTTATCCGGAAGGATTACATCCTGTAAGCCATCGTTGCGGTGTGCTTATGGCTTCTGATCATATTTTGAATAAGAAAGTTTACATAACCTTGCAACTTTGGAAAAAAAGCAATAAGCCGTTTACCCGCAAAGAGTTGTCTCAGGTTAAATCGTTCACCGTGTCAGGAAATACCGTTAGTGTGATTCTTGCCGACGGAACGTTGAAGACCGTAGTGTTTGAATAATATATTATAGAACGGTAGGACGGTCAGAAGAAGCGTATATCGGTGATAATAGTACTTTTAACCTCAGTATTGAGAGCTTTTACAAGGCGGTCGCGCCTCATGGTTAGGTCAGCCCTTAAAGCCGGATTGAGTATTTTTACAAAAAGAGTCTGGTTCTTTATGAATTTATCTCCGGTATAACTGTTTATTGCCCGTCCTACGATTCTCTCCCACGAGTCTATGAGACGCTTCTGCATAAGAGGCGTCTCAAGGCCGTCGTGGCGTAGGCAATGCTGCAGAATGTCGGCCAATGACTTAACATCCCTCCTAAACATGCTTTTCTTCCTTTAATGTTATATCACCCTTTTCTACTTCGAAGATTTTGTAATCAAGGGCATAATTCTGCAATATTTCGTCAAGATGAGTACGGTTGGTGTCGGTAAGGAAAATCTGTCCGAAGTCATTACCTGACACGAGTTTTACTATTTGAGCGACACGTGTGGCATCGAGCTTGTCGAAAATATCGTCAAGCAGAAGTATAGGTGTGGTCTTTGAACACGTCTCTTTAAGGAAGTTGAACTGAGCGAGCTTTAATGCTATTACGAAAGTTTTGCTCTGTCCTTGACTGCCTTCACGTTTAACCGGATATCCGCCGATAAGCATTTCTAGGTCATCACGGTGAATACCGTGCAGAGAATAGCCCACGGCACGGTCGCGAAATCGGTCTCGTCTTATTACATCGAGTAACGGTCCGCGTTGACAATGAGACACATAGCGTAGTGTAACCGTCTCTTTCTCTTGTGCTATGCTTTGGTAATAATGTTGGAAAAGCGGTTCAAGACCTGCAATAAATTCTTGTCTTTTACGATAAATGGTCTCGCCCTCAACCGCCATCTGCTCTTCGAGAATGTCCATAAGAGCCGAGTCAGGCTCATCATCTTGTTTCAAAAACGAGTTACGTTGCTGCAGAGCCTTGTTGTAGCGGTTAAGCGCTTCGATGTAACCGAGGTCATATTGCGATATTACAATGTCCATCAGTCGGCGGCGTTCTTCGCTTCCGCCATCAATGAGAATATTGTCTGACGGTGAGATAAGAATTAACGGAATTAGTCCGATGTGCATTGACAAACGTCGATACTCCTTTTTATTACGTTTGAAATGTTTCTTTACACCACGTTTCATGCCGCAGAATATATCTTCCGTATCGCCGGTCTCATTAGTGTAGACACCGTTAAGCATAAGGAAATTCTCGTCATGTCGTATTATGTGCGAGTCTATCGATGTGCCTGCGCTACGGCAGAACGAAAGGTAATAAACCGCATCGAGAAAGTTGGTCTTGCCTTCACCGTTATGTCCTATAAGGCAATTCATTTTCGGCGAGAGGCTCAATGTTGCCTCGCGTATGTTCTTATAATTAAGTATCGAAATATTGTTTAAAAACATAAATGTTACATCCTACTATGATGCAAAGTTAATCCTTTTGCCATTTAAAAACGAAAAAAGTAATGAATAAATTTCAATATGTGGGATAAAATAATTAATTTTGCCACGCTTTATAAATTCATGAAATATTAAAAACAATACACATAAATGGCAAATCTTAATGAAACAAAGGGCACGATGAGTGATGCCCTTACTCAGAAAGAGGCGATCTTCATGCAGCACAAGAAGACTGTCTCCATCGTTATCGTGGCAATAATTCTTGTTGTTGCCGGTATTATCTGCTACAATACTTATGTTACCGGTCCGCGCGAGCAGGAGGCAAGTACGGCTTTGGCTAAAGGTCAGGACTATTTTGCCAATCAGCAGTATGACAAAGCCCTTAAAGGCGACGGCGCAGGCTATGCCGGTCTTGTCAGCATCGCTTCTGATTACAGCAGTACCGATGCCGGAAATCTTGCAAATCTGTATGCCGGACTGTGCTACGCAAACCTCGATAAGTGGAATGACGCTGTTAAATACCTCGATGAATATTCTCCCTCAGGCGACCAGATGGTAGGTTCTGCGGCTATTGCGGCACTCGGAAACGCTTATGCACATGTAAAACAGTATGACAAGGCTGTAAGCAACCTAAAGAAAGCCGCTGACATGGCCGACTCGGAAGCTGCCGATGACGCGAACAACAGCCTCTCTCCTGTATTCCTTATTCAGGCAGGTGAGATACTTGAAAGCCAAGGCAATAAAGACGAGGCTTTGAAGATTTATCAGGATATTAAGAAGAAATACCTCAATTCACCTGTCGCACAGGAAATTGACAAATATATAGAACGAGCATCAGTTAAATAAATGGCTACAGCATTACACAATCTTTCAGATTATGATTTCAGCAAAGTACCGGATGCAAGCAACATGTGCTTCGGTATCGTGGTGGCTGAATGGAATCCCGATATAACAGGTGCATTGCTTGAAGGCTGTGTCAGCACACTTGAGAAACATGGCGCCTTGCGTGAGAATATACATGTTAAGACGGTGCCGGGCAGCTTCGAACTGATATACGGAGCACACCAAATGACTCTCAACGACGGTTATGACGCTATCATTGTGCTGGGTTCTGTTATACGTGGCGATACTCCTCACTTTGATTACATCTGTCAAGGAGTTACCTACGGAATTGCAAGACTGAACGCAAAGAGTGAGATTCCCGTTATATACGGATTGCTTACAACCAACGACCTTCAGCAGGCTAAAGACCGTTGTGGTGGCAAACTTGGTAACAAAGGCGATGAATGTGCAGTTGATGCCATAAAGATGGCTAAGTTCTAAACATTCAGTTTTATTACAATACAAAAAGGGCGGACCATTAAGGCCCGCCTTTTTTATTTTCAATAACAAAAGAACGATACTGTTATGAAGTTTATTTCATGGAATGTAAACGGTCTCAGGGCTTGTGAGGGCAAAGGTTTCAGTGATGCCTTCAAACAGCTTGATGCCGATTTTTTTTGCTTGCAGGAGACCAAAATGCAGGCCGGTCAGCTCGATTTGAGTTTTGAGGGATATGAGTCTTATTGGAATTATGCCGAGAAGAAAGGCTATTCAGGTACGGCAATCTTTACTCGCCATGTACCGTTAAGCGTCTCTTACGGTATAGGTATAGAAGAGCATGACCATGAAGGTCGTGTGATAACGCTTGAGATGGACGATTTCTATCTTGTAACCGTATATACACCAAACTCACAAGACGGATTGCGACGTCTTGATTACCGCATGACATGGGAAGACGATTTCCGGGCTTATCTGCTCAGACTCGATTCAAAAAAGCCTGTTATAGTGTGCGGAGACCTCAATGTGGCACATAAGGAGGTTGATTTGAAAAATCCAAAGACAAACCGAAAGAACGCCGGTTTCAC
>Cebus_capucinus_imitator_PRJNA485217_SSR102__coassemble_901_pt1 | contig 24256 bp, 24 predicted proteins | sample Cebus_capucinus_imitator_PRJNA485217_SSR102__metabat2_high_PE_011 | metagenome-assembled genome bin Cebus_capucinus_imitator_PRJNA485217_SSR102
GAATAAAAATTAATGTACAGCATGACATTTCGGTAAAAAGTTTAAACGAGTTCGAATATAACGGGTTTATGTTCTTGACAATTTTTGTCAAACTCTCTGTTCGGTGTTGTTGAGCCTCAACATTTCTTCGGGCACACAGCTGCGAATGGAGTTTTGAATAAGTTCGAGTATAGAATTGCGAACAAACGAGCGGGCCGTCATAAGCACAACCTCACGTGTCGGAATAGGCACCGCAAACGGACGCACAAGCCGGCATTGACGTTCGGATAATTGTGGAAGAGCCAACTCAGGAATGAAAGTAACTCCCATTCCGCCCTCCACCATGCGCATGAAGGTCTCTATGCTACCTAAGGAGTATGTGTCTTGACTGCGACGGGCCGCCTTAAGAGAACAGAACTTGACAAGTTGGTTGCGAAAACAATGACCTTCGCCAAGTAACCAAAGAAACTCGTCGGTAAGGTCGGCTATACGTACTGACTTTGCCGAGGCAAGTGTGTCAGTCTCGGCCACATATGCGAGAAACTGTTCGTAATAAAGTGGATGCTTCTCATAACTGTCCATATTATCGAGATTGACAAGCACGGCGGCATCAAGCTCCCCGCGTGTCAAAGCCCGTTTTATCTCATCGGTCTTCATCTCAGCCACACGCAAATCCAATTCCCGATGTTCCTCAAGCAGTTTCGGGAAAAAGCGCGGGAGCAAATATGGAGCTATGGTTGGCAGAATACCGAGTCGGAAAGTTCCTTTTAAAGAGTGTTTCTCTTCTTTTACTATATCGCGTATCTTGTCGGCACGTCGCAATGTGCGCCATGCCTCCTCGATAATTCTCAGTCCGATGGCTGTCGGTTCTATGGGTTGCTTCGAGCGTTCAAAGAGTTTCACGCCGAGCTCGTCCTCAAGTTTCTGAACCATTGAGCTTAACGTTGGCTGCGTAACGCCACATTTTTCGGCCGCGCGGGCAAAGTGGCGTTCACGGTAAACAGCCACTACATATTCCATTTGCTGTAATGTCATGTTGTTGGGAAATTTGGACTGATGTAACAAAAATGACTTATCGGGAACAGCGGGTATCGGTGCAATCTTTGCGTTCGGCGGCTTTCTTGTCGCAAACCTCCTTCAACGGGCAACCGATACAGCCTTTCTCCTTCGACGTAAGTGTCTTATATATGCGGCGAGCGGTATAAAGCACCGCAAGCACAAGTATGACAACGACTACTGCAATCTGCATCTTTATCGCCTGACTAACTTTATTGAGTGGTCGATGCACGCCGGTAACTCCTCCTGATAATGGCTGACCATAATCATGGTTTTATTTTTTCGACGGCAGAAAGCCTCGATTATATCGGTTACCATGCGACGTTTTGTGTTGTCAAGGCCATGGAACGGCTCGTCGAGAATGAGCAATTCTGGGTCTTTCACAAAAGCGCGCGCAAGCAAGACAAGACGCTGTTCGCCACTTGACAACTTCAAAAAGGTACGCTCGGCAAGGTCGTCAATACCGAAAACACGCATCCAGAAACGGCATATTTCATACTCACGTTCATCGGGACGAGCATAAAGACCAACCGAATCTTTTAATCCGCTGGCCACGATGCGTATGGCCTGTATGTCGTGCTTATAGGCACGGTGCATCTCGGGAGACACGTAACCTATATGTTTCTTTATGTCCCAGATACTCTCACCGGTACCACGCTTATTGCCAAAAAGGGCTATATCGCAGGCGTAACTCTGGGGATTATCAGCACAGACAAGACTTAACAATGTCGATTTACCGGCTCCGTTCTGACCGGACAAAGCCCAACGCTCACCGTTAAGTACAGTCCAGTTAAGGTCTTTAAGTATGGTTCGTTCACCGTAACGTATGCTTACATCTGTCATACTTACCACTTCGGTGGCGTGATACTCATTGTCCTTATAGGGCAGATTTATTATTTCCTTTTCTATTTCATCGCTTAACACACGGCCGGGAGCCGGCTTGCGACGTGAGAGATAGTCGCTGACGGTGAGTTTAGGACCTACCGTCATATCGATTACCTCCACTACATGAGTGATAAACGACGGTATGTCGTCAACCTTTGATAGTACTATTATTATCTGTAATGCCCGCTCTTGTGAAAGAAGAGCAAGGAGTTGCTTGAGTTGTTCGCGAGTCTCGACATCGAGACCGATAAACGGATTATCCATTATAAGCACACGCGGATCGGAAAGAAGTGTGCGTGTGAGTTGAAATTTGCGCAGTTCTCCACTCGAAAGTAATATCACATACTTGTCGAGAAAACGTTCCATGTTGAACAAATCATAAAGATGACGGCGCAGAAGGCGGTGTTCCTCTGTATCGGAACCTGACAAACGGTAAGCCTCATCAAGAAGTTCGCCGACTGTTGGTGTGGCTTCGTCAATGTCATGTTGGTTCCAACGCTGCTGAAGATAATAAGCACCATCGCCTGAACCGTAGGAATCCTTGAACGTAATGTATTTGATATTGTCGGAAACAAGCTCTTTAGTGCTTGGCGAAAAGTCGTATTCCGGATTTTTAAGCACAAGCGGATGACGACCGGTAATAATATCGACCGCCATGGATTTACCTCCTCCGTTAGGTCCGACAATAGCTATATGCTCACCATCACACAACTCAAAGTCTACAGGACGAGCCATTCGCCACTCGGGCATACGTGTAACACCTTGGTCTATCTTTATTATTCTCTGCATGGTTATAACGTTTTTTGACTGTAATTGTTACTGTCGGCCGGCACTTACACGCTCTTTATTCTTATTGATGAAGTCTTTCCATCCACGATATGAATGTTCAATGGCAGGTGCCGAAGCCTGCAAGAAGTGGCAATAAGCCGCCGCAAGCGCATCGGTCGCATCCATAAAAGGTGTCATATCCTCATCCTTCAAGTTGAGCAAACGCTGAAGCATGGCTGCAACCTGCTCTTTCGATGCCATGCCTTGTCCTGTCAATGCCAGCTTTATCTTCATCGGTGCGTATTCGTGAATTGGCACATCATGCCTTATCGCAGCTGCTATGGCCACACCTTGGGCACGACCCAATTTAAGCATCGACTGTATATTCTTACCGAAGAACGGCGCTTCAATAGCCATCTCATCAGGAAGAAATTCATCAATAACGCCTGTTATGCGCTCAAAGATACGGCCCAGACGCAAATAAGGGTCTGACTCACGACGCATATCAATAACTCCCATAGCGAGCATGGATGCCTTATTTCCGGTAACTTTCAGCAGGCCGTAACCCATGACATTCGTGCCCGGGTCTACACCGAGTATTATTTTTTCTTTTTGCAACGCTGATTAATTGTGTATTGTAATATGTCTGACGACATTACATAATTTGATTTATTTGAAGTACGGATTGTACTTCACCTCCTCATCTATTGTTGTTTTAGGGCCATGACCGGGAAGAACAACCGTATCAGCCGGTAATCTCTCGGCCAAAGAACGCAAACTTGCGATAATGTCATCAAAACGACCGTCTTCCAAATCTGTACGTCCGATACTCATACGGAACAATGTATCACCGGTAAAAGCCACATTCTCGTCGGCGCAATAAAGCACCACCGACCCGGGAGAATGACCCGGTGTACCTATAATATCGAATTTATGAGTTCCGAAAACAATAGTCTCTCCGGCTGAAAAGAACTTACCAACCGGCGGTATATCCTCTTCATAATTCATTCCGACAAAGGCTTTGGCCTGCCAACGCAAACCTTTCATCAGTTTCTTATCGGCAATGCAAACCTCCGGTTGAAGGTCATATTCGTTGTGAATAAAGTTATCTCCGAAATTATGGTCTATATGCGCATGTGTGCAAAGCAAATGTTTTGGCGTAAGCTTGTTCTCTTTTATATAAGTTGAAATGGCACTACGCTCTTCAGGATAAAGTGCTCCGCAATCAATGATGACACACTCAAGGCTGTCATCACTTACCACATAGCAGTTCTCCTGAAACATGTTGCACACGAATTTCTCAATCTTTAAAGCCATAAAAACAATATTTTTATCCTTGTCTGACTTAATTATTAAAGCGGAACGTAAACCAAGAACTTCTTCTTGAACCACTCTTCCTCAAACATAGAGCTGAGGTCTGTAACCTCAACGATATGGCGGAACGACTGCACTTCGCCCGAAACATCTCCGCCTTTAAGGCATATAAGTCCGTTAGGCATCGAGTTACGCTGGGTACGACCGATGTTTTTCTTTATCATTTTAACGAGGTCAGGCAAACGCATCACGGCACGACTGACAACAAAGTCATACTTACCTTTCTCCTCTTCTCCACGCATATGACATGCCTCGCAGTTCTCAAGACCGATGGCAGAGGCAACCTCCTGCACTACTTTAATCTTCTTTCCGGTTCCGTCAATGAGTTTAAACTTCACTTCCGGGAACATTATTGCAAGCGGAATACCCGGAAATCCGCCTCCGGTACCAAAGTCAAGCACCGAGCTTCCGGTACGGAAGCGTAATGCTTTTGCTATTGCCAACGAGTGAAGCACATGGTGCTTGTAGAGGTTATCTATATCTTTGCGTGATATTACGTTTATCTTTGTATTCCAATCAGCATACAAATCATAAAGACGGGCATACTGTTCACGCTGTTTTTCTGTTATTTCAGGAAAATATTTCTGTATCAGCTCCATTCCGGAAGTTTATTTTTTAAATAGTTTTTCAATATCGTCATTACTTACTTCCACACGAATTTCACCTACGGCATGACAGGCAATCTCGTCAGGCGAATATATAAACGTTATGCTCTTTTTACCTATTATAAAGTTATCAGAGACATAAACATCTATTCCGTCGAATATTGTCGTCTTCGCACTAAGTGCTTTCAAATCGGCGACTTCGTTCATATCGCACATTTTTTTTATTATCGCCTCCTGCAGTCCCTTCTCATATCCGGGCACAAAGAGGTCTTTCAGCGTAACGAGCTTATTGTCTTTAACCCTCACATTACGCGCTATGACAATTGAAGATCCGTGGGCACCGCCCATATAATTATATACATCGGCCAGATATGTATAATAGTCCGGATTGTCTTGCGATATATGTGAATTTAGCATATACTCACATGTGTAAGACGCACTGTTGCTTTTGTCGGCCTGATACAAATCACCATAGAACTTACGGTAATCCGTGAGATATTTTGTAACAAACGAATCCACCGCCTCTTCTACCGTGAGATGCTTGTCTGTTATCGACAAAAAGTCAGGACTTAATACTCCCGAACGTATTATGGAGTCATTGATTGCGTCTGCTTTTGCACCCTTGGAGTAAGTCAAACATAATTTTATGTGGCAATGAGGGCCTGCCGTATCATCGGCCAGAGCCATTGTAGTGTCTACTTTTATGCTGTCGAAAGCGAGACTGTCGACACCATCTTGGCCTGAGCCTGTGCGGCCGTTACAGGAGAAAAAGACCATTAATGAGGTAACCGCAATAAATGCTGAGAATATAAAACGCTTCATATTTTTTCTATACTGATTTAATTATGCAAAAGTAAGCTAATAGTCTGAAAACCGCAAATATTTTTCCTTATATTTAGCAAAATGCTTAATTTTGCACCCACAACGGTTTGCCGGTATGACAACCGCCCGACGGCGTGTTTGCCGTTGCGGATTTCTCACATTATTATAATATAACCACTGCATATGGAAATTAAAGAAATCAGCACCGCGCTGTTTGACCTTGACGGAGTTGTTTTTGACACCGAACCACAGTACACTGAATTTTGGGGCAGCCAATGCCGCCTCTATCATCCTGAAGACCCGGGACTCGAATATCGTATCAAAGGCCAGACTTTGGTACAAATTCTTGACCATTACTTCGCTACCGAAAAGGATGAACACGCAAAGATAATATCCCGTCTTGATGAGTTTGAGCGTAATATGAAGTTTGAATATGTAGCCGGGTTTGAGAATTTCATCGACGACCTACACCGAAACGGCATTAATACGGCCGTGGTTACAAGCTCAAACCGAGCTAAAATGGAAGTTGTCTACAAAGCACGTCCCGATTTTAAGAATCTGTTTGACGCAATTTTGACTTCCGAAGACTTTGAGCGAAGCAAACCTGACCCTGACTGTTACTTGAAAGGTGCTGCACGATTTGGTGAGAACGATGTGCGCCGTTGCGTAGTCTTTGAAGACAGTTTCAACGGTTTGAAGTCAGGACAAGGTGCCGGAATGTATGTTGTCGGACTCTCGACAACAAACTCTGAAGATGCCATAAAGCCTCTGGCAGACATCATTATACCCGACTATAAAGACCTTGACTGTAACAAATTAATCAATAAATTGTCATTTGTCGATTTAAAGTAGTACTTTTGCAGCCTGATTTAATCTAACAAGCCTTGGCTGAAACAGACCATGGCTAAAAACAAAACTTATAATGACAGGATATTTAGTCAGTGATAACAGAAAAGTTACCACACATCGTTTTATCGAGATGAAACAGCGCAAAGAGAAAATCTCAATGCTTACATCTTACGATTTCACAACGGCGAGCATCGTCGACGAGGCCGGAATTGACGGAATTCTTATCGGCGACTCCGCATCAAACGTTATGGCAGGAAATGCCACTACCCTGCCGATGACCGTAGAACAGATGATTTATCACGCTCGTTCAGTCATGCGTGGCGTAAAACGCGCACTCGTTGTGTGCGACATGCCTTTCGGTTCTTATCAGGTTGACCGCAAGGAAGGCGTAAAGAACGCCATACGCATTATGAAAGAAAGCGGTTGCGACGCTCTCAAACTTGAAGGCGGAGCCGAGATTATCGATACAGTAAAGGGTATTCTCGATGCCGGTATTCCGGTTATGGGCCACCTCGGACTCACACCGCAGAGCATAAATAAATTCGGAACTTATGCCGTAAGGGCAAAAGATGATGCCGAGGCTGACAAACTACGTTCTGACGCAAGACTGCTTTCCGAGGCCGGTTGCTTCGGTCTGGTACTTGAGAAAGTTCCGGCCAAATTGGCCGCAGAGGTTACCGAAGACATCTGCATACCGACAATAGGTATAGGTGCCGGCAACGGAACCGACGGACAGATTCTTGTCGTTACCGACATGCTGGGAATGACAAACGGCTTTAACCCTAAATTCTTACGCCGCTACGCCGAATTGCGCAACATTATGACCGACGCCATCGGCCGATATGTGAGCGATGTTAAAGACTCATCGTTCCCTAACGCTGAGGAGTCTTATTAAATCCACTCGCCCCTGCCAACAACACTGACACATAGGTCTGAATGTTTTAACTTCACAACAGACCTCAGTGAGCTGACAGGGGCGACTGTTTCAACAGTTTCATTCCTTTCAAATGGATACACAAAACACGCCGGTGCACGTAAAGCTCTGGCACAAGGAGTTTTGGTATATGTCCATTGCCGGACTATTGCTTTCGTCCGCAATGTATATACTCGTGCCGGTAATGCCACAATGGCTTACAGACAATTGCGGACTTTCGACCGAAGCTGCGGCTATAATCATGGGATTGCACGGCATAGGAGTATTCCTGCTTGGCAGTCTCACCTCATATCTCGTTCAGCGTTACCGTCGCGGACGTATTTACCTTAAAGCCGTCTTTGTGCTTATGCTCAGTTTCGTGGCCATTTACTACTTAAAACGCGGCATTGGCTCTGTCGGCATGTTTACTACCCTCTGCGCCTTACGCCTTTTACAAGGAGCCTTTTACGGCGAGGCACGAATAGTGCTCGGAAGCACACTGATTATCGACACATGCGAATCTGACCAACGCACAATGGCAAATCATTCGGCCGGTTGGTTCACCCGGTTTGGACTTGCAATAGGTCCGGCCGTGGCATTGGTAGTGATGCCTCTTGGCGGTATTGACATGGTGCTGGCCGTGGCTGCCTGCATGTGTGCCACCGCCTATCTGCTTATCGCCATTGTGAAATTTCCATTTAAAGCACCCGATGACACAAGGTTACGCCTGTCGCTCGACCGTTTCTGGCTAACCGAAGGTTGGTACACCGTGCTAAATCTTCTGCCTATCGCAGCAGTGGCAGGCATGGTATTGGTCTCAGGACGTAGTCTCAGCTTCTACTCAATGATGATGTGCGGCTTCTTTCTATCCTTGCTTGCACAACGCTTTTTATTTTCGTCAGCAGAGCCTAAAAGTGAAGTGGTAAGCGGATTATTGCTGGTTTTGGCATCACTGGCCATAATGACCGGCGAACATACCGGCACCCCTTCTGCCTTTGCCGCCGTACTTTTCGGTTGCGGCATCGGATTGGTTTGCGCCAGACTTCTACTTAACCTTATTATGCAGAGCGACCATTGCAAACGCGGAACGGCTCAAAGCACATTCTTTCTTGCATGTGAGTTCGGCGTATCTTTGGGCATAACCTGCGGCTACAGCTTGTTCTACGGTCGACCACAACAACTGTTCACCACCGCACTATGCCTCACTGCAGCAGCATTGGCTCTATATCTTATATTCACACACAAGTGGTTCATGGGGCATAAACACAGATAACAAGACCTACAAATTTACTTTTAATTATGAGAAAACTTATTATTGCACTCGCATTGACACTCGCACCGCTTATGGCGATGGCACAGGGTGTGTACACAAAACAGTTCAACGACAAGGCTTTGGTTAAAAAAGCACAACGCTGGGCTGAAAAAGGCAAATGGCGCAACGGATTCACGGCAGCCTCACCGGACGGCAGCGTGAACCTTACAGACTTCTACCTTCAGTATAAAAAGAATCCTAAACAATGGAAAGCACTGTTCCGCTGGGTGGAAGAGACCGATTTATTGAACATATCTAAAGGTAAACATAAGATAGAGGGTACTGACCTCGTGGCCAGTGTAGAAGACTCTGAAAACGGCCCGTTGGAAAAGCGTCAGAGTGAAAGCCACTACAAACACATAGACTTTCAGTATGTTGTTAAAGGAACCGAACGCTTCGGCATCATTGAACACACTACAAGCAAGCCAAATTGCAAGTATCGTCCTGATGTAATTCACTATGACTACGACGCTTCAAAAGCCCGCTTTTATGACTCGCGTCCTGACCGTTTTTTCATATTCTTCCCGTCAGACTGGCACATTGCAAAGATTAATAATGACACCGATAACCAGAATATTCGTGTCATTGTAATAAAGGTTGATTATGTTGAATAATCACCATTAAACGTATGGCAAAACAAGATAATTATTTATGATATATCCATAAATGCCCTTGTTTTGCCATACTCATTTCATGAATTATTTCAAATTTTGTTGTATCTTTGTCGGGTCAATGCATATTTTTATATCATGAGTATACTTCGGATATGGAAAAGCATGAAAAAATATAGAAGTTTATGAATGTCTTTCCATACATAATTGAGCTTGGATGACATCATAATATCATTGCGCATAATTTAATAATATATAAGCGATTATGAATTACTTCACACAACTAAGTATAGAAATAGCCAATCAAAAAGATTACCTTGACCAGCTGTTTAAAGTATATCCTTTAAGACCCGATTCCATAAGATTTATTGATGAAAATATTTGGAATAATATTGAAGACTCATTTAATGGTCATGACAATATAAAATTAATAGAATCACTTCTTAAATTAGATTTATTTCCTATAAAGGACGGATATGTTCCATTCTTACGAAAGGATTCTACTGCAATCAAAAGAAATCCTCTAACTGTAAACCGTATTTGTGGTAGAGTACGGGAGCTCGGTCTTACCAAACTATATGAAAGATGTTCAGCACCTAAAGAAACAAATAGACAGATGGGTCCTTTGTTTAGAAATTGGATAAATTCCGGAGTTTTAGGTGTCTATCCTGTTTCAGAAGATGAGTTTAATTCAAATAATGAAAATGCCATACTTGAAGGTTCTGACGCGGTGTTATTAGACTTTGCAAAATGTAAATTAGGCTATACCAGAGATAAAGGCGTAGATTTGATTGCAAGATTTAATGGTAAATATGTTATTGGTGAGGCTAAATTCATCTCTGACGAAGGAGGACACCAAAATGCTCAATTCAATGATGCAATAGCAACCATATCAACCAATACGAATAATGGTGTTACTAAAATCGGAATAATGGATGGAGTATTATATATAAAACCCAAAAGAGGAAAAGGCGCCGGAAAATATAAAAAGATTACAGAGAAAGATATTCCGGTTATGAGCGCATTGGTATTAAGAGATTATTTGTATTCATTATGATAGATAATAATTTACTTATTAAAGGTGATAATATCGTTGCATTGCAATGGCTGTTAGATAATGGATATGAAGGTAAAATAGACCTCGTATACATAGACCCTCCCTTCGCAACCGGTGGCGTTTTCGCTATCGACAATGATGGACGAGTCGCAACAATCAGTAAGTCCAATAATGCTGTTATTGCATATAAAGATACACTTCAAGGTAAAGAGTTTATTGATTTTCTAAGACAACGGATTACACTTATACATAAATTACTCTCTGACAAAGGATCGCTGTATTTACATATAGATTATAAAATAGGTCATTACGTCAAAGTAATGCTTGATGAGATTTTTGGTTATAAATGTTTCAGAAACGACATTACAAGAATTAAATGTAATCCCAAAAATTTTGATAGAATCGGATATGGAAATATTAAAGATTTGATACTATTTTATACTAAAGGAGATAAACCAATCTGGAATGATCCAAGATTCAAACACACTGAAAAAGAAATAATAAAAGGATATCCGAAAATTGATAAAAATGGTCGACGATACACAACTGTACCAATCCATGCACCCGGAGAATCAAAAAGCGGAGAAACATCAAAACCGTTTAAAGGTATTTTACCTCCGGCCGGAAGGCACTGGAGATGTTCAATAGCCGAACTGGAAGCCCTTGATAAGGCGGGACTAATTGAATGGTCTGCAAACGGTAATCCCAGAAAAATAAACTATGCTGATGAAATGTCCGGTAAAAAAGCACAAGATATTTGGGATTTTAAAGACCCTGTATATCCGGATTATCCAACTCAAAAAAATGAAGACATGTTAAGATTCATTGTTTCGGCATCTTCAAATGAGGATTCAATTGTTTTGGATTGTTTCTGTGGTTCAGGCACAACCCTAAAATCGGCCGAAGATTTAGGCCGAAGATGGATTGGTGTTGATAAATCAGATATGGCAATAGAGATAACAAAAAAAAGACTTACCGGCAGCGATTTATTTAACTTCCAAAATAATTCTTTTATTATAAAAGAATTGTAAGATAAAGTATGATAAAAAGCATTTAACTACCGGAACTTGTATTTGCCAATACTTAATCGTTACATATTATACATTATACAAATAACCCAAAAAGGGGAATGTCATTTATCAGACATTCCCCTTTTTGATTATTTATTCTCATTTTCCTCTTTCATGTCGATGAACTGCCGTTTGTTGTCGTAGAATTCATACTGCAACATGGCCATCTTCTGTGAGGCTATTACATGGACTCCCATGCCATATTTCATCTGCCACTTACGTTTAAGGCTTATGAAACCTTTTGTAATGTAAGCAGCCACATAGGGATGTACATGCAGATAGAAACTCTTGACACCAATCTTATTGACCAAACAGTCAATTTTACGTTCCAACCGGTCTACAAAAAGTATGCTCGATTTTATCTTACCTGAGCCCATACATGTGGGACAGGTCTCCTCAACGTTAACATCGATTGCAGGACGAACACGCTGACGCGTGATTTGCATTAGTCCGAACTTGCTCAGCGGCAATATGTTGTGGCGCGCTCTGTCTTTCTGCATGTTCTTGCACATGCGCTCGTAGAGCATCTGCCTGTCCTCGGCAAGATTCATGTCGATGAAGTCAACCACGATTATTCCGCCCATATCTCTGAGGCGCAACTGGCGTGCCAGCTCGTCGGCGGCACCAAGGTTCACATCAAGTGCGTTCGCCTCCTGCCCGTTTACGCCACGGGCGCGGTTACCACTGTTCACATCCACCACGTGCAGAGCCTCAGTGTGTTCAATTATGAGGTATGCTCCGTGTTTGTAGTTAACAATCTTACCGAAGCTCGATTTGATTTGTTTTGTTACGTTGAAGTTATCGAAAACAGGCACGGTGCCGGTGTACAGTTTCACTATGTCAGCCTTTTCAGGGGCGATCAGTGTAACATAGTGTTTGACCTCGTTGAACACCTCCTTGTCGTTGACATATATATTCTCGTAGGAAGGGTTGAACAAGTCGCGCAGCAGAGCCACAACCCTACTGGTCTCCTCATATACAAGCTGAGGGCGTTTATCTGTCTTTTGTACCTTAATGACCGCATCCTCCCAACGCTTCAAGAGCACTTTCAGCTCGGTATCGAGTTCGGCCACACGCTTGCCTTCGGCCACGGTGCGCACTATGACACCGAAGTTTTTTGGCCTAATGCTGTTGATTAGCTGCTTCAGGCGGGCGCGCTCCTCACCACTCTTGATTTTGGAGGATACAGAAACTTTATCGTTAAATGGGATAAGAACCAGATATCGGCCGGCAAAGCTCAACTCGCCGGTAAGTCGCGGTCCTTTAGTTGAAATGGGTTCCTTAACGATTTGCACCATAACCTCCTGCCCCACTTTCAGTATATTCTGTATGCTTCCGTCCTTCTTAAGGTCGGGCAGGCGTGATGCTTTTGAGAAAGGATAAAGTTTCTTTCTGTCGCTTTGTACCTGTTTAAGATACTTTTCGTAAGAGTCAAACTGACTGCCTAAGTCAAGATAATGAAGAAAGGCATCACGTTCAAAACCAACATCCACAAAGCAGGCGTTAAGCCCGGGCATCAGTTTTTTTACTTTCGCCATGTAGATGTTTCCAACGGAGAAAGACGCCGAGCGTTGCTCGGTTTGATACTCCACCAGATTTTTGTCCTCCAGCAGGGCAATCGAAATCTCTTTCTGTTGGACGTCAATTACAACTTCGCTGGTCATTCTCTTCTTTTCTGACTTGGTTCATAAATACAAAGGGCATGTTGGCGTTGCTTTGCAGCTCTAACCGACATGCTCCTTGCTGTTGAACAGAATTACGTGTCGAGCAGTCGCTTACTTGCTCTTGTGTCTGTTCTTTCTTAATCTTTTCTTACGCTTGTGAGTTGCCATCTTGTGGCCCTTTTTCTTCTTACCGTTTGGCATAATTGTATAAATTTTTAATGGTTTAATATAATGCTTGAATAAAAATTCCGTCGTAAGGTTTACTCCTCGCCCTTCATCTTGCCGACAAAGCTCTTTGCAGGCTTGAAGCTTGGGAAATCGTGTGCCGGAATAACCAGCGTTGAATTCTTCGAAATGTTACGGGCTGTCTTCTCAGCGCGATGTTTTACGATAAAACTGCCGAATCCGCGCAGATAAACGTTCTCCTTTCTTTCCAGCAGGCTTGTCTTAATAACTTCCATGAAAGCCTCTACCGTGGCCGAGACATCTTTCTTGGCGATGCCGGTCGACTCAACAATGTTTTCAATTATGTCTGCCTTAGTCATTTTGTTTTTATATATGTTTTATTGTTATATTAGCCCTCTTCCTTTAAATTGGCCTGCAAATATAATAGTTTTTGACGTGATACGGAAATTTATTCGACACTTTTTGCTGTTTTAGACTGTAAAATCAACTATAAATCACCAACTTACGCCGAGCATAGGGTTTCTACCTATATATAAACGATTTTATCGGCACACACAAACGCTAAACAATCCGCTTACGTAAGCATAAGTTTTGCGCTCTGAAAGTTATTATTCTACACGCCGAAACTCATTGTTTGACCGTGTAAAACGATAACTATCAAAACACACCACTCAACATATTGATTTTCAATATATTACACATACACACAGACACTCATTGATATAAACTATCAAAACATAGACCAACTGTTCTTTGGAGTATCGAAGAAAAAACGTATATTTGCAAACGGAGATTATGTAACAGATTTATGAGTGTACAAATCAATATGACACACACTCATGCCTCATTCTCCTTAGAAAAATATTTTGAACCTTAAAAACGACTGAAAATTATGAAAGAGATTAAAGTTACTTATGACGGAAACATAAAGACAACCGTCGCTTGCGGTAATGCGCCTTTGGTATTGAAGACCGATAACTCGGCAGAGAGTAACGCTGACGGCACGGCATTGACTCCGGTTGACTTGTTTGTCGGTTCGGTTGGCGCATGTATGTTGTCGATGATTGGATATACAGCAGCCAAAAAGGATATTAACGTGAACGGGATGACAGCTTCAATGACTTACGGACAGGATGAAATGACACACGCCGTAACCGAGATTAACGTTACATTCCACTTTAACGGTACTGTTACTGACGAGAAATCACAGAAAATTCTTTCTGCCGCAGCTAAGGCATGTCCTGTCGGAGCAAGCATAAATCCTGACATCAAGAAGAATCTTACATTTGATTTCTAAGACAACAGGATTATTCAGATATAAAAAAATAAAATTGAACTCGTTTAAACTTTTTATTCCTTGTCATAATCGAGTATTTTTTCGTCTGATTTTGTTACTCGAAGAGGGCGCATAGCGGGCTATGCAACCGATGAGAGGGACAAAAGCAGGAAAAAAAGACCGATTCGGGCAAGGAAAGAATAAATATTAATGTACAGCATGACATTTCGGTAAAAAGTTTAAACGAGTTCATTGTGTGATTAAGTCAATATACATCAACTGACAAGAAACGATATTGATTTGAACACATCGCAGTCAATAAAAAAGTCCGCTGATTCCGGTCTTTAATACAACTTCGAGTTATAATTGAACTAACTTTTGTATCAAAGACCGGAATCAGCGGACTTTAATTTTACAACGCCGAAGTATTACATCAGGGTTTCATGTTCTCGCGTATGTAATCCTCGATTGTGAAATCTGTTTTATAACCGGTCTTTCCCGGTATGGTGCGAACAGTCTCCACACAGTCGGTTTTATGACCGAGTGCAAATTCTTTTATGAATTTCACCACGTCAGCACGGTTCTCAGTCATTGGCTTGGTGGCCATCTCATGGCCTGCGCCTTCAACCTTAACAAACCAGAACGGCCATGATTTTTCCTTAAACTGAGAGGCTATGTAAGCTGAACCCCACAGCCCCATATTGCCAACCACTGCTTTATTGAACGGCACCATACTGTCTGCATTGCCGTGGAACAGCATCAACGGGCATGGATGGGTGCCCCACTGCGGCTCGCCAAGGGCGCAAACGGCACCGGCAAACGAAATTACTCCGGCATAATTGAAGTTTGGCGGAAGTTTGGCGGCCAAAGGGTCGGAGTTACAAATCATATTCTCGGCCTGAAGCACGGTTATGGCTCCGGCACTTGAACCGCAAGCTATAATCTGCGCCGGATTTATCTTCCACGCCTTGCTCTGGCTGATGACAAACGCCGTGGCGTCGATATAGTCCTCAACAGCAGTGCCGACAGCCTGCCGAAGGGCGGTGGCAAAACCTGAAAGGGAGGTGAGACTTGAGGGGTTGGCATTTTTCAACGCGGTGCGGTAATCAGTTGATACCACAACGAAACCACTACGCACAAGGTGCATAAAATAAGGAGTAATTTGCTTCCCGCTACGGCTACCGCCTTTAAATCCGCCACCAAAGGCAAACAAAACGACGGGGCGTGTAATAGTATCGGTCTTTGAACCAACCGAAGCATACTTGTCAACACGCAACGTATCTGTACCTTTCACGGCGAAAATATAGGTCTGGCGGCTCACCTTCTGTGCCTGCCCGGTCAGACAGAAGCACAGAAGTATGGCCGCAAGAACTGTGTTTAGAAATCGTTTGCCCATATAAACTTGTTTATGAGTTTATGCAATATAGTCGTTTTATTCTGTCGGAACGGCATAACGGTCGCCCGCCTTGCGTACAATCTCACGAGCAGTGGACTCTGTATAGCCCACGCGCTTAACGGTCGCGCCTATGCCGGTCTTGGTGCGAAGGAACTTTCCGTTTGTATCGGGCTTTACGGCCATGTCGTTATACTTAACAATGAGGTAAACGGCAAGCTGTCTCCAACGGGCCAACATCTGCCGGGCCTTGTCGCATGAATATTGATTGAGGTAATCCACGGCCTGCTCAGGCGACTGATTGCAAAGCTCAACTGCCTTAGCCTCAACCGCCTTTTGAGCTTCATCATAGCTACGGTCGAGTGAGTCGCGCACTTCTTTGAGTGAACCGAACATAAGCGAATAACGCGGATAAACCATATTGCTGACCCAGTTGCAAACCCAATATGCGTTTTTGTCGCTGAATGTTACGGCGTCGGCTCCGGGTGTGTTATAGCACTCCGGCTGAACAGTATTGGCGCAATAAACCGGTGTGAACGGTGCCATATTACCATCGTCGTTGGCAAACCAGATGATACCGCCCACCTGTCGGGGCAACCATGAACGAAGCTGAGCTATGTAAGAGAAGCCTGACTGCTGTGTTGAGATAGGACGCTCGTTGAAATATGACTTTCCGTCGACTTTATATGTAAGCGGTGTAGGACGGTAAGGCATGTTCCATACGCCTTGTCCGGGGTCATTGTCGAGTGAAAGCGGTGTTCCTTCATAGTGGTCGCGCATACAAGCACGCATATCATCGAGGGTAACTTTCTTATTGGGTATAATCCACAACGGCATCGGTTCGGCATTCTTAACTTTACCTTCGGCATAAGGCAGATAACGCATCATGTCGTTAGAGAAATGGTTGAAGAAGCTCCAAACACGTGCCTCACAGAAACGACGGCCTGAGAAATCGGGAGCTGCATAAGTGTCGCAGAAGCTGAAATCTTTGTCTTTACCATTGAACCATCCCCTTTTACGGGCATAACCGATACAATCTTTCGAGAACATAACGTTCTTTTTGTCTTTTTGGTCGAATGTTCTTATTCGACTTTGATTGGCATGTGCGCAAATAGCGTCATCGGGAATACGCACCGCAACCCAAACAACACCTTTGCTACCGGAACCTTTACCCATCATTTCCATTATCCAAGCCTCATTCGGATCGCAGATTGTGAAGGTCTCGCCACCTGAGTTATAGCCATAGGTCTCGGCCAAAGTGGTCATAACCTTTATGGCCTCGCGGGCTGTTTTTGAACGTTGCAGACCAAGATATATCAACGAACCGTAATCGATAATACCTGTTGAGTCAACCATTTCCTCGCGTCCACCGAATGTTGTCTCGCCGATTGAGACCTGAAACTCGTTGACATTACCGATTACATTATATGTCTCGGCGGCTTCAGGTATCTGTCCGTGGTACTCTTTTGTGTCCCAGTCGTAAATCCGGCGCATGGTTCCTTTGGGGTGTTTGCCTGCCTGATAGTGGCAAAGACCGATGAACATACCGTAGTCGTCGGCTGTGTAAGAACAGAACACCGACCCATCGGCACTCGCTTTCTTGCCGACTATGAAGTTTGTACAGGCTGCGGCATAAGCCGAAATAGTAAGCAGAGCAGCCAAAAATAGAGTTTTTTTCATACGTATATAAATGTTTTAATATTTGAATTGCGTTGTAAATATCTTCTTGTTGTGGCACTTATCGATGGCGGTAAGCACGAGTTTGTGTGTTCCGCCGGTGCGTTTTACCGGGGTTTCGGCAAGGTCGCAAATGTACATATTCGACTTGTCGACAAGCTCAAACAGCACAAAACGTCCGTCTACATAACACTCGAAGGTATCTAATCCACTCTTTGCGTCATACAAAGCCACACTTAACCGTTTGGCGGAAGCATTGAAGCCTGACACTACGGGAGGCGTATCGTCATACTCTATTTCATATCGTGCGCCAAGTTCGCGTATCGGAGCGGTTACCCAACCGTCATTATAGCGTCCTCCCATATAACGGTCAACACCATAGTGGCTTACGATATAGAGCTTATCGGTATGCTTGACAGGGTGTTTCAACTTCAAACTCAGCTTACCAAAGTTAAATAACGGATATGACTTCGGCATGAAATTCCAAGCGTCGGACAAGGCTCCTTGCTTGGCTATAACTTGAGGTTTAAGTTCAACATCGTCAGGAAGTAGTCCGCGATAAACATTAAGACTCATGCCCGGACGCTGGAAATGGTTGAACCTGTCGTAACGAAATATATTTAAAAAGTTACGACCGCGTGTGGCGGGGATGGTCTGTCGGCGGCCTTCAACCGTAAATGTGTAACTTCGGGAATTACCGAACACATCTGTAATAATATACTCGATGTGGTACTCACGTTCCTGATTAAAGTCAACATAACCTTTATTTTCGTCGACATGAAGTACCGGTATGGTGTTGCCCGGTTCAACAAAAGACTTCATGTACCACACGTTTGTGCGACCGTAATGGTCGTAGTCGCCCCACGAATTAACCATGCGGTTACATTGTTCGGGTATGCTGTCCACATCGCTTTCAAACACCTTACGACCGTCAACAATGAGTTTTGTATTGCGAACGCCTAATATTCCGAAACTACCGTCCATGTAATCGTTTGCCCAAATACCAAAGCCAACCTTCCCCCATGCCGTGAATTTACGTGTAAGATTTAATGACGAGAAACCGTAAGACTGTTTATTTGACGAACCGCAGAACACTCCCTTACCCTCTTTGGGGTATGCCATAAACGAGTGGGCAATGGGCTTTGTGGTATCGGTTACATATGTTTTAAGGTATTTCAGCGGGTCAAGCATACTCCATGTACGTGTGTCATGGAACTCCAAATGCAGGTGGGGAGCGCGGCTTGCGCCTGTGTTTCCGCTTACAGCAACAAGATCTCCGACAGCTACCGGACAATCTGTCGGACGCAAATGCATATCGGCAAAACAGGTTTTATGCCTGTATTGCCATTTTCTGACAAGGGCCTGTACCTGCGGTGTAAATTTCTTCAAATGGCAATAAACACTCGTTACGCCACCCGGATGAGTAATGTAAAGAGCGTTACCGAAGCCGTAAAGCCCTACCGTTACACGGCTTACATATCCATCGGCAACGGCAAACAGTGGTTTACCCTCAACCATTCCGGTTCGTATGTCTATACCTCCGTGAAAGTGATTTGGCCTTGGCTCACCGAAATTGCCCGCCAAAGAGATTGGATAATGTACCGGCGAAGCGAACGTAAGCCATGAGGCTACCATGAAATTTGACAGAAAACCAAGCATCAGAAGATAATTATGAAAAACGGACAGACCTGCCTTTACGCCCTGCTATTGCATGAGTGTCAGGCTCTGTCTGTCCGCGTTTTTTGTTTAAAAATATTGTTTTATTCCGAATCAGCAGGCCTTGAAGCTCATGTCAAGTCCTTTTACAGAGTGTGTAAGGGCACCTACCGAAACGTAATCTACGCCACATTCGGCATAATCACGTATTGTATCGAAAGTTATTCCGCCGCTTGACTCTGTCTCAAAACGGCCGGCTATCAGCTCAACAGCCTTACGAGTGTCGGCAACAGAGAAGTTGTCAAGCATTATACGGTCAACTCCGCCGTGGTCAAGCACCTGCTGAAGCTCGTCAAAATTACGTACCTCAATTTCGATTTTAAGGTCAAGACCTTTCTCCTTCAAGTAAGCGTGGCAACGGTCTATGGCATTAACGATGCCTCCGGCAAAGTCAACATGGTTGTCTTTAAGCAGAATCATGTCGAAAAGACCTATGCGGTGGTTTACTCCTCCGCCTATCTTTACGGCCTGTTTCTCAAGCATACGCATACCCGGAGTTGTCTTACGGGTGTCAAGAACATGTGTTTTTGTTCCTTCAAGACGGTCAACATAACGTGCCGTCATGGTAGCGATACCGCTCATTCGCTGCATTATGTTAAGCATAAGTCGCTCGGTTTGCAACAAAGAACGTATTTTCCCGCTTACCACCATGGCAATGTCGCCTTTCTTAACACGTGTTCCGTCCTGAATAAGAACCTCGACTTTAAGTTCAGGATCAAAGCGCGCGAACACGCGCTTGGCCACCTCCACTCCGGCCAGGACGCCGGCTTCTTTTATCAAAAGGTGCGACTTACCTATCGCATCTTCAGGTATGCAACACAGCGTGGTATGATCACCATCGCCTATATCTTCAGCAAATGACAGGTCGATAAGCCTGTCTTCAAGTTCATCAACAGAATACATATCTAATTATAATGTTTGTATTTAATATCAAGAATTATATTTTGCAGACTCAACACTACAAATAAACGCCTATACCGATACGGAGACCAATCTTCGAATAGTCCGAATGGTTCTTGAAAGACTGGTCGTAATAAATGGCAGGTTCGATTGTAACACAGTCATTAACAAAAAAAGCGTAACCTACTTCAAGTTCCGGCATCAGGTCGTTATAACTGTGATTGGCGTGTATCAGCTTTGCGTTAAGACCCATAAAAAGACCGTTCTGCACGATATAATAACGCGCGCCGACACCAACGAAATAAGTATCGGCCACACCTTCGGCACCGCTATGATTGAAACCGGCCTGTGCTGTGGCCATCCAATTATCCGAAAAGAGGTAGCCGCCCTTGGCCTCAAGACCTATATTGAGCTTTTCGGTGCCGTTGTAACTAAGGTTAAAACCTGTAACAGAGGCTCCTGTATAATACTTGCCCTCCTCAAACTGGGCGAAACCTGACAACGAAGCCGAGATAAAGGCTATCAAAAGTAACAGTTTCTTCATAATTAATGAATTATTGGTTATTGATTTTCTGTTTGTTATATCGTGAGAGCCACATCGCAAAAAGCAGACCCGACACGATGAATGACAAGGTTGCCGATACATATCCGACAGTTGCCGACAGACCAAAAGCATTGTCTGACGTAAGCAGGAACGACACACAGACGGCCGTCATAAACATAGCCGGAAGCAGCGTAACCACATACGGCTTATTCTTCATTACAAGATAAACCGTAAGAGTCCACAGAGTGAATACCGCCAACGTCTGATTAGCCCAACCGAAGTAGCTCCAAATCACGTTAAAACCATCCTCATCGGCTATGTTATACCACAATAACGCAAGTGTGGCGGCAAACACCGGAATACAAATATAAATACGTTTACGTATAGAATGTTGCTCTATATGCAGAAATTCGGCTATAATAAGTCGTGCGCTGCGCAACGCAGTGTCTCCACTGGTTATAGGAGCCGCAACGACACCGAGTATTGCCAACGCTCCTCCAAAAGCTCCGAGCCAACCCTCTGACACTGTTGTTACAACCTCCGGAGCCTGCAAATTGGCTGCAACGCCAAGCTCGGCGGCCGCACCGCCATAAAAAAAGTAAGACGAAACGGTGGCCCATATCAGCGCAACCACACCCTCTGTAATCATAGCACCGTAGAAAAGGGGACGACCCTGCTTCTCACTGCTGATGCAACGAGCCATGAGCGGACTTTGTGTGGCATGAAAACCACTGATGGCACCGCAGGCAATGGTTATAAACAAACATGGGAATATAGTTCCCGACTCAGGACTCAGGTTTGAGAGTCCGTCTGTAAGTTCGGGCAATGAAGGCCATTTCATGAACAGAACGACCAAGAGTGCGACTGCCATAAATAACATGGCTATGGCAAAAATAGGGTATATCTTACCGATAATCTTATCTATCGGCAACATGGTGGCCAGAAAATAATATATAAAAATAATGACACACCAAATGTAAACCCATGTCAATGAGTCGCTGCAGAGCTTACCGAGAATGAGCGCAGGACTGTAAACAAACACAGCTCCGACCATAAGCAATAAGAAAACCGAGAACACGAGCATAACCTTTTTTGTCTTTCCGCCGAGATAAGCTCCAACAAGTTCGGGCAAGCCCACACCTCCGTGCCTGACTGAAAGCATACCGCTAAGATAATCATGCACCGCTCCTGCGAATATACATCCAAGCACAATCCACAGATAAGCCGACGGACCGAACTTGGCACCCATTATGGCTCCGAATATAGGACCTGTACCGGCGATATTCAGGAATTGTATCATGAATATCTTCCAACCGGGCAACACCACATAGTCCACACCGTCTGCCATGCTTATGGCCGGTGTAGGGCGACCGTCGGGAGCAAATACACGCTCTATGATACGGCCGTAAATGATGTATCCGAGCACAAGGGCTACAAGACTTAAAGTTAATGTTATCATTTGTTTTTCTTGTTTTTAAGTTACAGTCGAACTTCGTTTAAACTTTTTACCGAAATGTCATGTTGTACATTAATTTTCATTTTTTCTTGTCCTAATCGGCTTTTTTTGCCTGCTTTTGTTCCTCTCATCGGTTGTATAGCCCGCTATGCGCCCTCTTCGAGTAACAAAACCGGACGAAAAAAACACTCGACTATGACAAGAACTAAAAAGGTTAAACGAGTTCGTCTTCTTATTTCTTGCAAAAGTACATATTTAATTTGAAAAACGAAAAATAATCCTTAACTTTGCAAGAAAATATATTAGTTTGATTAATCATGACTTTCAATAGACCCACACTGCCAGCTCTGCTTTGTGCATTAATCATTTTGTTTTCCTCATTTTCATCATTCGCCCGGATTACACGAACCGACACGCCTGCCAAGCATGAGGCAAGAGCGGTTTGGCTTACCACTATAGGCGGTCTCGACTGGCCGCACTCTTACTCGCGCGGCAAAGCATCGGCTGAAAGGCAGAAAGCCGAACTAATATCAATACTCGACAAACTGCAGGCCGCCGGAATAAACACGGTGCTGTTTCAAACACGAATACGCGGAACGGTTGTATATCCATCGCAGATAGAACCATGGGACGGATGCTGCTCGGGCATACCCGGTCAAAGTCCGGGTTATGACCCTTTGGAATTCGCCATAACCGAGTGTCACCGACGAGGAATGGAATTGCAGGCTTGGATTGTGGCCATACCGGTCGGCAAATGGACCGCACTCGGTTGCCTGAACCTGCGCCGCAAATATCCGAAAATGATTGTGCGCAACGGCACCGATGGTTTTATCGACCCGTCAAATATCATGGCCGCACCTTACATTGCGTCAATATGCCGCGAGATTACCGAGCGTTATGACATTGACGGAATACACCTCGACTACATACGTTACCCTGAGACATGGAACGTTACGGCAAAAAACAGACCGGCGGCCCGTAAAAACATAACGACGATAGTTCGTGAAGCAAGCAAAGCAGTTAAAAGCATCAAGCCGTGGGTAAAAATGAGTTGCTCGCCCATTGGCAAACACGCAGACCTTAACCGCTACACCAGCCGCGGCTGGAATGCCCACGACAAAGGTTGTCAAGAGGCTCAACTATGGCTACGCGAGGGGCTTATGGACCAGCTATACCCCATGATGTATTTCCGTGGAGACCAGTTTTATCCGTTCGTAATGGACTGGATTGAGAACTCAGCAGGCCGCACTGTCGTTCCGGGGCTTGGCATTTACTTCCTTTCACCCGGCGAAGCCGACTGGCCAAAGCAAGATGTGCAACGACAAATCAACGTCTTGCGCAGTCTCGGTATCGGTTTCGCTTTCTTCCGAACCAAGTTTTTACTTGATAACACTAAAGGCATATTTGATTTCACCGCCGACAGAACGAACCTTTGGCCCGCACTCGTTCCGCCCGTGACATGGGCCGGAGCGTATGCCCCCGGGGCACCGATAAATCTTAAAATAAGCCGCGATGCCGGCATAACGACATTAAGTTGGGACTCGCCCGAACAAATACCGGCCGGTGGAATATTATATAATGTGTACGCTTCGACAGCGTATCCGGTTGATATCAATGACCCACGCAACCTCATTGCCGTGCGCACAGACCACAAAAAAATAAGCCTCAACCATAAGGCAGGCACCAATTATGCCGTTACCGCATTGAACCGCTATGGTATTGAAAGCTTTCCTGTTGCGACACAGGCCGACAAGCGCCACGGCTCATCGGCCGATGTAATTGTCAATGACGGCAAAAACATGTTCTTACCACAAAAGCCTGAAACGCTTGACGCAGATTTCATTATAATTGAAAGCATAACCGGACAAGTGGTCGCCACCATACCATATCGAGGCAAACAAGCTGATATCAGCCGAATAAAAGACGGGGTTTACATGGTGAAATCGCTTAACCGAAACAACATAACCCACAACATCGGGCGATTGATAATAAACAGATAAAAATTCCAAATATGCTCTCTCGGCCTCGAGCTATACGACGCTACCTGTAGGCGGATTATTTATTGTCATAATATTGAACTCGTTTAAGCTTTTTACCGAAATGTCATGCGGGTACATTAATTTTTATTCTTTCCTTGCCCTAA
>Cebus_capucinus_imitator_PRJNA485217_SSR102__coassemble_904_pt1 | contig 23933 bp, 18 predicted proteins | sample Cebus_capucinus_imitator_PRJNA485217_SSR102__metabat2_high_PE_011 | metagenome-assembled genome bin Cebus_capucinus_imitator_PRJNA485217_SSR102
AACCATAGTTGTCTCTAAGCAGCATATTTACCGCCGAGAACAAAATCATTGGGTCTGTAGGTAATTTATCCATAATATTGAATACTAATCTTCGGACGACAAAATTACTACAACAATCCCAATTTGACGACATTCTTCAAATAAAATTGTGGTTTATGCCTGTTATTTCAGTTTCAAGTCATAGTTGGCTTCGCTCACAGCCTCCTCAAACTCATCGTTAACCATACGCAAAACCGAGTCTCCAACCTGTTTGAAGTAAAGCGAATTGTCTTTACCGAGATTAAGTTTCAAACCGTTAAGACTTTTACCATCAACTGTTTTTGACACAGCCTCAACCTGTCCGTCATATTCAAACGATTTGTCTTTACCGTTCTCGGCCTCAAGATAAGTCTCTGTAAGATGATATCCTTTGGTGCTGTCTGATGCTATATGCAACGTGTAACGAATACCGGGGCCGTCAGCAGCCGGCACCGTACCCTCATAAACAAGCGTGTCGGCCCCCACAGCCGTATCGTTTAAAACCGAATCTTGGGCGTTATCGCCGTTTGATGATGTCTTTCCTGAATTTCGGCAAGCTGCGAACAAGGCGCAGGCAACCATGATAATAGTAAACTTCTTCATACGTTATTTTTCGTTTTTAATATTCTATTCAAACGACAAAAATAATGTATCACGACGATATATGTATATTTTATGCATATTAAATCGCCTGCATTAACATTATTTACACGCTACAAGACTTTTAGTACCATAAAAGAATGAGGCTGTATCCGGCTTTCACAAGCCGAGACACAACCTCATCCATAATGCAATCAAAATTCAAAAGTTATTTCTCAACGAGTTTATTATACTCCTTATCGCTTACAGGCTCAAGCCACTCGTTGCTCGTCTGCTCGCCGGGAACGGCTATCGCAAGGTGAGCGAACCAGCTGTCGGCGGTCGCACCGTGCCAGTGTTTAACGTTAGCGGGAATATTAACGACATCACCCGGCAAGAGCAAACGTGCCGGTTTACCCCACTCCTGATACCAGCCGCGGCCTGCGACACATATAAGAAGTTGGCCACCGCCCTTTGAGGCATGGTGAATATGCCAGTTATTACGGCATTTAGGCTCAAAGGTAACATTACTAATAGGCACCTGCTCTGTTGAGATTGAAGCCAGATAGCTCTGTCCGATGAAGTATTTGGCATAAGCGTCGTTCTTCTCACCGATAGGGAATATCATCTCACGCTCAAAACGCGACTTCTCGTCAGCGGCCGTTTCAACTCCGTCATTCCACACTTCCTTGGCCATGCGGAATGCCGCCCACGCCTTCGGCCAGCCCGCATAAAAGCCTATGTGTGTCAGAATCTCAGCAATCTCTGTACGTGTTATACCGTTCTGACGGGCTGTCTGAAGATGGTATTTCAATGATGAGTCGGTTATACCCATGCTTATCAGCGAGGTGATTGTAACAAGACTGCGGTCTCGCAGTCCGAGTTTGTCGGTACGGCTCCACACCTCTCCGAAGAGCACGTCATCGTTAAGCTCCGCAAACTTGGGTGCGAAGTCGCCCAGCTGGTCTCTGCCGGCAGTCTGTTTTACTTTTGTCTGTGCCATTGTAATTGTTGTTAATGCAGTTAATGCTGCAATTAGAAAAACACGTATCATTCTCATATATTGTGGTTTGATTACAATCTTTACACACCACGTCCCATGGTATAAGCCTCGGCAAGAGCCTTATGGCCGGCCACCTCACCCTTGTCGGTAACACCACCGGCGAAGACTGTGCCCTTAAGTTCAGCCTTCTCGTAGCAGTCTACCCAACCTTGCGTCGCGGTTATTGTGCCGCTCACCGTATTATCTTCGTCTTCGGCGGCTGTCAAAAGCAGATAAATCTCACGGAATTTATAATCTGCCGTATAAAGCGGATTAGTACGGTCGATAAGCGTCTTCATCTGTCCACTGCAACTGAAATAGTAAACCGGAGTTGCCCATACTATCACGTCGGCGGTCAGCATCTTGTCCGTTATCTCAGGAACATCGTCTTTTATGACGCAACGGTTTGTCTTCATGCAAGCCATACAGCCTCTGCAGAAGCCGAGTTGCTTTCCGGCAAGGCTGACGCACTCTACATTATGCCCGGCCTCAGTGGCTCCTTTTATGAACTCGTCGGCCAACATATCAGAGTTTCCGCCACGTCGCGGACTTGTCTTTATCACTAAAATATTCTTCATAATGTTTCTGTCTTTTTGTATATCTCGATTGCAAAGGTAGTGCAAAAACAGGAATTACACTGTATATGGATTATCTGAAAACTAACCAAAATTACAGAAACAGCAAAACAAAAAAGCGGGAACAACATTGCCGTTACATATACACAGCATTGCAATTCCCGCCGAAACAAGTTGATTATAAGCTATTTAATTCTTCTTTTCGTCTTGAGCCTTAGCCTTTTTCTCGGCCTCCATTTCGGCTAAAAGATCTGTACCGAGGTGTGTACGGCGTTCACGCTCCATACGTTCGCGTATTTCTTTCGGTTTTGTTGCATAAACAATCATACGTATAGAGTCATCGTATGTAATGTAGTTCCATACCCAGTTGAGGAACACCATCAGCTTGTTACGTATGCCGAGAATAGAGCGCAGATGGACAACGAGCCACAACAACCATGCGATAAATCCCTGCGAGTGCACCTTGCCGACATCCATTACAGCCTTGTTACGGCCCACCGTAGCCATTGAACCAAGGTCTTTATAACGGAACGGTTTAAGGTCTGTCTCACCGGCATCTATCTTACGCAGATTCTTCGAAAGGTTCTTGGCCTGCTGAATTGCCACTTGTGCCAACTGCGGGTGGCCGTTAGGATACTGAGGGTCAGAGGTCTGTAGGCATTGATCGCCAATGGCGAACACGCCGTCCATGCCTTTTACACGGTTAAACTCATCGACAATGATGCGCTGTCCGCGACCAAGATATTCGCCGCCAACACCTGTTATGGTATTCGCTCGCACTCCCGACACCCATATAAAAGTACGGGTAGGTATCTCCATTCCGTCTTTCATTATAATCTTACGGTCGCGATAGTCGGTTACCATTTTACCGAAACAAACCTCAACGCCCATACTCTCAAGGAAGTCTTTGGCTTTTTGAGATGATTCAGGCGACATACCGGCTAACAAACGGTCGCCTGCCTCAATAAGATATATATGCATTCGTGACGCATCCATATCAGGATAATCATACGGAAGAACATAACGTTTCATCTGAGATATGGCTCCGGCAATCTCAACACCGGTAGCGCCACCTCCTACAATCACGACATTGAGAAGTTCCTGACGCTCCTGCTCGGTTGCACACGTAAGCGCGCGCTCAAGATTACTAAGCAAAGCGTTACGCAGACCCATAGCCTCAGCCACGGTCTTCATAGGCATCGCCTCTTCGGCAATATTGCTGTTACCGAAGAAATTCGTTGTTGTTCCGGCCGCAAACACAAGGTAGTCATACTCCACTTTACCGATAGAGGTCTGTATGATTTTCTTTTCGGGGAACACGGCACGCACCTCCGCCATACGGAAAAAGAAGTCGCCACGGTCTCGGAATATCTTTCTGAAAGGGAACGATATGGAGCTTGCCTCCATACCGGCAGAAGCGACCTGATAGATCAGTGGCGGAAACTGGTGGTAGTTGTTCTTGTCGATAAGCACCACTTGAAGGTTTGAGTGGCGCAACTCATTGGCAAGGCGCAGACCGCCAAAGCCTCCACCAACAACAATAACTCTCTTTTTACCGTTTCTCTGAATGTTAATGCTCATATCTTTATACCTTAATGAATAATGAATAGTTGTAATTTTCAGAATTAAATATCAATATCTTATCACACAGCAAATATTACACCGACAAAGCATTATGATGTTTAAGGCCTCTCAGGCTTACGTTTTCAAGCCACGGCATGGCCAAAACATCCAAACCGCCAAGTCGCAATCTATTTTTTTGCAAAGTTACGGCGAAGAAATGATATTACATATTTTAAGGATTGAAATTACTTGTCACAACCTGCGTTTTGGGCATAAAAAAAGCAGCAAGGCTCAAGGCTTGCTGCTTTTTGCTTACTCCGTTTGACAATTTGCGGGGTATTTTCTAACTCATTCCAACTTTTCAGTAAAACGTTTAAATGATTCTTGTCTCTCGGTTTATTTGTTCATGGCTGCTACATTGTAGCCCATACGCTCCATTTCGAGCGAGGCCCAGATGAACGGACCTACACCCTTACCGTCATTATCACGCACCGGCTCGCTGATATAATACTCGAACGAACCGTCGCGACGACGGCCTTTGGCGTTATCGGGACCGAGACCCGACACCTCGCAACAGTTGGTCAACGAGATTGTCTTGTCGGCATTGACACGCACAAACTGCTTCAACAGTCCGCGGTAAGCCTTCAGTCCGGCCTCCTTCATATCGGCGGGGAAATAGCCGAGGCGAGAACCCTTCAACAACACATATGTGAACATTGATGAAGCCGTAGCCTCAAGATAGTTGCGAGAGTCGTTGACATCAAGCACGTCATACCACACTCCGGTACGCTTGTCTTGATATTTCAGTGTCGAACGCATAACATGGTTCAACATCTCGATTAGTTTGCCACGGTTCTCGTAGTCGGTGGGCAGAGCGTCGAGCACCTCCAGAATGGCCATTGCATACCATCCCTGAGCACGTGCCCAAGTGTGCTTTGACAAGCCTGTCTCGGGATTTGCCCAGAACATCTTGTGTGTCTCGTCCCAAGCGTGCTTCCACAGACCTGTCTTCTCATCGTATGTACGCTTGTAGGTCTTGCTTATCTGCGTGAAAGCGTCGTCATAATACTTTTTAGCTTTCTTCTCGCCTTTCAGTATCGGAGCGGCCATTGTATAGAACGGATGACCCATGTACACACCGTCGAGCCACACCTGATTGGCATAAATTGCCTTGTGCCACCACACGCTGTCTTTTGTACGGGGCTGTTTCTCAAGCTGTTTGAATACAGTCTTCAAGGCTTTAAGATTATTATCGGCAGGATAAAGACCGTTCATGCGAAGCAGGAAACGTGCCGGACGCGTGTTATCAAGATTGAAATCCTCATAACGATATCCGGTGATGTTGCCTTTAGCGTCAATCATTCGTGCCGGATACTTCTTCAGATAGTCGATTATGACCTCATTTCTATAAGCAAGATATGTGTCGAGCAAAGACTCCAACTCTATACCGACAACATAACCCCACTTTGGTTTTGTGGCGAAATCAATCATATAAGGCTCCGGCACACGCTTCATCTCTGATGCTGCCATCCACTCGCTGTAATTCTTGTAAGGAGCCTCTGACAGAACGAGAGAGTTGTTTATAAACAAACGGTCGTAGTGCATACCTTCAGTGCGACCCTTTATGTTAACAGGCTTATCGTAAACACCGTCAAAACGGCAGTTGGTCAGATTGATGTTCTGCACGTTTGTGCGGTCGTCATAAGCCACAACCATTATTCCGTATTTGCTCTTCTTGCAAGTAACGTTCTCCATATAGACGTTACGCACAACAGGATAGAAACCGCGCTTGCCAACCTCGCGGGGGTCATAGTCGAGATTTATCTTCAGCACCGCCTCGGCGCACTCACCTACCTCAACGTTACGCATGTATATGTCTTCAATTACTCCGCCTCGGCACGAGTTGGTCTTTATGCGCAGAATACGGTCAAGATTTGGGCTGCTCATCTTGCAATTCTCAATGAACACGTTGTTACAACCGCCCGAAATCTCAGATCCCATCACCACACCGCCGTGTCCGTCTTTCATCACACAGTCGCGCACGATGATGTTACGGCTCGGTATGCCGGTGTAACGGCCTTTTCCGCCGGTGCGGCCATCCTCGTTGCGACCGCTCTTTATAGCGATGCAATCATCGCCGGTATCAAAAACACACTTTTCGATAAGCACATTCTCACATGCCTCAGGGTCGCAACCATCACCGTTAGGGCCTTCGTTGTGTACCTTGACATTGCGAACAACAATGTTCTTGCTGAGCAGGGGATGAATAACCCAGAACGGCGAGCGAAGCATTGTAACGCCGTCGATAAGTATTCCGTCGCACTGGTTGAAGTTTACCAACTGCGGACGAAGACCTTTCCACGGACCGAATACACGTTTCTCCAGTTGCACGCCGTCTTCCGCCATTTTGAGCAGGTCGGCACGTCCGCCGGGATAGCTCTGCTTCTCTTTCACAACGGTATTGGGGTCTTTAGGTTTCTTCGCACTCATCAGCCACCAAGTGTCGTCAGAGCCGTTACCGTCAATCACGCCTTCGCCGGTAATGGCCACATCGGTCTCCTTGAAAGCGTAGATCATCGGAGAATAGTTTATGCAGTCGAGACCCTCCCAACGGGTTTCGACCAACGGATAAAGGCTGCGATCGAACTCGAAGAACAGTGTGGCACCTTTTTCGATCACAAGGTTTACATGGCTTTTCAGGCGTATGGCACCTGTCTTCCATGTTCCGGCAGGAACAACGACACGGCCTCCGCCGGCCATAGAACACACAGCAATAGCCTTGTTAATGGCCTTCCGGTTCTGTTTGGCCGTAGCCTTGAGTGAGGCTCCGTACTTCGTGATGCTGTAAGTACGGTCGGCAAACTGCGGAACCCTGATTTGTTTTTCGATTTCCTTGTACCGTGTGTCCCACGCCGAGGCTGAAGCCATCAATGGAAAGAGGAGGCACAGCAACAAAATCTGTAGTTGTCTCATAAAAATTTTAAGTAAAATAGTAAATAGTTAATGTTTTAGCAAATGAACTCGTTCAAACTTTTTACCGAAATGTCATTTGGTACATTAATTTTCATTCTTTTCTTGCCCTAATCGGTCTTTTTTGTCTGCTTTTGTTCCTCTTATCGGTTGCATAGCCCGCCATGCGCCCTCTTCGAGTAACAAAAGCAGGCGAAAAAATACTCGATTATGACAAGAAATAAAAAGTTTAAACGAGTTCAATATCTGCAAATATACGAAATTATATTCAAATCGTAAAATCAAAACGCCTTAAAAGCCTTATTCAAGCCAAAATCAAAGGCTTTACGTCATAAAATTTGCTAAAGCGTCTTCTTGTCTTAAATAATTCATTACTTTTGTAAATACGTTTACTGACGCAGACAAACCTATTTAGAAATAATAAAACAAACAAAAAATGAACAGTGATCCTAAAGACTGCCTCTATTGCCAGAACAACGAGACGCAGCACAACCTCATGATTGAAGTGGCAAAACTCAGTGTGTCACGCCTTTTTATATTCAAGGAGCAGACCTATCGCGGCCGTTGCCTCGTGGCTTATGACGAGCATGTGGACGACCTCAACCTGCTTACCGACGAGCAGCGCAATGCCTTTATGGCTGACGTGGCACGTACCACACGAGCCATGCAGAAGGTTTTCAATCCTGACAAGATTAACTATGGCGCATACTCTGACACGCTGTCGCATCTCCACTTCCACCTTATCCCGAAATATAAGGGTGGACCGGACTTCGGCGGAGTTTTCCGCATGAACCCTCAGGAGGTTTACCTCACTGACGCGGAATATGCAGACATGGCTGAAAAAATCAAACAGGCTTTGTAATGACAAACAAATAAACGGTGTGCCGAAACCAATAAGCACCAACGGTTTTACGACACGGCTTTAAGCCTGTATGGCACACGTCCTTTTCTTATCACCGCGACATACTGAAATAAAGTGTGTCGCGGTGAATTTGTATTTATAGAACCGACATCATTTGATTTTTTAAATACAGTTTTTCAAAACCTATTGTATTGCATGGCGAAAGTGCCTGTTTCGAATGGCAATACAATAGGTTTTGGAGTCTGAAACACACTGTCTCGTAACAGCTTGGTTTACATATATTTAATTAATTGACTCACTTGATTTTTCAGGAATATAAAAACGGTGGTATTCTTGCAAAACAAACGGCCCTATTTGCCGGATTTCTCCTGCAAACAGGGCCTGCGTTTAAACGAATTCACGAGTTCTTTTGTAAAATGTTTAGTGGTCTACAACAAAATCAGACCACAAATAATACATTTATTAATTTGCCTTAACAGTAGTCAACGTTATGCTTTTTTCTATGCCAAGTGCCTTGTCTCGCACTGTGAGAGTCATAGCTCCGGCATCGGTGGTAGAGCGTACAACAACAACAAGCTGACCGCTGAAGAGCCTCATCTCAGGTTCTGTAAACGGCTGGAGAGATGTGGCGTCGCCATTGCAAGCCGCCTGATATCGGCCGGTGCCGGTAACGGTAAATTCCATATTGTCGGTTGCCGTAGGACAGAAATTACCGTCCTTATCGACAAGGCTTACAGTTACAAAAGCCATATCGTTGCCGTCGGCCTTCAATGTGAGAGGTTTTGCATCATCGGCCACTTCGGCTGAGAGTACGATGTCAACAGGACGGCCCGCGGTGCGGCGGATGTCTTCACCTATTACGTTTCCGACACCGTCATAAGCCACGACTTTTATCTCGCCCGGCTCATACTTGACATTGCTCCAACGCAAACGATAACGGTTCAAACGGTCTACTTGGTCTTTACGCTCGCGACCTTGACTCTTTCCGTTAACAAACAGTTCGGCCTCAACACCGTCAGTATAACAATAAACCGGAGTTACCTCACCCTCACGGCCGGGCCACGTCCAATGCGGAAGAATATAAACGGTGTGGTCGTTTGTCTGCCAGTGCGAACGGTAAAGATAATAGCGGTCTTTGGGCAGTCCGGCCAAATCACAGATGCCGAAATAACTTGAACGTGATGGCCAATAGGCATTGTAAGGTGTCGGCTCGCCGAGATAATCATAACCGGTCCAAACAAACTCACCGATTACCCACGGCATATAGTCTTGCCAAATCCAGTCGTCGTCGGGAAGATTACTCCACGAACAATGTTCGGTGTCATAGCCGGTGCACTGTCCGTCAGGATACATTTTTCCGGCAGCGGTAACCACCGGAAACTTGTAAACGCCACGGCTGCTGACAGTTGAAGCTGTTTCTGAACCGAGCAGGAAACCTTGCGGAAGCTGTTTTATACTGCTATCGTATCGGTGTAAACGATAGTTTATGCCCGGAACGTCCATTGCCTGCATGGCACCTGACTGTAAAGCGTTGTCAGGACGGTCGAAACCTTGGGTTACGGGGCGTGTGGGGTCAAGACGGTGGCATATATTCTGAAGTCTGCGTGATATCTGCAGACCTTTTGCGCTGCCTTGTTCGGGTATTTCGTTACCGATGCTCCACATAACGATTGATGGGTGATTACGGTGATTAAGTATGAGGTTCTCCATGTCTCGGTCGGCCCATTCGTCGAAGAAAATAGCGTATCCGTTCTTGCATTTAGGGTATTCCCACATATCGAAACTCTCGGCCATAACCATCATTCCTAAAGAATCACACACCTCCATTTGCATTGTGGAAGGCATGTTGTGTGATGTTCGTATGGCGTCGCAACCCATGCGTTTCATCATCTTTATCTGTCTTATCAAAGCTGACTTGTTTACAGCCGCACCAAGCGGACCGAGGTCGTGGTGCAGACATACGCCTTTGAACTTGCGTGTTTGGCCGTTCAACTGAAAACCATGCTCTTTTGACACACTGACAGTTCTTATTCCGACACGACGTGTGGCCTCGTCGACCATTTTTTTGCCTTTATATACTCGGGTACGCAATGTATATAGATAAGGTATCTCAGGAGACCATAAGTTTGGATTTGACACGTTCAAGGCGGTCTTTGCCTGTCCGTCTGCATCGGTTTGCGCCTTTGCCGTGGCAACTACATCACCATTGTTAGCGATAAGAGCGGTTTCAACAGTAAGCCCACCCCTACCCTTCTCACCGGTAAGAGCGGTAAGCACACTCACTGAAGCTGTGTTTTTATTGGCCGAATCGGTGCGAAACCAACTCTGCCAAGCATCGATACTCGTAGCGGGAGTAAATTCGAGTGTTACCGGACGGTAGAGACCGCCACCCGGATACCAACGGCTGCTTTCCTCACGGTTGTTGAGACTGACGGCAATGGTATTCACACCTGAATGTAGGAACGGTGTGGCATCAATGCGGAAAGCGTTGTAACCGTATGCCCAATGGCCGGCTTTACGACCGTTTATATAAACAACAGGCTCGCTCATGGCACCGTCGAAAACAAGCACGGCACGGCCATAGCCACTCTTTACCTTCACTGTTGTCTTATAAAAACCGCGTCCCAGCCAAGGCAATGCGCCGGAACGGCCTGATTTTTCACCTTTTACTTTCTCTCCATCTTGAACTATAGCGACATACTGAAGGTCGTTTTTCTTGTCAAACGGCCCGCTTATGGCCCAGTCATGGGGCACATTTACCGCTTTCCAGTTAACGCTGTCGCGTGAGAATTGCCAACTGTCGAGGTTCACGGCCATGCGCTTTTGGGCCGTAACGGTATTGGCGGCCACTAATGCGGCTAATATCAATAAATTCTTCATATTATTGTTTGCTTGTATTTTAAGGTGTGCTTGATTTGGGGCGACTGTGCTTTAAATGATTATATGCTGTTTATGTCGACATAACCGTGTGTTACGGCGTAAATGGTTAAAGCCGCAACGCTGTGTACCCCTAACTTTTCCATAATATTGCGACGGTGGGTTATAACCGTTGCAAGACCGATACTGAGGCGATCGGCTACTTCTTTATTGATAAAACCTTGGACAATCAGTGCCATAACCTCTATCTCTCTATCGGTAAGACGCTTGTCTGCGGGCCGTGCCGGAACCGGCGGGAGATTCTGGCCGTGGCCGTGCGCCATCTGCTCAAGCATGAGAATGGATTTTATCAGTTCTTTCTCTGACATGCTTACACAAAGACAGTGGAAACCGCTGAGTTGCGCACTCGGATCGGAAGCCATGGTAAGCACTATGGTGCGACGTTGTTTTTCAATGAAAAACGAACGGTTGTCAAGTACTATATTCATGCCTACGAAGTAATGAACGTAATTATCGACACCGGCGACTGTAAGTTCTTTGAAACTGTCGAAGGTGTCGATTTCAAGCATCGGCATTACTTCTTGCAGAATACTTTTCAAGCCTATCGAGGCAAGAGTGTTTGCCTCGACTACGGCGATACGTGGTTTACGCATTGCGGCGGGAAACAGTTGTTCCCCGCCGTACATGTCTGTTGTCTCGTGCATTTATGTTTCAAATATTAACGTATAGACGTTCTGATTGTTATTGTTAGAATTTAATACCGCATCATGACAAGAAACCCAAAAGGGCACCTGCCGCAACAGCAGAACCGATAACTCCGGCCACATTGGGACCCATGGCATGCATGAGCAGGAAATTATGACGGTCGTACTCTAAACCGAGGTTGTTTGATATGCGGGCACTCATCGGCACGGCACTGACACCGGCATTACCGATAAGCGGATTCATCTTTTTCTCCTTCGGAAGGAATATATTCATGAACTTGACAAACAATACACCTGACGCTGTTGCAACCGCAAAGGCGAACGCTCCCAGTATGAAAATGTAGATTGTCTTCATTGTAAGGAACTCGCTGGCCTGTGTAGAACAACCTACGGTAAGACCCAACAGCATGACGATGATGTCGTTAAGCGCACTGCCGGCTGTCTTTGCAAGACGTGTAGTCTTACCTGACTCTTTCAATAAGTTACCGAAAAAAAGCATACCGAGCAAAGGCAGACCTGACGGAACAATAAATGTTGTGAGGAGCAAACCTATTATCGGGAATAAGATACGTTCGGTCTGGCTGACACGACGAGCCGGTTTCATGTGGATGAGACGCTCTTTCTTAGTGGTGAGCAGACGCATAAGAGGTGGCTGAATAACCGGAACAAGTGCCATATAAGAGTAAGCGCACACTGCGATTGCGCCCATAAGGTTCGGACTTAACTTGGATGACAGGAAGATTGCCGTAGGGCCGTCGGCACCACCGATTATGGCTATACCGGCTGCCTGATTGGGTTCGAAGCCGAGTGACAAGGCAAGCATGTACGCGCCGAATATGCCGAACTGGGCCGCGGCACCTATCAATATCAGTTTTGGATTACTGATAAGGGCTGAGAAATCGGTCATTGCACCGATACCAAGGAATACCAACGGCGGATACCAGCCTTGTCGCACGCCTTGATAGAATATGTTTAACACCGAATTGTCCTCATAAAGACCAATCTCCAAGCCTGCGTCGGCACGGAAAGGTATATTTCCGAGCACAATGCCAAGACCAATCGGAACGAGCAAAAGCGGTTCGAAGTCTTTCTTTATGGCAAGCCACATAAAGAACATTCCGGCCGCAATCATTATCAGGTTGACCGGTTCGGCGTTGGCAAAGCCTGTGTACGTTAGAAACTCGTTAAAGTTACTGATGATGAAATCAATAATGTTCATAAGCTCAGGTTTTATCCGATGGTTATTAATGTGTCGCCTTCCATGACGGTGTCGCCCTTATTTACGAGCACGGCGGTTACGGTGCCATTGTCCTCGGCCTCAATATTATTTTGCATCTTCATGGCCTCAAGTACCACTACGGTATCGCCTGACTTGACGGTATCGCCCACTTTAACCTTCAATTCGGTTATCGTGCCGGGCAAAGGAGCCGCTACTTTTATACCGGAGACCGGGGCTGACGCTGCCGGAGTGGCAGCCTGAGGCGCAGATGCAGGCCGGGCGGCCGGAGCCGGAGTCACAACATGATGCACCTTCGGGCGGTGAGGCATCGTGGCGGCATTGATAGGCCGCTTCATCTCAACCTCAAAAGGTATGCCGTTTACGTTGACTTTGGCAATGTTACCTTCTACATCAATAATCTCAACGTCATAATCGACGCCCTGAACTTTATACTGGTACTTATTCATAAGTATTCTGTTTTAAATGTTTTACAATAGTTTTGATTAAAAGATCTGCATCAAACATGCAGGTCGCCGGTATGGACTCCCCAATTTGTGTGATGAGGTTTGATGGTTATAACGTTACTCTCGATGTCGTGTACATCGTCTTCATACTGCTTCAAAGCCATTGCAATGACAGCCATATATACTTCTTTGTCGATGCCACCGGTCTGAAGTCCATCTTTAAGAATAACTTTTGTACGGTGGCCGGTCTCAGCCAACAGCTCGCCTGTCTTTACGGCAGCCTTTATCGGTTGAATGTTTCCGGCTTTTTTCAAAGCCTGCTTGTGGGCCATGAATATACCAAGAACACGGAAGAAAACGTAAAGAAGGGTCAAACAGAAAAAGACTATCCCCATAGACAACACCGAGATACCGATACCGTAAGGGTCATCACGCTTCACCTTTGCAACCTTTGTTTCGTCGGGATGCAAATAGTTCTCTATTCCGGGAGTAACATTATCGGGCTTTTTAACAGCCCATTCAGCCGCTCCATCCTTAACACGCGCATAAGAACAGTCTGTCGCAAGTGCCGGAACGGAGACAGAATCGATAAGATCGATACCGTTACCGTCATAAAGAGCTATCCAAACCGGTTTGCCTGATGGTGTCGGTGCATTAAGATGCAAAGAACCTTTGGCCGGATTACTGCCAAGATAAAAAATGAGATGCTCACGCGCAGACATTGTAGTACGTTCATCGCCACCGGGCACATGGCTCATCATCGCCATGCGTTGAGGTGCGGATAGCGATTTGTCAAGCACGCCACGATTGGTCGTTATGAACATACTGCGCACATTGTAAGTTGAGAAAGAGGTGTTGACAAGCTCGACCCATGAGTTTCGGGCACCGTATTCGTCTTGCAGACCGGTGCGGTTTGCCGTCATAACCTCGTTAATCTTGATGTTGCGCGCACCCTGTCCGTATGCGGAAAGCACACAGAACAAGGTGGCACAAAACAGAATACCAAGTTGTTTCATACAATCTTATAGTTTAGGTTTTTTAGTCAAAAAGGTCAACTTCAGCCATGGTGTCAAGCACCACAGAAGAAAAGCACTATTATCTGCGCCGTAAATATACGCAGGAACATGCTGAGTGGATAAACCGTTGAGTAGCCGATTGCCGGAGCATCCTTGCTGCACACCGAGTTAGCGTAAGCCAAAGCCGGTGGGTCGGTACAGGTTCCGGCGAGCATACCCATAATGGTGAAATAGTTAAACTTATACTTCAGTCGGGCTATTACACCTATTATTAATATAGGTATTACAGTTATTAAAACTCCGGTGTAAACATATTTAAGTCCATCGCCCTGCACAACAGTGTCCCAGAAGCCGTTTCCGGCCTTGATACCAACACTCGCAAGGAATAGCACAAGACCTATCTCACGCAGCATCATGTTCGCACTGGTCGTAGTGTAAGTAACGAGGTGCATCTTGTAACCGTAACGACCGATAAGAATGGCGATAATAAGCGGACCTCCGGCTATACCGAGCTTAATCGGCACAGGTATGCCGTGAATGGCGAACGGTATGCTACCAAAGAGTATTCCGACTATAATTCCGATAAAAATAGTGGCGATGTTAGGAGCGTCAAGGTGCTTAACCGAGTTACCCATAACCGATGCGACACGGTTTACAGCGTTCTCACGACCAACTACCATAATACGGTCGCCGACCTGAAGCGAGAGGCTTGGGCTGGCGAAAAGGTCCATACCCTGACGTGTAACACGGGTTACGTTTACGCCATACGCACTTGAGAAGTGCATTTGTCCGAGTGTTTTTCCATTTATTGAAGGCTTCGTTACAACAATTCGCTTGCTAACCATAGGCTCGTCCTGCACATTCCAGTCAACTTCTTTCTCCGGACCGATAAATGCGATGATAGCCTCGGCATCCGCCTCGGCACAAACCACATAAATAAGGTCGCCTATATGAAGATGGCTTTGACCTCTTGGACTCTCAACATGACCATCATGCAAGATACGTGTACAAACGAAGTCACGGTTCAAGAACTCATGTACCTGTGCTATGGTGCGGTCTTCAAGATACGAGTTTGTAACCTCCAGATGCATGAAGTGAGGCTTTACGGATGCGTTATCTTCTTCCTCTTGACTGAGTTTTTCCTCATCCTCGTCTATATTGACACGACAAATGTACTTTATCGCAATAGTCGCGCCGATGATGCCGAGCACACCAAGCGGATAAGCACAGGCATAACCGTTGGCAATCTGCGGAACTTCGCCCTGAGGGAATACCGATGTCAATGCCTCGTTTGCGGCACCGAGACCCGGCGTATTGGTTACAGCTCCATAAAGGGTACCAACCATCATAGGCAAATTATGCGGGTTTGAGGTGTCAAAAAAGATGAAATAGCATGCAAACATCACAAGTATGTTCAACAGAATCATTCCTGTTGAAAGCAGATTGAGAGTTACTCCGCCTCGCTTAAAGCTCTCAAAAAAGCCCGGTCCTACCTGCAGACCAATCATGAAGACGAAGAGAATAAGTCCGAAATCCTGCATAAAAGTCAGGATGTTAGTAGGTGCTGTGAAACCGATATGCCCGGCGGCGATACCGGCAAAAAGCACAAACGACACACCAAGCGATATGCTGCCTATCTTGATTTTGCCGAGATAGACACCTACTGCTATTACGATTGCATAGAGCAGCGCTATGTGTGCAACAGAGTCAGTTGTGGTAAATAAATTAATCAGCCAGTCCATGGTATGTTTTTATATTGGTGCAAATATACTGAAAATATTATTCATGGCAGAATTTTTAAGACATATTTTTGACTACGTTGCCTATTTTTGGATGTATGACACAAACTGTCTGCGCACACAATAACGATGATGTAAAACTGAAGATTACACAAATGACTCGCAATACCGTTTATCTGTATTTTAATAATCATAGTCGCAACCTGCCGAGAAAAGCATGTCTGAGACATAAGCATTGCCGATACGGCATCTTACACATATTTATATTATAGGCGAATTTTACAGTAAGGGCATAAAAATATATTGTGAACGGTAGTACAATGTGGCTATGTTTACGTCGTTTTCATAAAGAATAATGTAACAGGTTCTACTATGAAAAAGATTTTTAGCATACGTGTGGCCGTACTGGCCCTTTTAGGAGTGTGCTCCATACAGGCAGTCGCAAAGACCGTTAAGGAGGTTTATATTCCAATGGATTACTCCACGTGCGGATACCATGCATCAGAACAAGCCATACCCGACGTGAGAAACGCCGTGTTTGTCAGCGCGCGTGGCGGAGATTGCTATGATGTGTTGCAGAAAGCCATAAACTATGTTTCATCATTGAAGGCTGACAAAAACGGACATCGCGGCGCGGTGTTGTTGGGTGAAGGCACGTTCAACATCAGCCGCCCGCTACGCGTCAATGCGTCAGGCGTGGTGTTGCGCGGTTCAGGTCGTGGCCGTACAACCATCATAAAGAATGGTTTTGACCGTAGCGCCTTGCTTTACATCGAGGGAGGAATGCATATGACGAAAGGCGATACCATTGCCGTCGCAGGAACGAAAGTCAAGGCCGGAGCCACGACTTTCAATCTTGTCAAAGCCGGTATCGTTAAAGTCGGCGACCGCATAACGGTGTTGCGTCCGTCAACAAAAGAATGGATAGCATCGCTGAACTGCCACGACTATGGCGGCGGACTTGACTATACGGGGTGGAAGCCGACTGATATCGACATTACATGGCACCGCACGGTGATTGCCACCAACGGCAACGAGTTGACCGTTGACGCTCCGCTTACCACCACACTCGATTCAAAATACGGTACATCGCTTGTAATCGTGTCGCACAACGAGGCTGAAATTACCGAATGTGGCGTTGAGAATATCACACTGAAATCAGCTGTTAACACATGGAATCCCAAAGACGAGGATCACTGTTGGGATGCCGTGCGCATCGACAATGCAAGAGACTGCTGGGTGCGTCGTGTTGATTTCGCTCATTTCGCAGGTAGTGCGGTAAACATGCAGAAACAGACAAGCCGCATAACCGTTGAGGATTGCATCGCATCCGAGCCGGTATCAGAGATTGGAGGCTGGCGTCGCGGTGTGTTTCTTACCCGCGGACAGCAGACGCTCGTGCAGCGTTGCGTGTCAAGAAACGGATTACACGACTTTGTGGCTGACTACTGTGCCGCCGGCCCTAACGCTTTCGTGCAGTGCGAAGCCGAGCAAGCACTCGGTTTTAGCGGCAGTATAGGCTCGTGGGCAACAGGTTTGCTGTTTGATATAGTAAATATAGACGGCAATGACATTTGCTTCAAAAATCTTGAACAGTTCCAAATGGGTACAGGATGGAATACGGCAAACAGCATGATGTGGCAATGCACCGGTTCTACGCTATATTGTTATTCGCCCGATGCCGACAACCGCAGCAGCGCACATGGATGTTGGGGAACTCTCACCGGCAATGGCGAGTGGACCGGCAGCAACGACCATGTTCAGCCCCGCAGCTTGTTTTATGCGCAACTCGAAAAGCGCATGGGCGCAAAACAGGCCGTAAACGGTTACGTTCTGCCCAGAAACACAAACGCGTCAAGCAGTCCCACTGTTGAGCAGGCCGCAAAAATGGCTCGTATATCGCTGACCGAACCGAGGCTTACGCTTGAAATGTGGATTGACTCGGTGCCTTTCACAGCTTCAGTCAATGCCAAAGGTGTTAAGAACATAAATGATATAAGCGATTCTAAATTCGGTGTACGTCATCACACCGGAGCTGAAATGAAATATGCCGTAACCAATGGACATATAACAATCAACGGACTTTTGGTTACCGGTAATCGTTTCCAAATACCTTGGTGGACCGGCCGAACAAAGGATAACTTTGTAAAGACCGGTGCAAAACCCGCCATCACACGATTCGTGCCGGGACGTGAAGGTACAGGATGGACTGACCGAGTTGACTCAGTTGTAAACTTTCTCAACAAAAATCATTATTGTCTGCTTGACCATAATTATGGTTTGTGGTATGATTTGCGCCGAACAGACCACGAGCGTGTGCGCCGTGCCGACGGTAATGTGTGGGCTCCGTTCTATGAACAGCCTTTCGCCCGTTCAGGACAGGGCACCGGCTGGGACGGATTGAGCCGATATGATCTTACGAAACCAAACAAATGGTACTGGATGAGACTTAACGAGTTTGCCCGTAAAGGCTCTGATAAGGGCTTGCTACTGTTCCACGAGAACTATTTCCAGCACAACATTCTTGAAGCCGGCGCACATTGGGTTGACTGTCCGTGGCGTCCGGTCAATAATATAAACAACACTGACTTTCCCGAACCGGTTCCATTCACAGGCGATAAGCGTGTGTTCATGGCCGAACAGTTCTATAATGTCAATGACCCGGTACTGCGTCCGTTACACAGAAATTACATTCGCATGTGCCTCGACAACCTCAAAGAGAACGAAAACGTGGTTCAACTTATAAGCGAAGAGTACACCGGTCCGTTGCACTTCACACGCTTCTGGTTGCAGACCGTGGCCGAATGGGAGCGTGAGACCGGCCGTCATCCAATGGTTGCGCTCAGTTGCACCAAGGACGCGCAAGACGCTATACTTGCCGACCCGGAGCTTTCTAAGATAGTTGACATTATCGACATTCGCTACTGGCACTATAATACGACCGGCGTTTGGGCACCCGAGGCCGGAAAGAATTTGGCTCCTCGTCAGTTCATGCGTAAGATGCGTGTTGGCAAGACCGGCTTCACAGAGGCTTATAAGGCCGTAAAGGAGTATCGTGTAAAATACCCGGAGAAGGCCGTAACTTTCTTTGCACAACAATATCCGCAGTACGGTTGGGCCATATTGATGGCCGGAGGTTCTTGTCCGAACGTATCTGTCAATAGCAAGAAGTTCCTTGCCGATGTCACCAAGATGAGCTATGTGAGTGGTGAAGGCGACTCTGACGTTCAGGTATTGGGTGCTGCCAAAACCGGATATGTGGTTTACACACACACCGACAAACCTGTTACGGTTGACATCGCGACCGGAAAATATCGTCTGAACAGTATAGATATTCGTACAGGAAATGTAAAAACAGTGAAAAAGAATGTAATTTCAACCGGAAAATATGTGCTCGAACACAGCGGAAAAGACCGTGTTTACTGGTTAGAAAGAATTTAGAAATATTTAGAAAATACTGATAACAGGTACTGAAACAGCCCTTCGGTACCTGTTTTTTTTATATAAATACCGATTTTTACCACTGTTTCAAGTGTTACATCCTTAATTTTGCAGAAAACAAAATAAGTACCTGTGATAAACTTTACTGAACTTTACGACAAAACAGTTGACAACCTCTTCGCTTTCGGTTCCAAGTTCACGACTGACCGCGAGATGATAAAGGACTGCATCCAAGATGTATTCGTCAAACTGTACACAAAACGAGATGAGCTTGATTCGGTGGTAAACATCGAGTCATATCTGCACGTGTCATTGCGAAACAGGATTAATGACGAGTTCCGGCACAACAGTCATGTGAGCGATAACGAAATCGATTCTAACAGCGCAAAACATATTTGCGACGACGACTCTTATTGCATGGAGAACATCGAGGCCGAGAATGAAAAGACTAAAACCGTTCGCGACTTCATGAAATGCCTGTCTCCGCGCCAACAGCAAATAATAAACCTTTATTATATAGAACAGCGCAAGTATGACGATATTTGCCGGATAATGGGCATCAACTATCAGTCGGTGCGCAACCTGATGCACCGCAGCCTGATGAGACTTCGATTTTTAGCTGCAAAATCGGTCGCTGTTTAGAGTACATTTAAGACCGTTTGCCGTCTTTATATTAAAATATATAATTATGGCAAACAAGCTAAACACAAACAGAATGATTGGAGATGCGCCACATGACAATGGCGTATGCGTTCAGCCGCTTACCATAGAGGAAAAAGAGGAGCTGAAAGCACGTATTCTACTCACCATAGAGCAGATAGGCGCATACAGTGAATAATACACTAAAAGATTAGGACAACAATTCATACATTTAAGAAACACGACCTGTAAAAACCGGAACCACACCGCGAAACATTTATACCGACAGATACAAATACCAATAAATACAATAAGTTTTTAAGTTTATCAGAAAGAGAACGGCCTCGAAGAGTAAAGTCTTCGGGGCCGTTCCATTTTGCGGTTTACACTGTTTACAGGCTCTTTTTGCCGGCAAGTGTATCATAGTTGTTACTCAAATCGGTCCAATCAACCTTATGGTCGGTGCTGATACCGTTGATGTACTTCTCGATATTTGTATATCCGTCGCCGGTGCAATCCTTGTTGGCGTCGCTCGGATCGTTGGGGTTCAAACCGTGAGCAATCTCCCATGCGTCGGGCATACCGTCGTTATCGCTGTCCTTGTAAGGCTCCCATTTGCCATACTTGGGCAGACCACCAAACTGCTGCGGGTCAGAGATGATACCAATCTTCCAAGAATCCTTGGGCAGACGACGATATTTGAACTGGATTGTGTCGGGTTTGGCATTCTTTGCATAGTAAGGCTTACCTGTGCGAACCTCCTCGATGATGTGCCGGTCAAGCTCATCGCGAACAGGCATAGTGGCACCTGCGTTAGCCAATACAAAGTCGTAAGCCTGCTGTGCGTTCAGAACCTTGTAGAAAGGATGTGTGAACGGCTCGTTCCAACGCATGTAGGGAGCGTACTCACCGGGACCGTCAAGGTTCTCGGTCATCACACCCTTCAAGTTGTCTTTGGTTACAGAGTCGTTACCCTCCATGATGTTTCCGGCACAGAACACACGTCCGTAAGTCTTCTTTGCATTACGGCTCAAACCGGCCTCGGGCTTAACGAAGCGGTGGCCTACAGGAGAATCCTTCGGAGTGGCAGGACCCGGTTTAAAGTAGTTGTTGTAGATATTGTACTGAGCAGACCAGTCGCCACCGTCGATAGAGCGATGAACCCAGTTGAACACAACATTATTAACGAAGTTAAATATACCGTTCCAGCCGATAGACGGGTTACGTCCGCTGTTGCTTGCCCACAGGTTGCGAACAAAGGCACAGTTTTCTCCACCAAGTGTAGAACCGAAAGCATGGTTGAACGTGTCGAGACCTTTTGCCGAGATTGAGTTCTGTATTGTTACGTTAACAGTAGGCAGCTTCTGGTTGGGATATGTAGGACCTGCCTGATACATGTGACGGTAGAACGAGATATTCTCATCAAGACCGTAAGAACAAGACAGGTGGTCAAGCATGATGTTACCAACGGGGTTACCTCCGAAGCAATCATCGCGGCTTCCAACCCATGTCTCTCCACGACGGAAACGCATGTGGCGAACCACAACATCGTGAGTGTTAACCCAAACGCTCTCGCCGGTAACACAAACACCGTCGCCGGGGGCGGTCTGTCCTGCTATTGTTATGTAAGGAGCACGGATAATCAGCGGAGACTTCAGTCTGATCATACCCGACACGTTGAACACGATGATACGTGCTCCACCCTGCTCGCAAGCCCAACGCAGCGAGCCGGGGCCGTCATCGTTAAGGTTTGTAACGGTAATCACCTTACCGCCACGGCCACCGAAACTGTACATACCGCCACCCTCGGCACCGGGGAATGAAGGTATCTTTGCCTGAGGGAGATCGGTAGGACGGGCAGCCCATGGAATGTAGGGACGACCCTCACGCGCCTCTTTCTCAACGATAGGCAAAGCCACCGCCCAAGCACTGTCAGAGTGAGCCTTGGCTTTTTTACTCAGTTGTTCGGCCAGCGCCTTCACCTCCGGGGTGATTCTGGGATACTGAGCCTTGACGGCCTGCGAGCCTAAGCCCAGTGCGAGAGCCGCCATTACTAAAGTCTTTGTATTCATAGATATTTAAATAATAAGTAATAACTTTTCCTGTTTCTGACTTGTTTTTCTTTATTATGACTACTTAAAGTTTGTTTTGTACCTACTTTTAGTTTGTTTTTTTTGCAAAAATAGCGCAAACGGTGGCTGTTACACAGGCCGCACGTCATGCCGACAGGGTATCAACCTCCATACAGCATGGCCATAATCCTATTTATACCGAGCCTGGCTGGAAACACAGAAACGGCATACCGAAACATCGGCACGATGGATTTTATTCGGAAAAACGGTTTATCGTGTCCGTCGGCGGAACTCGGCACACGTTACGGCTGTGGCCACGGCGACATTCAAACTGTCAATGCCACTCTCACGGCCATAACACGGTATCAGCAGTTTACGGCTGACACGGCTCATCACCTCACGGCTTATGCCATTACCTTCGTTACCCATCACAATCAGTCCGGTTGAGCTAAGTTCGGTTGAATAAATGTCCTCACCGTCAAGAGCCGTGCCATACACCGGTGTACCTTCGGGCAGGCGGTCTATGAGTTCCGGCAGTTCGGTATAAACAAGACGCACCCGTGCAATACTGCCCATCGTAGCCTGAATAACTTTCGGACTGTAAGCGTCAGCGGTACCCGTACCACAGAATATTGTTGAAACGCCGAACCAGTCGGCTATGCGTATTATCGTGCCAAGATTTCCGGGGTCTTGCACGGCGTCAAGCGCAAGACAAAGCTCGTCGGCGCACACTCCGGCATCAGCCTTATGCATCGGTGTATCAAACAATGCAAGTACCTGCTGCGGATGCTGCAAAAAACTGACACGGCGCAACTCATCCTCACTAACCACCGAGTCGACATCCCGCGGTGCGTTTCCGCTTTCCTTAAACCACACGTCAGTAGCGACAATCATCTTTGGCTGCCCCAGTGCCATAAGGTCTGCAACCACCTTCGGGCCTTCAGCCACAAACACTCCCGCACGTGTGCGGTTCTTTTTCAACTCGAGCGAGCGTATGTATTTTACGGTGTTTTTGCTAATCATAATCAATATTTAAATACTGTTCAAGCCCGGTTAGGGCACTGCAAAGTTACGGAAAAACATCGGTTCCACAAAAGCCTGATAATGAACATATTGCAAAACGGTTTGTTTTACAGCCCGAAACAAACACTTTCAACAGGCAAAACAAGCTGTTTCACGGTGTAAAACAACCGGTCTTGCTTTTTGAGAATTTAAAAGATAGTGCATCTGTAAAAAGCTATTCTTTTTCTTAACGAACTCGTTTAAACGAGTTCATTAGGCTATATAGCATAATTTATGCCAATTTGCAAATAACTCTTACATATTTTTCAGTGTGCGTATCATGTTAAATAAGTATTTTGTCTATCATATAATAGATAATATCATTTTGCATATATCATTCTTTTTTGTAACTTTGCAAACAATAAAATACAAAAATATTATGAAAGAATTAAAAGGAACAAAGACAGAAAAGAACCTGCAGGACGCATTCGCAGGTGAGTCACAGGCTCGCAACAAGTACACCTACTTCGCATCAAAGGCACGCAAAGAGGGTTATGAGCAGATAGCAGCTATCTTCGAGGAGACAGCTATCAACGAGAAAGAGCACGCCAAACTGTGGTTCAAGTATCTTGAGGGTGGCGACATTAAGGACACCGCTTCAAACCTGAAGGCAGCTGCCGAGGGTGAGAACTATGAGTGGACTGACATGTACGACCGCATGGCTCAGGAGGCTGAGGAGGAAGGTTTCAAGGAGATTGCAGCCAAATTCCGTATGGTTGGCGCTATCGAGAAGCACCACGAGGAGCGTTACCGCAAGCTGCTCGAGAACGTTGAGGGCGGTTTGGTATTCTCACGCGACGGCGATTGCATCTGGCAGTGCGCAAATTGCGGCCACATCGTTATCGGCAAGAACGCTCCCAAGCTGTGTCCGGTTTGCAACCACCCGCAGAGCTTCTTCCAGATTAAGGCTGAGAACTATTAAAAAACTTATAAAGCCCTGAAGCGATATCCGTTTCAGGGCTTTTTGTTATGAACTCGTTTAAACTTTTTACCGAAATGTACCACTAAAGACAAGTAGTCTTTCTTTTTTATCCTAATGAACTCGTTTAAACTTTTTACCGAAATGTCATGCTGTACATTAATTTTCATTC
>Cebus_capucinus_imitator_PRJNA485217_SSR102__coassemble_906_pt1 | contig 23569 bp, 22 predicted proteins | sample Cebus_capucinus_imitator_PRJNA485217_SSR102__metabat2_high_PE_011 | metagenome-assembled genome bin Cebus_capucinus_imitator_PRJNA485217_SSR102
TCCCGGTCAGGTTAAGATAACCGTTATCCGCGAGACACGCAGCGTGGCTTACGCAAAATAACGGGTATAACATCAAAAAACACAAAGTGAGAAATCCAGCCACCGCATGTACGGCATAGGGTTTCTCACTTTTTTTTATGGTTTGTTCTCTGTGCTGATATTTTTTTGTACATTTGTAGTCGAAATCGAGTGTCAAGCCCCGAGTTCGGATTGGCGCGTGTAATTATGCCATTGTACAAAGACATTAATTAATAAATACCACGAATGAAGAAGTATGTTTCAGACCTCACTGTGGCCTCGGCAGTGCATATAAACGAAAAATATGTGCTGTTGAAGTTGACACAGGAGGCATCTCTGCCCGACATTAAGCCGGGTCAGTTTGTCGAAGTGAGAGTAGACGGCTCCCCTACAACATTTCTCAGACGTCCTATCTCAATAAACTTCGTTGACCGTACAAGCAACCAAATGTGGTTGCTTGTAGCCGCCGTCGGCGAAGGCACAAAACACCTTTACAACCTGAAGCAGGGGGACACGCTTAACTGTGTCTTCCCACTTGGCAACAGCTTCACCATGCCAACCGAGGCCGGAAGCAAGGTTCTGCTTGTAGGTGGAGGTGTGGGTGTAGCCCCATTGCTCTATTTCGGCAAGGAACTTAAAGATAACGGTTTCGCTCCTGTCTTCCTGCTCGGCGCACGCTCGGCCAAAGACTTGCTTCTGCTCGATGAGTTCGAGAAGTACGGTCGTGTCTGCGTAACGACCGAAGACGGAACCGTCGGTGAGCGAGGCTTTGTTACCAATCACTCCGTGTTAGGTGAGATAGCCTTTGACCGTATTGCCACCTGCGGACCCAAGCCGATGATGATGGCTGTGGCGAAGTACGCCTCAAAGAATGGCATAGAGTGCGAGGTCTCACTCGAAAACAAAATGGCGTGCGGTCTTGGCGCATGTCTTTGCTGTGTTGAGAAAACAACCGGTGGCCACGTTTGTGTATGCACCGAAGGTCCTGTAATGAATATAAAGAACTTGTTATGGCAGATTTAAGCGTAAACATAAAGAATCTGAGGTTGAAAAACCCCGTCATGACCGCTTCAGGAACGTTCGGTTATGGCATAGAGTTCGCTGATTTTGTGCCGCTTGACGGCATTGGCGGAATAATAGTCAAGGGCACCACGCTCAATCCGCGTCAGGGCAACGATTATCCCCGCATGGCCGAGACAGCCTCGGGTATGCTCAACTGTGTCGGTCTGCAAAATAAGGGCGTTGATTACTTCTGCAAGCACATATATCCCCAAATAAAAGATATAGACACAAATATGATTGTCAACGTCAGCGGTTCTTCACCTGAAGACTATGCCGAGTGTGCGGCCCGCATTGACGAGCTTGAGCGTATTCCGGCCATTGAGCTTAACATCTCGTGTCCAAACGTCAAGCAAGGTGGAATGGCTTTCGGTGTTACAGCCGAAGGTGCCGCAAGCGTTGTTCGTGCCGTCCGTGCCCGTTACAACAAGACACTCATAGTAAAGCTGTCTCCAAATGTAACCGATGTGGCCGAGATAGCCCGTGCCGTTGAGGCCGAGGGTGCTGACAGCGTGTCGTTGATAAACACCCTTATGGGTATGTCCATCGACATAGAGAAGCGTCAGTCCATGCTTAGCATAGGCACCGGCGGCCTGTCAGGCCCTGCCGTAAAACCCGTAGCCGTACGCATGGTTTGGCAGGTGGCCAAGGCCGTCAACATTCCCGTTGTCGGTTTGGGCGGCATCTGTACTGCCGAGGACGCAATAGAGTTCCTTATGGCCGGAGCGACAGCTATTGAGATTGGTACGGCCAACTTTCTTGACCCGGCCGTAACGATAAAGGTACGCGATGGAATAAGCGACTGGCTCGACCGACATGGCTGTTCATCAGTCAACGAAATAATAGGCTGCCTTTAATACGAGTCTGTTAAATGCCGTCCAAGATTTAGGCGACATTATACCGATAAGAATGTAAACGTCCTACCATTTCACAGTGGCAGGACGTTTTGTTTGTCATTGAAATTATAAAAGAGAGCGGTCGAACAGACCGCTCTCAACCAACACAAAAACTAAACTAGACTTAATTCGACGTAGTCAGGATTTTCTCAAACCCCAAAAAGCCTTTGCAAAGATACAAATATAAGTTTTATTTTTTTTGAAAAGGGAAAATTACCCCCCCCGATTTAACTTTTATTAAATGACCTTTAACCCTTTTTGCAGTAAATAGAAGTCAAGTATGGTCATAGCCGCCATCGCCTCGACAATCGGAACCGCTCTTGGCAGTACGCAGGGATCGTGCCGCCCCTTTGCGGTTAGTGTAACTGCTTGACAGTGAGTGTCAACAGTGGGTTGACTCTTTAGCAGTGTCGCCACAGGCTTAAATGCGATACGCAACCAAATGTCGGTGCCATTGCTTATTCCGCCTTGTATTCCGCCACTGTTGTTTGTCAGTGTCGTTATGTGTCCGTTTTCGGTCGCGAAGATATCATTCACCTCACTTCCGCGTTTGTCGGCAAAATCGAAGCCAAGGCCGAACTCGACCCCTTTCACGGCGTTAATTCCCAACATCGCTCCGCCTAATGCGGCGTTCAGTTTGTCGAACTCAGGTTCGCCCAATCCGGCCGGACAGCCTGTAACCACACAGGTTATTGTACCGCCTATGGTGTCGCCATCGGCTTTTATGCCGCTTATAAGCTCTTCCATAAGCCGAGCCTTCTCCGGGTCAGGACAGCGCACGGGGTTATCTTCAGTCCTTTCGAGGTCATACAGTCGGTAATCCTTATCAAGTTTTATGTCGCCCACCTGCGAAGTGTAGGCGTGTACGCTTATTCCAAGCTGTTTCAGAGCCAGTTTTGCCACAGCTCCGCCCACGCAACGGCTTATGGTTATGCGCGCCGAGGTGCGTCCGCCGCCGCGATGGTCTCGTATGCCGTATTTGGCAAAATACGTATAGTCGGCGTGCGACGGGCGAAACAGCTCTCGCATGTTGTCATAATCCTTCGAGTGCTGGTTGGTGTTACGGACCACAAACCCTATCGGGCAGCCCGTTGACCGACCCTCAAACACACCGCTGAGCAGCTCCACTTGGTCAGCCTCCTTACGGTCGGTTGTTATCTTGCTCTGTCCCGGGCGGCGTCTTGACAATTCACTTTGAATAAAAGCAGTGTCAATCTCAATTCCGGCAGGGCAACCGTCAATAATTCCACCAACGGCCTCACCGTGGCTTTCGCCGAAAGTAGTCAGCCTGTACAGATTACCGAAAGTATTACTCATCAATCAATAAATTTGTGGTGTTGTTATTTGTTTTAGTGGCAACCGCATCCGCCTTTGCCGTGGTGGTGTCCGCCGTGGCAACCGCACTCGCCGTCACCATGGTGATGTCCGCCATGGCAGCCACACTCACCGTCGCCGTGGTCATGACCACAGCCACAGCCGCAACCTTCACCGCTCATGCGGTTAATCAGTCCCTGAATTTCATCTTTTGTGGCATCACGGTGCTCAACCACATGACCTTTGAAGTTCAGATCAAGTCCGGCCAGCGGGTGGTTAAGGTCAATTTTAACCTTATCGTCTGTTATTGCCAGCACCTTGCCGAAGAAGCGGTTACCGTCCTCATTCTGCAAAGGTACCACTGCATCTACAAAAATATTGTCGTGATCAAAATGTCCGTTTATTGTAAAAATCTCCTTGTCGAGGTCAACTACATGTTCCTGCATGTAGTCGCCGTAGGCCTGGTCTTTTGTCAGCGAGAAGTCAAACTCGGCACCTTTTTCAAGTGCAACCACTTCCTTCTCGAAAGCGTCGAGAGTTATGCCATATCCGCTTATAAACTGGAAAGGCTTGGCTTCGGGAGCCTCCTCAACGAGAGTTGTCTTACCGTCTTTTGTGGTGTACAGCTTGTAAGCCACCGCAATGTATTTGTTCAAATTATTCTCCATTTTCTTACTTTTGGTGTTATTGGGTTATTGATTTTGTGTGCAAACTTAATAAAATTTTTCGACATATGGTGTCTGTTTCATTCAAAATCGGCATTTGACCGATGCTGTTTGTTCTTCGGTATCGGCTTAGGTCGGTTTTAAAATAAAATCATCATGCTATGCGGACGTTATAATATATAGTGCTTAATATACTAAATATCAATACGTTATAAAAACAGCCTGCTTTAGCTGGTAAAACAGGCTGTTTGCGGTTTGTCATGTACTTAAATCGATCGATAGTGAAGTTTCGACCGTAGTGCTATTGATTATTATTGCAGCGTGTGGCTGTCGATATAGTCTTGAACAATATCCTTGTAACTCTCCGATACAGGAATTATGGTTTCGCCTATCACCATTCGTCCGCGGTCAATCATTCCTACATGCAGCATGTTGACGATGTAAGAGCGATGTACACGCATAAATTGCGGACGTGGCAGATAGTCATCGATTTTCTTCATATTCATCAAAGACATTATCGGTTTGCGTCCGTCTGCAAGATATATCTTTATGTAGTCCTTGACACCTTCCACATATATAATGTCGTCAAGTTTGATCTGCACCAGCTTGTACTCACTCTTTACATATAGAAAACGGTCTTTCTCCATAACCGTCTGTCGATGTTCGGTGGTGAATAGCTCAGCAACCTTGTTTACGGCTTTCAGAAAGTTGTCATAACTTATCGGCTTCAGCAGATAGTCTACGGCGTTTACTTTGTAGCCATCTATGGCATAACGGTCAAAGGCGGTGGTGAATATAATCTTTGTCTCGCGAGGCAGAATCTTTGCAAACTCCAGTCCGCTAAGTTCGGGCATCTGTATGTCGAGAAACAGCAGGTTGACAGGATTCTCTCTCAACACCTTCATTGCGGTGAGCGCACTCTCATAAGTGCCGATAAGGTTCAACTCGGGTGTTTTGCGGGCGTAGCTTGCCAGCAGGTCGGCGGCCAGAGGCTCGTCATCAATTATTGCGCAGCTTAGTATCATAAATTACGATTTTAGATGTGTATGTGTTATTTTTCCAATCCACGCCCTTTGTCCACTCATAGCGTCCGGGGTAGGCAAGGTCGAGGCGGCGTGCCACCTGTTTCAGTCCTATGCCGTGTCCGCTGCGGTCGAGGGCGGTTTTCGGATAATTACTGTTTTTTATTTCGCAGACTATGCTTTCGGCATCGGCGGTTATGCTGACCGAGATAAAGCACGGCTCTGTCATGCTCACGCCGTGTTTAAAAGCGTTTTCCACGAGCGAGATGAATATGAACGGAGCCACTTTTATGTCCGGTTCAATACAGTTCATGTTTACGTCGATTTTAACATTGCGTGTCATGCGCAGTCGCATCAGGTCGATGTAGTTGTTAAGAAACTCTATTTCTTTCGTTAAGTCTATCAAGTTGTCTTGTGTGCCGTACAGCATCTGTCGCATCATCGCGCTGAGCGAAAGCACCGCTTTTTGTGCTTTGTCTTGGTCGAAGGCAATCAGTGCGTAGATGTTGTTTAGCGTGTTCAGCAGGAAGTGCGGATTAATCTGGCTTCGCAGGTTGCTAAGTTCGGCTTCGGTCTTTTGTATCTCCAACTCGTGCCTGCGGGCTTCGGCCTGCTGCCATTTCAGTGCGAGCCGCATCATAGTGGCTATTCCGGCCGAGAGCGCAAGCATAAAGACATTGCGCACAATGAAGATAAACAGCCACATATACAGTGGCGGACTGCTCTCGCTGTGTATGTGAAGGCGGCGCAACTCCATGCCGTGCATTATGTCCATGAGCCACTGTACGCAGAAGGCACACAGAATAATAATGCCGGCGTTTGTCGCGAAGTAGATGTTACGCTTGTCGCCGATGAAGTATTTCGGTACCAGCCACAGGTAGTTGATGTAGAACACGACGCAGGCTATAAGCGGTAAGCTGATGCGAATCATGGTCATCAGTGGCCCGTTGTCTTGGTGCGGCGGCGCAAAAACCAACATCGGCAGGATGACGAACACCCAGCAGACAGTGTGGAAAAATAACTTATAGAAACTGTTCTTTGTCATTTTGAGAAGTTAAAAACAAATGACGACGAGACGAAATGCCTATAGCTTTGTCTCGCCGCCATTTGGATGATAACTCGTTTACTCGTATCTCAAAGCCTCAATCGGGTCGAGCTGTGCTGCCTTCTTGGCAGGATACCAGCCGAAGAACACGCCCGTGAATGTACATACGGCGAAGCTCATGACGATTGTCCATGCCTGTATGGCGATTGGCCAGTGGGCAAATAACTTGATGGAGTAGGAGGCTCCCACGCCGAGCACAACGCCTATTATTCCGCCTGTAACACTGAGCAGTATGGCCTCGATGAGGAATTGGTTCAATATGTCGATACCTCTTGCGCCGACACTCATACGCAGACCAATCTCGCGTGTTCTCTCGGTAACGCTTACATACATGATGTTCATAATACCGATACCGCCCACGATGAGTGATATTCCGGCTACGCAGCCGAGCAGAATGGTGAGCATGTTTGTCGTTGAGTTCATCATTGACGCAAGCTCCTCCTGCGAACGTATGGTGAAGTCGTCATCGTCAGCCTCAGTCGTGTCGGTGGCGTCTTTCAGTTTGTGGTTGGTTCGCAGAATGTTTGTTATCTCCTCGGTGGCCTTGTCTGTAGCTCCCTCTGTTATGGCCGAACACTGTATGCCGCTGAGATACGTCTGTGCGAGTATTCGTTTCATTACCGATGTATATGGAGCGAGCACGAGGTCATCTTGATCCATGCCCATCGAGTTGTAGCCCTTCTTCTTTAACACTCCTATAACACGGAACGGGATGGAGTTGAAACGTACCACTTTGCCTATCGGGTCGCTGCCTCCGGGAAAGAGATTGTCTACAACAGTCTGCCCGAGAATACAAACCTTTGCGCTCGATTTGATATCGGCGTCGGTAAACATCTCCCCGTCGGCAACCGATAACTGGCGTATTTCGAGATAATCCTGATTTACACCGTATATTGTAGACGGTGTGTTCTGGTTGCCGTAAATAAATTGGCCGCTACTGTTTACCGACGGACTGATAGCCGAAATGTAGTGGCATCCGTCTTTTATAGACTGGTAGTCGGTCATTTTCAGCGTCTCCATCGATGATGCGTCCTGCCGCACACCGCCACGCATGTCGGCACCCGGGCTTATCATTATCATGTTTGAGCCCATCTCGGCGATGTTTGCCTGTATGCTCTGCTTTGTGCCTTGACCGACGGCCAGCATGGTTATTACCGACGCGATACCGATTATTATACCCAATGCCGTGAGGAATGACCTCATTTTGTTGGCCGCAATGGCTCGCAGGGCTATTTTAAAAAGATTGGAATAATTCATATTGTTGGTTTTGAGTTCGTAATCGTGGAGGTGAGTTACCGGTGTGCGATTATGGGTTTACCGGTTCCACAATCAGCCATTCCGGTTTCAGCACCCCTATTTACTCGTCAGTGTTTGGCGGCAATGCGGCCAGTCCTTCGGCGGCCGACTGTATGTTATGGTTATACTCGTCGCTTATCACGTGTCCGTCACGAAGCATAATGTTGCGGCTCGAATAGTTGGCAATGTCCGGATTGTGGGTAACGAATATTATGGTTCGCCCCTCGGCGTGCAGTTTCTGGAAGAGTACCAATATCTCGAACGAGGTGCGTGTGTCAAGGTTACCTGTCGCCTCGTCGGCCAATATCACAGCCGGATTGTTTACCAATGCGCGTGCTATGGCCACACGTTGCATCTGTCCGCCCGACATTTGGTTAGACTTGTGGTTCAAACGGTTGCCCAAACCCACGGCGTGAAGAGCCTTCACGGCACGCTCATGACGCTCTTTGGCACTTACTGCCGAGTTGTACATAAGCGGCAATTCAACGTTCTCAACACTGGTAGTCTTGGCCAGAAGGTTATAGTTCTGGAAAATAAAGCCAATCTTTCGGTTGCGCAGAACCGCGCGTTGAGACTTCGACATCGTTCTGACCGACACACCGTCAAGATAATATTCGCCGCTTGACGGTGTGTCGAGGCAACCCAGCTGGTTTAGCAGTGTAGACTTGCCTGAGCCTGATTTACCCATTATGGTGACGAACTCGCCTTCATAAATCTTGAATGACACGCCTCTGAGAGCGTGTACCATCTCGTCGCCCACAAGGAACTCGCGCTTTACGTTCTGCAGTTCGATGACTACTTTCTTATCTGTATTCATAAACTTACTTTTGTAAGTGCTTAATTCACGATGCGCAATGTCGGGTGTCCTAATCCATATTGGTATTTAATTCCGATTTGCGCATTGTGAATTATGCGTTAGATAATTACTTTTTCTTATTCTTTCTCGGAGGGCCGGGTGCGAAAGGCGAACGCTCCTCTCCGTCAGCAGTCTGTGCCTCGTCTGCCATAATCTGTTTAACCTCGGTTACGATTACCGTACCTTTGGCCATACCGCCTGATATTTCGGTGTTTATACCGTCAGACATTCCAATCTGTACGGAGTGCGCACGGAAAGTTTTTCCGTCGAAGGTCCACAGTTTGTTTTTGCCGTTGCAGTCAATAATCTTCTTGTCTTTACCTACGGTTTCGACTGTCGGGAGGAAGCGCAGAGCCTTGCTTGGCGCGCTCAACACGCCTTTCTTCTCGGCTGTATATATCGTTACGTTTGCAGTAAGTCCGGGTTTCAGCTTCAAATCCTCGTTGGGAGCGTTGATAACCACCTCATATGTAACGACGTTATTTGTTGTCGTGGCGTTCTGTCGCACCTGTGTAACTGTACCGGTAAAAGTGTCATCAGGATAAGCGTCTACCGTGAACGACACACGCTCGCCCTCTTTCACATCGCCTATGTCAGCCTCGTCAACATCGGCTATTACACGCATGTTCTTCAAATCCTTGGCTATGGTGAACAGTTCAGGGGTGCTGTAGCTTGCGGCGACGGTCTGTCCCTCCTCAACCGAACGCTCAATCACGACACCGTCAATGGGTGATGTGATTGTGGCATAGCCGAGATTGGTCTGCGCCTGCTGCAAAGACTCGCGTGCGGTGGCCACACTCTCTTTTGCCTTTCGGTAGTTAAGCTGGGCGTTCTCATAGTCGTCGGCGCTTACAAGTCCCTTATTAAATAAAGTGGTGTAACGCTTATAGTTGGCTGATTCATACTTTAATGTACTTTCTGCGCTTGACAACTGTGCCTTGGCTGTGTTGAGAGCGCTTATAAGATTGGTCCGGTCAAGCTCTGCTATAACCTGTCCTTTCTTGACCACGCTGTTGTAATCGACATAAATTTTGTCAATTATACCTGACACCTGAGTACCCACCGTAACTGATTCCGGCTCGACGGTACCTGTTGCGGTAATGCTGTTCTGTATTGTGGCAAGGTCAATCTTTGCCGTTGAGAAGGTCAAATCCTCGCTCTTTTTGCCGCTTGGCCAAAGCCATGCCGCCACGGCTATGACTACAATCACACCAACGGCAATCCATATTTTGCTTATTTTCTTCATGATGTATATGTTTTTTACATTTTAACGGTTAAATTTTCACTTGCTGTTACATGTCCATGGCCTCGCCTTTGTAGAATTTCAGCAACTGCCTGTCAAGAATTGTCATGTATTTGCTTTGCAGTTTGTTCTGTTGGGCGGTAAGCAGATTGGTTTTACCTGTCATGAGTTCCACTATGTTTTTCAATCCCAGGCGGAACTGTTCGCTAAGCAGCTCATAGCTTGCCTCCGCGCTTTCTACACTTGCTGTGGCTGCGCGAAACTTCTCTTGGTTGGTGTATGCGTCCTGCCAGTAGCCCTCAATGGTGCTGTAAAGCTGTTTCTGTTTATCCTGAAGGTCGAGAACACTCTGTTCACGCTGTATCTTCGCCTTGTTAACAGATGTCTTTGTGCTGCGGTTATCGAACAAAGGCAGACTTACAGACACACCTGCCGAGGCGTCAAAATTAGTCTTGAACTGCTTTCCCCATGTTCTGTCAGACATGGAGGTCGTGCTCGTTCCTACGCCTCCTGTTATGCTTATTGTCGGCATTTTTCCGGCTTTTGCAATCTGTATGCTTAGGTCGCTGCTTTGAATTGCCAGTTTGCCGTTGGCTATTTCGGGCCGGTTGGCAAGCGCGACCTCATATACTGACATAAGTGAAGGAATGTCTTCGAGAGCCTGACTCTCGGCTTTTGCAGGCACAGCCACATCGAACGGTTGGTCGTTTGTTATCTCAAGGAGCTGTTTAAGTTGCAGTTTATATTTCGCAAGATTGGCCTCTGCCTCCACAATGCTATACTTGTCTTGGGCTGTTTGTGCCGTCAGCTGTGCCAAATCGGCTTTGGCCAATTTGCCGACCTCAACCATCTCACGTCCCCGTTCCTCATTCTTTTTGCTTATTTCGTAACTTTCTTTGTTTACGTTTATGGCCTCGTTGGTGTACAGAATTTGTACGTACAGTTGCACAATCTGTTCCTGAATACTGTTTGCCGAGGTCAGTGAGTCAAGCTCGGCTTGTTTCACCGCCAAGTTGTCAAGTTTGATATTGTTGCGGTTTTTGTTTCCGTTCCACACAGTCCAGTTAGCGTTCACGCCGTAACTTCCGCTGTAATAGGTCTTGTCAACGCCGGTTGCCACGGTTCCGTTGCTTACGGTCGCCGTGCCTTGGTTTATCCACGGGCGGTAACCCACCGAGTGGCTTGTTGACACACTAAGCGACGGGAACAGCGCCGCTTGGGCTTGTTTAAGGTCTTCTCCCGACGATTGTTTCGTCAGACCTGATTTTTTCAGCGTTATGTTGTTGGCCATGGCGTAGTCAATGCAGTCCTTCAAACTCCATTTTCCCGACGAATCGGCCGCCCATGTCGACGTTGCGAACATAAACGCCGCTGCGATTATCAGATTTTTCTTCATACTTTTCATGCTTTGATACATTGCAAAGGTATGAATAATATCCTGTTCGTAAAAATATTATATATATAGTGAGGCGGTTAGTAGAAATAAACCGCCTGTTCTTCGATAAGATTTCCGGCGGTTAACAGAATTTTAATAAAGAACTCGTTTAAACGTTTTACCGAAATATCATGCTGTACATTAATTCTTATTTCTTGCCATAATCGAGTGTTTTTCGTCTGATTTTGTTACTTGATTATGGCAAGAAATAAAAAGTTTAAACGAGTTCAAAATAAAAGCGGTGTCGACACACATATCGTTTATTTATCTGTGCCGACACCGCTTTTTATCTTTTAGTCTCCGATTTGCTGCAATCTGGCGATGTATTTGCCCAAAATGTCGAACTCGATGTTTACCACCGAGCCGATTTTTATGTCGCAGAAGTTGGTGTGCTCAAATGTATAAGGTATTATGGCAACCTGAAACGAATCCTCTGTCGGGTTGCACACTGTTAGCGAGACGCCGTTCACTGTAACGCTACCCTTATCAACCGTGAAGTATCCGCGGCGGGCCATACCCTTGTCAAACTTATATTTAAAGGTGAAGTATGTGCTTCCGCCCGCGTCTTCCATTGCGGTGCAGGTGGCGGTCATGTCCACATGTCCCTGCACGATGTGTCCGTCAAGGCGGCCGTTCATTATCATCGAGCGTTCCACGTTCACCTTGTCGCCCACTTTAAGCAGGCCGAGGTTCGAGCGATCCAGTGTCTCCTTCATGGCCGTAACCGTGTAGCATCCCTCTCCGAGTGCCACCACTGTCAGGCACACGCCGTTGTGTGCCACGCTCTGATCTATTGTCAGCTCGCCGGCAAACGGACAACTCAGCGTGAGGTCGATGTTGTCCTGTTCTTTTGTTATAGCCTTTACAATGGCAAAATCCTCAATAATTCCGGAAAACATAGTGTCAATTAGTATTTGTGGTTATACAAATACGGGCAGGAAAAATTCCTGCCCGCTATGAAGAGACCGTACCGGTGATGTGATGAAACTCCGAGCTTGAATAAGATTTGAGAGCTCTCCGCCTTTGTAATCCACCGGCTTTACAGCTATGCCTTGCGGCAATGTGGCCCGCCATTAGCAAGAGAAGTCTTCTCGGTTTTTCGTTTTTAATTTGATGAGTATCCCGATCTAACCCGAGTACGGTCTATATCTTTTTCGTGCTTGCAAAGTTAATGCATTCTTGTTAATCGTGCAAGTATTTCACAAAGAAAATTCTTAAAGCCGTTTCCTTATAATATAATTAAGGTGTATACCTGTAGAACTCGTTTAAACTTTTTACCGAAATGTCATTCGTTACATTAATACTCGATTAGGGCAAGGAATAAAAAGTTTAAACGAGTTCATAAATAATATTGGCGCGTGTTATTTCACCATATTATTATTTACGAACATTAGGAATCGGTCGAGGCCCTTCTGCAGTTGTTGGCGCGGACAAGCTAAATTCCACCGCATAAAGCCTTCGCCCGCCGCGCCATACATCGAGCCGGCGTTAAGCCACAGGCGCGCGTCGGCAAGAAGCCGCTCCTCCAACTCGGCTGAAGAGGTTTTCAGCATACTGCAATCCATCCATGCAAGATAAGTGCCTTCAAGCCGTGCCACAGGGAACTGAGGCAGATGTTCCTCGCAGAAAGCCTTCATGTGCAAATAGTTGTCATACAGATAGTCGGTGAGCTGGCGCAGCCAGTCCTCGCCGTAATTATATGCGGCAATGGTGGCAAGCACGCCGAACGGATTAACGTCGCACACCTCGTTTATGTTTATCGCGCGGTCAATGCGGGCACGCGTGTCCTCGTCCTCACAAACTATGTTGGCAATCTGCAGCCCGGCAATGTTGAACGCCTTGCTTGCCGATACACACGTTACGGTGTGCCGGCTGAACTCGTCAGATATTGAGGCGAACGGAATATGTTTGTAGCCCTCATAAACCAACTCACAATGAATCTCGTCAGAAATTATCGTTACGCCATGTTTGATGCAAATCTCGCCGAGTCGTGTAAGCTCCTCTTTCGTCCACACACGTCCGGCCGGGTTGTGAGGACTGCACAGCAGCATGATTTTCGTTTTCGGGTCGGCGGCCTTGCGCTCAAGGTCGTCATAGTCCATAACGTAAGTGTCGCCGGTCGGTTTCAGCGGGCTTTCGGCTGCCAGGCATCCGTTGTTGCGTATCGACGAGAAAAAACAGTTGTAAACCGGAGTCTGCACAATCACCTTGTCGCCCGGTTCGGTCAGGGCTTTAATTATGGCCGATACTGCCGGAACCACGCCGGAGGTATATATAATCCATTCGGGATTTATCTTCCAGCCGTGCCTGCGGTCGAACCAGTCGGTTACGGCCGCGTAATACTCGTCGGGCACGCGTGTGTAGCCGAATATGCCGTGTTCGACACGTTGGCGCAGGGCATCGGTTATGGCCGGTGCCGTGCGGAAGTCCATGTCAGCCACCCATAATGGCAGAACGTCGGCATCAACGCGGTCGTCCCATTTATACGAGTTCGTTCCGCGGCGTTTTATTATTTCGTCAAAATCATATTTCATGGCTGCCTCCTCTCTCCTTGATTACACAGTCAGCCGGGGCTTTGATGTTCTCGTTGATAGTAATCGAACCGATGCTGTCAGCCACGATGCGGCCCGAAGTCGGGTTCTTAATGTTTGTTATCGCTCCATTTATGTCGGCCTGCAGTGTCGAGTACTCAAAGGCACGGTCGCAGGCGGCGTCGAAGGTGCAGTTCTCAAGCACGAGGTCGTGAGCGTAGCACAGCGGTTGCTCACCCGAAATGTGGCAGTTTACGAGGCGCAGGTTGCGCGAGTGCCAGCCGAGATATTCGCCGTTAAGCTCCGAGTCGTATATAGTAACATTCTCAACCTCCCAGAAAGCGTCTTTGGTAGTAATCTTGGCGTTGTGAATTTCGACATTCTTCACATACTGGAAAACATATTTGCTGTCGCTAACCAGTCCGTCCACACGTATGTCGCTGCTGAACATGAACGGGTATGTTCCGCCGTGCAGGCGCAGGTTCTTAATGTCAATACCTTTGCAACGCCAGAACACCTCGTCGGCATCAGTCATCTCCACATTGTTTATCTCGATGTCGGTCATCTCACGGAACATCTTCGGAGCGTCTATTTTGGTGTCGCTCATTTTCAGATGGTCAGAGTACCATAACGCCGAACGTCCGCCCACATCGAAGTAACAACGGTCTATAGTGAAGCCGTGCACATGCCAGAACGGGTAGTTGCCCTCAAAGCGGCAGTTTGTAGCCTTGATGTTGCTACACTCTTTAATGGCCGACTCGCCCTCGCGTATTGTAACGTTGTCAAGGTGCAGGTCGTGTGTGCCGAACAGCGGACGTTCGCCGCCGAACTCTTTGTTTTGTATTAACTCCATAACAGTATCTTTTTTGTTTTGTATTTGTCGTGTTGTGTGGTATGTTGTTTCACTGCAAAAATCATGCCATGTTTATATATATGGCAATGCTTTGATAATCAACGGTTTACGTTTACCATTACAAGACATCTTGTTTTACGCTCTGAAACTTTATGTTTTGGCGTGCGAAACCATAGGTTTTACGGCCTTAAACAACATGTCTGCTCATTTAGGGCGAAACGTGTCTCAAATTGCCGCTGTGCGGCTTGTCATCGGCAAAGGTACTGATGTTTTATTGAAATCAGTATAGCCGAATTACTGATAAAACAACCTTAATTACATGTTTTGTCTTATTCCTCGGTTTGAGTTGGACGTGTTTCAGCCATGTCTGTACGATGGCAGGTGGCGATAATGCCGGCGAGGATGTTTCAAAACCCGCAAGCGCGCAAAGCGTTGGTGTCCGTGTTATTTGGCATCCCGCCTGCAACTTGAGTGTAAATCCGTTTAGACACCATTCTTTTACTACGGTTGACACGCCGGTCTGACACTGACATGAGAATGTCGCCACGGCACTCATTCGCTACCGGGGAATATTGATTCAATATCCAAGTGCAAAAACAAACGCAAGACAAATCGGTTAACTCTGCCCTCATATTTTTATAAAATAATTTCATTATGAGCCAATTTTTTTGTATCTTTGCAGTCGATTTAGATACCCATCTGGTATGGATAAAACTTCTTATACATTATATATAATCGATTGATGCCCGCGTATATGCATACGCTAAGAGGCGTAATGAACAGTAGACACTAACACAAAATATAATATCGACATGAAGATTACATTGCTGCTGATGGCAGTCGGCTTTATGACAAACGTGTCGGCCAAGGCATCCGCCCCGGCTGACACGGTCGCCGTGTGGGTCTCCCGCGAGGCTGCGTCCGCCGGCTTGTCGTCCACTGACGGCAGCGTCACACCGTCGGGTTTCCCGCCTTATTCCGCGTTGGCCGCCTCCGCAGGGAGCGCGAGCGGCATTGCGGCCCGCGTGAAACCGGAATGTGACATTTTACCCCCCCCTTATAGCCGTTAAGACCAACCTGCTCCACTGGGCGGGCCTCATGCCCGACTTCAAGGGCTACACCCTCGTGCCCAACCTTGAGCTTGAGTGGTTCTTCAGTCGCCGTTGGTCGGTGTCCGGCGTTGGCAACTTTGTCAAACGCGGCTACGGCGGCGGCAAATACTTTGCCATATCCTCATGGAGTCTCGAGCCGCGCCTGTGGCTCGGGCGCGTCCACCGTAATCATAATTTGTTTTACCTCGGCCTTTACGGGCAGGCGGGCGACTATGACGTCCGCCCGGGTAGTGCCGTGTCCTCCGGCCGCACCGGCAGGTTCTTCGGCGCCGGCGTGTCGTTTGGCGCGGCCATACCTTTCACGCGCCGCGTCGGTATCGAGGTCGGTCTGCGCTGCGGCTACCGCCACAGCCGTGTAAAAGGCTATGTCCATGACGCTCCCGACTATTACCGGGAGTCGTCGGGCTGTAACAGCCATTTGGGCGTTACCGGCCTGAAAGCGTCATTGTATTATCGTTTCGGACATAAAAGACAGCGGCCATGAGGAATATCACATATATTAAACTTGTACCGGCGCTGCTGCTGCCCGCGTTATTGGCGGGGTGTGTGGAGCGCGAGCTTGCCGACCGTCCCGACGACGGACGGCTCAAAATAAGCCTTACATGGCCCGGCGGGCACACCGTGTCCGGAGCCGACATACGCCTGTACGGCTCTGACGGCTCGCCGCGCGAGCTTAACAACAGCCCCTCCGCGGGTATTGTGGCCACCCTTCCCGCCGACACCTACACCCTGACAGCCGTCAACACCGACCGCATAAACGCCACATGCGCCGGTCAGGCGTCATTGGCGGAGTGCCGCGTCGAGGCCGACCGCACCGCTGCCGGCACGCTTAAAAGTGTGGGCAACGTCTACGCCGCGGGCGTAAGCGGCGTGAAGGTAATTGGCGGAAACACCCCCGCCGAGGTAACTCTTGACACCCGGAACATGGTCAGGCGACTGCGCTTCGACATCGATACCGACGGCGTGGCCGACATTGCCGGAATGACACTGCGGCTCACCGGCGTAGTGCCGTCCCTGCGGTTGGTCGACGGCGCCGACGCCGGCGAGGCCACCGCGGCCGTCGAGGCGAGAGTCGACATGAAAGCCCGCTCGTCGCTTTCGGCCGACATGTCGGTGTTCGGTACGCGCGGCGAGAGCCTTATAACGGCCGACGTGCTCCATGCCGACGGCACGCGCGAGACCTCGATACCGCAGGACATAAGCCGGCTACTTGACGGGCTGCCCGCTGCGGGCGGCACAATAAGCGTAACCCTCGCCATGCCCTCGGGCGGCAAGGTGTCGCTTACGGTTACCGTGGCCGAGTGGAAAAGCGGCGGCGGTTCGGGCACGGTGATGTAGCCCTGTGCGACCAAGGATATTACCATTTGTTTAATTTAAATTCTATAGTTTTATGAAGAAAAGTTTTGTTTTTATGCTCGGACTGGCAGTCCTTGCAAGCTGTTCGCAGGATGACGCGGCGAACAATGAAAGTCAAACCGACAAGCCCGTAAAGATTGAGTTGGGCGCAGGCGTGAACACGCTGACACGCGCGGTGATTGAACAAGACTCCAAATTTACCGCAGGAGTAGCGGGCTGGGAGTCGAAAGAAACGGCTGATTACTCCAATGCGTATAAGTGGTACACAACCACTTCCGAAATTTCTGCATCGGCTTCAAACACCTCGATTAAATTGACGACTCCCCAGTATTACAATGCCGATAACTCAATAAAGACCTACATGAAGGCGTGGTATCCCGCAGGCGAGGTTAAAGAAGGCAAGGTAACCTTCACCAACACCGACGGCTCGGTCGATGCCATGCTGGCGACCGCAATCAACGGCTCAAAGAACGACGCGACAGGTAAGAACTTTACCTTCAAGCACATGACGACACAGCTGAAGTTTGAGGTTAAGGCAGGTGAAGGACTTGCTAATGACACAAAAATCAAGAGCATCAAGGTTAAAGGCGTCACGTTGCCCACAGGTTTTGACTTGACAACAGATGCTGTAACTTGGGACACCGCCACCAAGGATTTGTCGGCAGGCGTAAAAGAGGCTGTGATAACCTCAGAAGCCAAAGCCGCAGGCACCCCCGTTATGATCAAGCCATTCACCGGCAAAACCGTTAAACTTGACATCGAGACATCTAACGCCACATTTACAGATGTAACGGCGACAATCGATGGAAACTCAAACTTCGAGGCAGGCAAGGCTTACACCATAACCCTCACCTTCAAGCAGAAGAGCGTAGCACTGAGCGCCACTGTTACGGCTTGGAACACCGGCACAGGCACAGGTGACGTAGAGTAATGACAGCCCGGCCCGAACGGCCTGTTGCACCAACGGCTCTTGACACCCGACGGGTGTCAAGAGCGCCGTTCAGGCAAACGATAATGAATGTTTAAGTTTCAAAAAAGACGGAATGAGACAAAACATCACGGCGGCCATTCTTTGCGCGATTGCACTGACTTCGTGCAGCGTCGACGGACCCGCCGACGCGGACCTGCCGTCCTCAGCCCGGCTGCGGGCCATCACACTCACGGCAGGCATAGACAACAGCGTTACCCCGGCCTTTACGGGTCGGGGTAACGCTCTTTCGGGACCCGTCGAGGACACAGGCTTCCCCGCCGACACCGACAGCCTCTTCGCCGTAACGGCCTATAGGGGCGATGCCGCGCCGACAACAAACGGCGAGACTTACTTCAGCAATGAGACGGTAAACTCCGACGCCGACGGCACGCCGGGCTTCGCAACGCCGCAATATTACCCCGCCGACGACGGCAAACTCTACTTCTACGCTTACAGTCCGGTATGCGGCGGCACATATACCGCCGACGGCGAGGCCGGGCCTACGGTGAGGTGGAAGCTCACAGGCGCAGAGGACATAATGTACGCCAATGACACACGCGGCATATCGAAGACCGACAACAAAAAGCCGCAATTTGACTTCGCCCACAGGCTCAACCGCATAAGGTTCAGGCTGATACAGGGCGACAGCTTCGGCGACGGCATCTACGCCGACACCATAGCCATAACGAACTGCCACACGGAGGCCAAGCTGAACCTTGCAGACGGCAGTCTGACATTCAGCGGCGACAAGTCGCCCGTAATGATATGCGGCGTGTTTTATATAAACTATGAGTTTGAGGCCCCCGAGATAGGGCAGTCGCTGCTGTGCGAGCCTGTCGATAAGCTTGACCTTGAGATAAAGGCCGGAGGCCTGACCTACAAGACCACTGTCACGCTAACGGGGCCTGACGACTCGCGGACCGACAACCCGGCCGCCGGAGTGAGCTATCTGGTGACACTTACCTTCCATGGCTCCACAATCAACCCCGCGGCCGTGATGGAAAAATGGGGACAGGGTGGCGATGCCACCGGCGAGATAAAGTAAAAAACACTGTTAATGTAGCGAATAAAGTTATGTATTTACGGTTTATAGACAACGGCCTGCGCCACGCTGGCCGGGGGCTTCCGGCCCTGGGGCTCGCGCTGCTGACGGCGTGCGCCGGTCCCGCCGACGGTCTTGCCGAGGGCGAGGCCGGGTCCGACGGCACGGTGGCGCTTAACCTCACCACACGCCCGGTGGCCGACGCCCGGCCGCTGACGCGCGCCGCCGGCGACCCGGCTGACGACACCGAGGCGTTTCCCTCGCGCAACGAGCCTTACAACATGGGGCTGTGGGTATGCGAGCACGAGGAGAAAAAACCGCCCTCGGCGTTCAAGCCCGCCATGACCGGCTACGGCCATATAAAGGCCGCGCTGAGCGTGGGCGCCACGGGCAACGCCGGGAATAAAGATGGGTGGCGGTACACCTTCGACGGCCGCGAACACGTCCGGCTCGGCGTGCGCAAAGGCTCGGCCGTCGACATCTACACATATTACCCATACGCCGACCCGGCAGATGGTGAGGCCGCGCCCCCGGTTACGGCCATACCGTTCAAGGGTGTCGCCGACGACCTGATGTGGGCCGAGCCGGTAAACATCACCGCCGAGGACACCAAAGATGGCACTCCGGTGGACGTGTCTCTGCGCCTGCGGCACGCCATGACGTGCATACAGGTGGTCATAACCTGCAAGTACCCCACCATTATCACACTGAAATCCATAACGCTTAAAGACACTAAAGATAAGCGCCTCTGCACAGCCGGAACGATGAACGCCCTGACAGGCGAGCTTACCCGCACCGAATTTACCGACTCGGTAACACTCGCGACAAACGTCGCGCTGAACGGCAGTCCTACCGTGAACATTTTTCTGCCGTCCGTCGCCGGCTATGCCGACAAGGAATTTGTCCTGTCATTCAACTTTGACGGCGTGGCAGGCAAGACCGCCTTCGCCATACCCGCCACGATGAAAGACGCCGACGGCAATGATATAACCATAAAGGCCTTTGAGACCGGCACGCGCTACCGCTACACGCTGACGCTCGACAACATAAAGAGCTTCGCGCCGGTAGGCTTTGACACAGGGTGGCCCGAAGGGAGCGGCAAAGATATTGACATTGAACTATAACAACGTTATGAAGCATCCGTATTTAATCAGGGCGGCGTGCGTGGCGCAGGCCGTCGTCATGGCCGCCTCGTGCGCCAATGATACCGCCGCCGACACCGCCGCGCCCGCCGCCTCGGCGCGCTTCAGCGTGGAGACGCGCGCCGAGGGCGGGACCGAAAACCCGACATACAGGTTCATGGCCTACCAAAACAACGTCTACGCTTTTAAGGACACGGGCACCTATCGGCTGAAAACCACCGACGATGAGGCGCTGACGGGTTGCAAGCTCAAAGAAGACGGCACATTTGTGGATTACGATGAGACCGCGGGGCTTAACAGCCTGGCCGGAAGTTATACGATGGTGGTGGTGTCGCCGGGCGTAAAGAACAACGACGACGGCTCATTTGACTTCGTCCCGTCGAAGGAGGCGTTTGTCGCCACGGCCCCCAAGGCGTACAATATAGGTTACTACTATGTGGTCAGGATTGACAATAAGCTGCAGGACAACCGCTCGCGCATAAACGTGAACTTCTATAAGGCCGAAAGCATGAATAGCGAGTTCAAAGTGACAAACGCGCGCCTTATCGGCGCGGGGGCAGGCGGAGGAAAGGTCAGGCTGTATCCCGCCTCGCGGCAGGTGGACGTGAGCAGAACCGACTCGATACTCCTGAACCTGACAAAACCGATCGACGGCCAAACCGTCACCGGCAAAGGCACGCCGGTCTATACCGCCGAAAATATTTATGTGGCCTCGGCAATATATACGCCAAAGGACGAGGCCGCGACGATACTCAAGGCCACCGACAAGAGCAATCTGCGCGATGGCGGCTACATATACCTCGCGTTTGACTTCGAGCGGAACGGGCGCAAGGTGGCCATGCGCATACCACTGACAACCCGCGAGAATGAGCTGAAACCTCAGAACATCTACACGTTCAACATAATAGTAAGCTCCGACTACCTTACGGCAACGGTTGACGTATTCAAGCCGGACGGCGGCCGCGACTGGCAGGACGGCGATGGCGGCGAGGCAGAGATTGTCAACCCTACGTACACCGTTAAGATGGGCCGGTGGAGTATTGTAAACGACGAACCGAACGGCTGGGAACCGATAAACCCCGGCGAACAGGAAATAAAAGCAGACAAAAATGAAAACGAATAAGGAGAAGACAAACATGAGAAAGGTTGTGATGACGGCCTTACGGTCATTGTTTATCATCGCGGCGACGCTTGTGGCGACGTCATGCGCCGACGATACGGCGGGTGGCAACGCCGCAGGAGGCGACGGAAGCGAGGGACGCAAGGCCGTGCTGAGCCTCAAAATGAGTGCCGTGCCCGAGACGGCGGGCATGACCGACACGCGCTCGATACCCGACGGCACCGACATAAACGAGGGTACTGCGAACGACTACGAGATAACCGACTTCTGGCTGATGGAGTATAACGAGAAAGGGCTGCTGATTGGCTCGCCGCGCTATTACCTCATGAGCAAGCTGAAGGAGAACGCAGGCGGCGGCAACCTGACCCTGCCGGTGGTTCTGCCCACCACCGACGGCACGAAATACAAGTGCGTGGTGATAGCCAACACCCACATCCCCGCGCTCGACGCGGCACTGGGCGACGCCATGAACACCCTCGACAAGCTCAAGACGGCATGTAAAAACGTGCTGAAAGACGACGACATGTATCAGCAGACCGCCGACGAAGACCGGTATGACATGCTGCTAAACGGCACGGTCGACATTGACAAAACCACGCAGACGCTCGACTTCAAGCTCTATCGCAACGTGGCCAAGCTCACGCTGAAAATCACCAACAAGACCGGCTCGGGCATAACCGTAAAGTCGGTGCAGATGCGCGGCGTAACGGCGAGCCTGTTCTACGCCGACCGCCTCTATGGCGGCGACCCCGCGCCAAGCCCCACCGCCTTGGAGGCGGGGCAGACCGACTTGGACGCGGAGGAATGTGAGATAAAGGCCGGCGGAGAAACAATGACCTTGAACTACTACCTGACGCGCAACCGCCGGGGAGTGACAAACGCCACACTGCCGAGCCAGAAGAACACCGACGCGCCGGACGGAGCGACCTACGTTGAGATAATAGCCGCCACTGACGACGGGGCACCTCTGCGCTACCGCTTCTACATCGGCGCGAACATGACCAACGACTTCAACGTGGAGCCGAACAAGCACTACACCCTGCCGATAACATTCACAGCCAAGGGCGACCCCGAGGCCGACAGCCGCGTGGAGGAATTCGGCACGGAGCATCTGGTGGAGTCAAACGCATACATAATAAACCCCTTGAGCGGCACAGACGACCTTCAGCCTCTCTATGAGGTGCCAATAACGCGGATAAACAAATTCTGGAGCAGCGGGGACGGTAGCAAACAGGCGGGCAAGGACTACACGATAAAAGCCAACACGGAGTGGGTGGCCGAGGTAATCTGGCAGGACAAACCCGAACGTCTGTTCAATTTCTGCTCGGCCGATGGCAAAATCAGCGAGGGCAACACACGGTTCGATGGTAAAGGCGTGTCCTTTTTTTATATCAAGCCAGTGGTCGGAGCGTCCGGCAATGTGCTGATAGGGGTGCGCAAAAAGGAGGACAAAAATACCGAGTACCTCTGGAGCTGGCACCTGTGGATAACCGACTATAACCCCGATTACACGCGGGCGTGGCAGACCGGAAAGTACACCTACGAAGTGGAAGGCGGACATGTGCACCGCTACGAGGGCGATATATGGGAGAAAGAGTATAAGGACAAATATATAATGGACCGCAATCTCGGAGCCACTTCGGCTGACCCGGGGAACCTTACCGAAACTCGCGGATTATATTACCAGTATGGACGTAAAGATCCGTTGCCTATATCAGGTAATTATTATGATATTAAAGGAGATAAAATCACTTTAAGTAACGATAGATTTAACACTGCACAGCATTTTTATGCACTTGTAAATAAGCCATTTTATATTGTTAGCGGTTACAATGGTGATTGGGTTATGAATAATACTTATGGCACAAATAATTGGAATAACCCAGACTGGAACAAGTCAGATAAAAGTCTGTTCGACCCGTGCCCGCCGGGATGGACGCTTCCTAAAAAAGATGTTTATAAAGTATTCGTAGGTCAAAGTAAAACTCCTAACGCAGCAGGATTGTTTTCAAGTGGGTGGAATTTTTATATGAATTCAACAGGAACGAGTGAGACCACATGGTTTCCGGCTGCAGGATATTATGGAACTAATATTGGATTTTCCGGATTCTATTGGGCAGTAGAACCTTGGGGGTTATCACAAGGAAATATTATAACATTTAATTCAAACTCGGCCTATTTTTCAGCAAATTATCGAACATTTGGCTTTTCCATCCGCTGCATACAAGAAAGTAAATCAACGTTTCTCCGCCGATAACATAGACGAGTTGCCATGTTGACGGCAGATTTTCATTTTATCGGAAAACAGCATATTCTGCTTACTTTATGATTTGAAGAATATGCTGTTTTTTGCCATTCTTCACCGCAAACTTAGCTTTGGACGGATAGAAAGGCGAAAAAACGCCTATGTATTTAAACGCCTATGTATTTAAACGGCTAAGTGTCAGAGGATTATACGAAGTTGTTTAAACTTATTTTAAGATGTTAATAATGCAGTAAAAAATATAAAACACAGCGCATCCCGTATGGAAATT
>Cebus_capucinus_imitator_PRJNA485217_SSR102__coassemble_912_pt1 | contig 23132 bp, 20 predicted proteins | sample Cebus_capucinus_imitator_PRJNA485217_SSR102__metabat2_high_PE_011 | metagenome-assembled genome bin Cebus_capucinus_imitator_PRJNA485217_SSR102
TGTCTAAACAGACATTGTAAAGAGATTATGTTGCACTTCTTATTTGAACTTAGGAAGGTGCATTTGTTGCCACAAGCTGAGACATAAATACTTCAAACGGTTTCATGGAATAAGTTTTGTTCATAATATTGTTGAAAATATTTTTCCTGACATTGAACCATGTTCAATCCCTTATCAGAATAATTTCTTATAAGTAGCTCTGTCAATTTTCCTCTTTTATTCGGATTTGCATTTACAGAGCGTGTTGCATACACTCGCTCTATAACATAATCTTTATATAAATCATCAAAAAATGTATCTTCAGGATTCCGTCCCTTACAATCAGAATTACTCAACATCAACATGCAACCCTTCGCTGACAAACGATCAAAATATTTTTTCAAACGTATTTGTTCATCATCATTAAATTTCTCCTTAGAGTAAGAGTTAAAATTTGATGTAGCATCCAATGGGCGATATGGAGGGTCGAAATACACGAATGTTTTATCAGATAAATAATTCTCTGACTGTTCAAAATCACCACTTATTATGTCTACTTTCTGCAATAATTCGCTATCGGCATAAATAGTATCAGAGTCACAAATAGTAGGATGCTTATAGCTTCCAAACGGAACATTAAACGCTCCTTTTGAATTAACCCTGTACAATCCGTTGAAACAAGTCTTATTAAGAAAAATCAGACATGCCGTATTTTCAACATCTGAAAGTTTCTCGGTGTTAAATTTCTCTCTTACTGACAGATAATAATCCTTACGCTCATCCTCTCTTATACCATTCAGGTATTCATTTTCCATATCAACCAAACGTTCTACAAGCTCGGATGGCATATTTTTCACCGTATTATAAGCATTTATCAAATCAGGATTTAAATCATTAATAACAGCACGTTTAATATTTCCAAAAGTGCGTAACATGAAAAACAGCATGGCGCCTCCACCGATAAATGGCTCTATATACGTAAACTCCTTCCAACTGTTTAACTCCGGCGGAAGGAGTTTTTCAAGAGTCGGTAACAGTTGTCCTTTGCCACCAACCCATTTTATAAATGGTTTTGCAATTTTCACTCTTATATGATTTTTCTGCAAAAATACATAAAAAACAGGAATTACAATCTTTATCACATTACATATATACACCATCTTATAAAATTTAGAAACCGCTTCACACATAAACTCACCCCGTCTCCCCCATTCTGCAATTCGGCAAGCCGATATGTCGGTTCATCGGAAAACGATTGCAATTAAAATCACGGCATAGTAACTTTGCGCAAAAAAGATGAAAATGAGAATTGTATTTTTTGTTTGTGTTTTATTGACTTCCGGTATGTGCCGTAAAGTCTCGGCACAGATAACAGTGAGTACTGATTACTTAACCAAAAGCGAAATGAGCGACAAAGAAGGAAACCGATATGGCGACGGCTCGATGATGAAATATAATCTGCGCGCGTCGGTACCTGTATCAGTAAAACAGAATGGACCAGACCAAACAATAGCGTGGGGCGCGACACTGAAAGCCACACTCGCCACTATGAGCAATAATGGTGAAGCCATCACTCTAAATCCGGCCAAGATGCTTGATGTAAGTGTAAACATGTCTCACACACGACCGTTATCTCACCGCTGGCAGTTGCTGCTCTCAGCCGGAGTAGGCGTATACGCCAATCCGTCAGCCATAACGGCAAGCTGCATATTGGCAAACGGTGCGGTGATTTTCGCTTATCGCCTTAGCGATCGGCTACATGTCGGTTTGGGTGGCGGACTGACAAATTCTTACGGCGTGCCGATGGTTCTGCCTATGGGATATCTGAATTGGCAAACCGGCGGAAGGTTGAGTCTTACTGTCGACATGGCTTCGGGCTTAAAAGTAAATGCAAATGCAAATATAGCCCCATGGCTCAGCCTTGACCTTACGGCAATCGAGATGGACGGTATATCAGCCGTTATAAAACACGAAGGCAAATCGCGCATTTACTCATCGACGATAATGCGCTCCACACTTTGCTCTGTGTTCAAACTGTCGCACCACTCATCACTATATTTAGGCATTGGCGGCAATTGGAGACGCACCGCACAACTTACCAACCGCAGCCTGAAAGGATTCTTCAACAGCTTCGGTAATGATGCCGAGAAGCGTCATTTCGGGCCGTCATTGCGCCTGACAGCCGGATACAGCTATAAATTCTAACACAAAACATGCGTCAACACACGAAACCGACAGTTTCGACGTTTAATATATAGACACCACCATAAAAAATATGACACATTATATCATTATAGAAGACGAACGGTTCGCCTACGAGGAATTGAAAAGAATGATGCTGAAACTGCGCCCCGACTATGTTCTTGCCGGTTGGGCGCAAGGCATCGAGCAGGCCATACCGTTGGTCGAACAAGATGTGGCCGCACTTATAATAGCCGACATACGTCTGACCGACGGACTTTGTTTCGAATTGTTCAAACAGGTGCCGACCGACACACCGGTTATATTTACCACCGCATATGACGAGTACGCGCTGAAAGCGTTCAAGGTAAACAGTGTAGACTATCTGTTAAAACCTATAGACGAACGCGAACTTGCCGAAGCCATTGACCGCTTTGAACGCAACAGATTAACGCGTCCGACATCTGCTAATTACAACCGGTTGGTAGATACCTACATGCTTGGTCAACGCAAAAACCGTTTCCTTATACGCATAGGCGATGAGTTCAGACATGTGAATACCACTGACGTGGCGTGCTTTACCAGTGAGGATAAGACTGTGTATCTGCATACCTTTGGCGGTAAACGTTATGTCATTGACTACTCGCTTGACCGGTTACAGGATATGGTTGACAGACTGATGTTCTGTCGTGTGTCGCGTGGCTGCATAGCCAACATCAAGGCCGTAAAGAAAGTCGCGCGTTTCTTTGGCGGACGACTGACGCTGACTCTCGGAATTAATGACGAGACAAAGATATCTGTCAGCCGGGCACGTTCGACCGAACTGTTGGAATGGCTCGACGGCAACCGCACCCAATAACCACAAACACTTGAAAATGAAGGCTAACAAAACCCGCACCGCACTGTCGGTTATATCGCTCACGGCTCTGTCTCTTATGGTCTGTATCACCACTTTTACCATATTGGCAGGCAACCATACTCCTTGCACATCAATAACAAAAAGTCTGCTTGTAAATTTTCCGTTATGTCTGGCGCTCAGCATGTTTGACTATATGCTGATAAGCCGCATCAGGCACAAGTGGGCGGCAAACTCTTATATACACATCGCCGTTGACTGGCTGCTGACATCAGTCGTCGGCATGGCCTTTTCGCTATTGGCAAAACACATAATAGGTGCTGACACATACATACTTGAAGGATGCATGGCCTTCCTCGTATGGAATTGCATGATTGTGTTTGGTATTGAGCTTTACATTTACCACTGCAATGTCATGGAGAAAGAGACCGAACTGGCACGCATTGAAAAAGAGAAAGCCTCCTACCGGTTTGAGGCGTTAAAGAACCAAATCAATCCTCATTTCCTCTTCAACAGTCTCAATGTACTTGCGGCATTGGCATATCAGGATGCCGAACGCGCCAATCTTTTCGCCAAGAAACTGTCGTGCGTTTACCGTTATCTGCTCACTACATATGATAAACAGCTGGTTACGCTCGACGAGGAAACCGACTTCATGAACGCCTACATATATCTTGAGAAGATACGCTTCGGCAATGCCGTTCAGATAAACATTGCTATCGACGAATGTGAACGCAACCGCATGGTGGTGCCGGCCGGTTTGCAAATGTTGGTTGAGAATGCTTTGAAACATAACATCAGTTCAGAGAATATGCCTCTACATATAAATATCTCGGCACACAACGGCACCGTAACGGTAACAAACAATCTGCAACCGCGTAACGAGGTCTCAACCAACAAAATCGGTCTTGCCAATCTGCGAAAACAGTACTTGATACACAAGCGAGACATAAACATAACGAAGACAGACACGAGTTTCACCGTAAGCCTGCCGTTAATACAACAATAATACATATCATTTCACATCACAACACCTATGGTTTCATGCCTTGAAACAGCTTGTTTCAAGGCATGAAACCATAGGTGTTTAATTGATAGAATATCAACGTAAATTATTAACATATACTCACTGATACAGCTTAAAAAACATTTATTTCAGAAGCATTATTCGGCTTTTGGTAAAAATCAATATAGTCATAATATCATTCCGGACACCTGTATCATTTTACAAGAACAGATAACTTTCATTTAGTTTTGACTTGTTGCGGTAATTTTTTATCTACAATCGTATCAATACGCGTCAAATTTATGATTCCAAAATACTATGGTATTTACACGTTAAAATCCATTATTACAGAACTATATCCAACCAATGTAACGATTAACGCCTACAACAATACATTAATAAAATAACCACAAAAACAGGTGTGCCACAATTCGCTGACGACGGATTGTTTTGCATACGGATTGTCTTTTACATAAATTGGTTCGTTATATCAATTCATTGTGTCCTTTTTATGTGAAACGTTTGTACAAATGACTAAAAATTATTACTTTTGCGCCTGATTTTAGGAATGAAGAATTAAAAATCAACAGAAATGAATATATCTTACAAATGGCTTAAGGAGTATGTCGATTTCGACCTTACACCGCAGGAAGTGTGCGACGCGCTTACCTCGGGTGGTCTTGAGGTTGACGCCCTTGAGGAAGTGCAGAGCATAAAAGGCGGACTGAAAGGCCTTTATGTAGGTAAAGTGCTTACGTGTGAGGCTCATCCCGACTCTGACCACCTGCATGTTACAACAGTGGATTTAGGCCGTGAGACTCCCTCGCAGATTGTATGTGGAGCGCCCAATGTGGCAGCCGGACAGAAGGTTATCGTGGCTGACCTCGGCTGTGTGCTATATGACGGCGACAAGGAATTTGTAATAAAGAAATCAAAACTGCGCGGCGTGGAGAGCTTCGGTATGATATGTGCCGAAGACGAAATCGGTGTCGGCACAAGCCATGACGGTATAATCGTGCTGCCCGAAGACGCTAAGGTAGGACAGCCCGCAGCCGAATACTATAACCTCGAAAGCGACTGGCTTATCGAGGTAGACATCACCGCAAACCGCGCCGACGCATTGTCGCACTGGGGTGTAGCCCGCGACCTTTACGCATGGCTCGTGCAGAACGGTTACACCACATCACTGCACCGCCCCGACTGCTCTAAATTCGCAGTCGACAACAACGACCTTCCGATTGATGTTACGATAGAGAACAACGAGGCCTGCAAGCGTTATGCCTGCGTGAGCATAACAGGATGCGACGTTAAAGAAAGTCCCGAATGGCTTCAGAACAAACTGCGAGTAATCGGTCTGCGCCCGATTAATAATATCGTAGATATAACAAACTATATCATGATGGCCTACGGACAGCCGTTGCACTGCTTTGACGCGGACATGGTGAAGGGACATCACATCGTGGTTAAGGATATGCCCGAAGGCACTCCGTTCGTTACTCTTGACGGTGTCGAGCACAAACTGAGCGACCGCGACCTTGCCATATGCAACGCAGAGGAGCCTATGTGTATAGCCGGCGTGTTCGGCGGAAAAGGCAGCGGAACTTATGACACGACTACAAACGTGGTACTTGAGAGCGCATACTTCCACCCCACTTGGATACGAAAGAGTGCGCGCCGCCACGGACTGAGCACCGACGCATCATTCCGCTTTGAGCGTGGCATCGACCCCAACGGAACGATATACGCCCTGAAGCAGGCCGCAATTCTCTGTAAGGAGCTTGCCGGCGGTAAGGTGTCTATGGAGATAAAGGATGTTTATCCTGACCCCATGCCCGACTTCAAAGTGTCGCTGAAATATGACTATGTAAACAGTCTGGTTGGTAAGGTTATTCCGGCAGAAACCGTGAAAAGCATCGTTACCAGCTTGGAGATGAAAACAGACAGTGAGGACGAGACCGGACTGGAGCTTAGCGTTCCGCCGTATCGTGTTGACGTTCAGCGTCCGTGCGATGTTGTAGAGGATATTCTCCGCATATACGGATATAACAATGTTGAGATACCCACACAACTGAAAAGCTCACTCGTGATAAAAGGCGACGAAGACAAGAAATACAAATTGCAGAATGTTGTCAGCGAGCAGCTGGTAGGTAGCGGCTTCAACGAGATTCTGAACAACTCGCTGACAAAGAGCGCGTACTACAACGGGCTGAACTCATATCACACAGACAATCTGGTGAAGATAATGAACCCGCTCAGCTCTGACCTCAACGTTCTGCGCGGCACGATGCTGTTCGGCGGTCTTGAGTGTGTGGAGCACAACGCAAACCGCAAGAACGGTGATTTGCGCTTCTTCGAGTTCGGCAATGTTTATCATTTTACACCTGAGAAACAGAACCACGAGAATCCGATGCAGGCTTACCGTGAGGAAGCTCACTTGGCAATGTGGGTTACAGGCAAACGCATATCGGGCAGCTGGGTTCATGCCGACGAAGACTCGTCATTCTATGAGTTGAAGGCTTATGTTGCCAATGTGCTGCGCCGCATCGGTCTTACAGGCGGTGCCATAATTACAAAGGCCGGCGATAACGACATCTTCCAGAAGTCGCAGGTTGTAGCCAACCGTGGCGGAAAGGTGTTTGCCGAAATGGGTATAGTAAGCAAGCATATATTGAAGATGATGGGTATTGACAGTCCTGTATATTATGCCGATATAAATTGGACTGCCGCAACAAAGGCAATAAAGAAGAATACCGTCAGCTTCCGCGAGATAAGCAAATATCCGGCCGTGAGCCGCGACCTCGCCCTGCTGCTTGACAACACTGTCGAGTTTGCCGAAATTGAGCGTATTGCTTATCAGAGCGAGAAGAAATTCCTTAAGAGTGTAGAGCTGTTCGATGTCTATGAAGGCAAAAATCTGCCCGAAGGCAAAAAGAGCTATGCCGTTAACTTTATTCTTCAGGATGAGGAGAAGACTCTTAACGACAAGCAAATTGACGCTATAATGAACAAGCTCATCAATAACCTCAAGAAAGAACTTAAAGCAGAATTGCGCTAATTTAATTATAAACAAAATATGGGAAGAGCATTTGAATATCGTAAGGCTACGAAAATGAAAAGATGGGGTCACATGGCCAAGACATTCACAAAAATCGGCAAGCAGATTGCCATTGCAGTGAAAGCCGGAGGTCCTGACCCTGACAACAACCCGCACCTGCGTACAATTATTCTTAACGCCAAGCGTGAGAATATGCCCCTCGACAACGTGAACAGGGCTATAAAGAACGCTATGGGTAAAGACCAGAGCGACTATAAGGAGGTTACATACGAGGGATATGGCCCTCACGGAATCGCTATCTTCGTTGACGCCGCAACCGATAACACCACACGTACAGTGGGTAACGTGCGTGCCATCTTTAATAAGTTCAGCGGCAATCTCGGCACAATGGGTAGCCTCTCGTTCTTGTTCGACCACAAGAGTGTGTTCACTTTCAAGAAGAAAGACGGTGTTGACATGGACGAGCTGATTCTTGAACTCATCGATTACGGAGTTGAGGAGGATTATGACGTTGATGACGAGGCCGGTGAAATAACAATCTATGGCGATCCAAAGAGCTTCGGTGAGATACAGAAGCACCTTGAGGAGGCCGGATTTGAGATTACCGGTGCCGAGTTTACCCGTATTCCTAACGATCTGAAAGAGGTTACGGCAGAGCAGCGTGAGACTATCGACAAGATGGTAGGTCTGCTTGAGGACGATGACGACGTGCAGAATGTTTACACAAACATGAAGCCGGAGGAGGAATAATAAACGTTACAAGACATAGAGTAAAAAGAGGGGATTTGCTTTTAGCGCAAAATCTCCTCTTTTTATGGTTTTACTGTTATTTGAGGTAAATTTTACAATTATGTTTGAAAAAGGAAACAGGGCTAACACCCTTCACGGAATACTGCTTATCACGTTATTCTCGTTCGCGGCGTTTTATCTCGCCGAACTGCCAATCATGAAACGACTGTCGCTAAGTCCGTTGATTATTGGTATCATACTTGGTATGCTTTACGCTAACAGCCTTCGAAACAAGTTGCCCGAGACATGGGTTCAGGGTATTAAATTCTGCACAAAACAGATTCTTCGCACCGGTATCGTGCTGTATGGCTTCCGTCTTACTCTCACTCAAGTAGCGGCGGTCGGAATGCCGGCCATTCTTACCGATGTAATAATGGTTACCGGAACTATCTTCTTGGGTATATGGTTCGGTAAATTGCTGAGACTCGACCAAGACACTACGCTTATGACGGCTACCGGTAGCGCAATATGTGGTGCGGCTGCTGTACTCGGTGCTGAGCCTGTGGTTAAATGCGAGAGCCACAAAACGGCTATTGCAGTGTCTACGGTTGTGATTTTCGGTACATTATCCATGTTTCTTTATCCGATAATGTATCGTTCGGGGATGCTGTCCGGGCTTAGCGATACAGCTGTTGCCATATATACAGGAAGCACCTTGCACGAGGTGGCACACGTGGCCGGAGCCGGTAACGCAATGGACCCGACTGACAGTCTCGGTATTGCCGGTACGGCCACTATAACAAAAATGATAAGGGTTATGCTGCTTGCTGTGGTTCTGGTATTAATGAGTTTCGCCCTTGCCGGTAGAAGAAAAACCGACTGCAACGGACAGCGTGAAAAGAGAAAAATAACGATTCCATGGTTTGCGTTCGGTTTCATAGGTATCATCTGTGTAAACTCATTGCTTCAATATCTGTGCGATGCACCGACTGTTAAGGATATACCTCTTAACGGAGCGATTGAGTACATCGACACTTTTATGCTGACTATGGCTATGACTGCTCTCGGCACTGATACCAATATTAAGAAGTTTAAACAAGCCGGTGCCAAACCTTTTATGCTTGCCGGTATGCTTTATGTCTGGCTGGTCGTAGGTGGTTACTTTATAACAAAAGAAATTGTCGGATTTTTCTGACAAACAACACTTCTAATAGAAAAAGGGTTGAAACCATATCGGTTCCAACCCTTTTTCTATTGAACTTAAAATACGAATATTAGTCAAGCCATTTAACATAGCAGAAGTCCTGACGGTGAGGCAGTTCCTGATTCTTCGGGAACATGCGGACACCGGTCTTATAGGTTCCTGCTGTTGAAGCCTCAACGATACCCTCGAAAGTATAAAGGTTACCCTCGTTACCAACCATCTCGAAGGGGAATTTGCTGAATACACGCTCCTCGCCGTTCTTATCTGTAGCTATTGCTACAAACTCAAGACCGACAGCGTCATTCAAGCCCTGCTCGTCAATCACATACTTAACCTTGTACTCAACACCAATCTCCATTCCTGTAGAAGGTATATTGTGCTCAGTCGATACGACGTGTATCGCATCCCAACGCTCTGCTACAGACTCCTTCCACTGAGCAAGGTCTTTAGCCAAACGGTTATCGTTATCTGCCAGCTTCTTGAAGCGCACAGCCTCCTTTGTATAGAACTTGTCATAGTAATCGTCAAGCTGACGCTTCATTGTATAGTGAGGAGCGATTGTTGCGATTGAGTTCTTAATTGTCTTAACCCAGCCTTCGCTATAACCCTTCTCGTTCTTGTCGTAGTAGAGAGGAATTATCTCGTTCTCAAGCAAGCCGTAGATTGTGGCGGCATCGAGCTGATCCTGATATCCCTGATTCTTGTAAGTACGCTTCTCTGTCAAAGCCCATCCGGCACCCTCTCTATAGCCTTCAAGCCACCAACCGTCAAGTACTGAAAGGTTTACAACACCGTTCATCTCGGCCTTCTCACCGGATGTACCTGAAGCCTCAAGAGGACGTGTGGGAGTATTCATCCAAATATCCACACCTGAAACAAGGCGGCGCGCAAGTTGCATGTCATAGTCCTCAAGGAAGATAATCTTACCGAGGAACTCCGGACGCTGACTGATTTCGAATATCTTCTTTATCAGACCCTGACCAGCACCGTCAGCCGGGTGTGCCTTACCGGAGAAGAGGAACTGTACTGGATGCTCAGGATTGTTCACAATCTTAGACAGACGGTCAAGATCGGTAAACAGAAGGTGAGCACGCTTATATGTGGCGAAACGACGGCAGAAACCTATCATCAATGCGTTGGGATTAATCTTCTCAAGCAATGAAACCACACGTGAAGGATCACCTTGGTTCTTCAACCATGTCTCGGTAAACTTAGTGCGGATATAATCTGTAAGTTTCTTCTTCAAAGCCATACGTGTGCTCCAAATCTCCTCATCGGGCACATTGTATATCGCATGCCATATGCTCTCGTTGCTCTGGTCGCTCATGAACTTGGCATCAAAATATTTGGCATAAACCTTACGCCACTCTGTTGCAGTCCATGTGGGGAAATGAACACCGTTTGTAACATAACCAACGTGGTTCTCTTCAGGATAATAACCTTTCCAAATGTCATTGAACATCTTCTGGCTTACCCAACCATGGAGCTTACTTACACCGTTAACCTCCTGACAAGTGTTGCAAGCGAAGGTTGACATACAGAACTTCTCTCCGTGGTCATCGGGATTTGTACGACCCATACCAATGAACTCATCCCAAGTAATACCGAGAATTGAAGGATAACCACCCATGTATTTACCAAAGAGGCCCTCATCGAAGTAGTCATGTCCGGCAGGTACAGGAGTATGTACGGTGTAAAGTGAAGAAGCGCGAACAAGCTCAAGAGCCTGATTGAAGGTAAGTCCACCCTTAACATAGTCGCAAAGACGCTGCAAGTTGCAAAGTGCGGCATGACCCTCGTTGCAATGATAGATATCCTTCTTTATTCCGAGTTTCTGCAACAGAAGAATACCACCTATACCAAGAAGTATCTCCTGCTTTAAACGGTTCTCCCAATCACCACCATAGAGTGAATGAGTTATAGGCTTGTCGAACTCAGAGTTCATCTCGTTATCAGTGTCAAGCAGATACAAAGACACACGACCAACATTGACACGCCATACATATGCGTGAACCATATAGTTCATGTAAGGAACATCAACTACCAAAGGCTTGCCGTCAGCGTCAAGCTGCCGTTCTATGGGCAGAGAGTTGAAGTTCTGAGCGTCATAGTTGGCAATCTGCTGGCCGTCCATACTGAGCGACTGCTTAAAGTAACCATAACGATACAGGAAACCAACGGCACACATATCGACATTACTGTCAGATGCCTCTTTAATGTAGTCTCCGGCCAACATACCGAGACCACCGGAATATATTTTAAGAACCTGATTCAAGCCATACTCCATGCAGAAGTAAGCCACAGAAGGACGTTTGCTGTCAGGTTTAACATCCATATATTTGCGGAATTGTGCGTAAACGTCCTTAACACGCTTCATGATTGCCTTGTCATTGACAATCTCCTCCATGCGATCATATGTCAGACGTTCAAGCAGCAACACAGGATTGTGCTCCACCTCCTCATAAAGTTCCTCGTCAAGACTTCTCCAAAGGTCTCTTGCCTCGTAATTCCAAGCCCACCACATGTTATGTGCAAGCTCATTAAGACAATTCAACTGCTCGGGCAGTCTGGACTTAACAACGAGCTCCTGCCAGCGAGGAGCATTCACATAGTCAGCTTTAATTTTCATACTTTATTAAGATTATATTTATTTTTAAGTTAGTTCTTGTTTTTTCTTTCCTCGGCACGGCGCAGCGCAAAGTCATAAGCCTCATAATAATACTTTATGAAATTGCTCCAAAGAGCTTTCTTCGACAACTTGTCAGCGTTAGCCCTTGCCTTCTTAACCTGAGCCGGAGTAAAGTTAGAATACTCTGCTACGGTATCCTTAATTTTATCAGCCACCTCTGAATAATTATAATCCGTACGGTGAATAACCTTCACGCCATCGGTAATTTCGCCGGTATGTCCAAGCTCGGAGTTTGCCCACAAGCCAAAACCGGACAAATCAGAAGTGATGCAAGGCACTTTGAATGCCACAGACTCAAGTGGAGTGTAACCCCAAGGCTCATAATATGAAGGATAGATACAAAGGTCATTACCGAGAACAAGGTCATAATACGGCATGTTGAACACACCGTCATTACCATTAAGATAACACGGAATGAATATCAGTTTTACTTTGTCATCGCCACCATTGTGCATATCGAGATATTTCAACATGCCAAGCACGTTATCGTGGCTCATATCCTTAAGCCAATGGGTTATCATTGGAACAAACAGCGGAGTGTCAAATTTCTCTCCGGAGTTAAGTCGGTCAAGCAAATCCTGACGCGGCTCTCCTACCCAACCGGGCACCTCGATAAACGCCAACACATTCTTGTGCATACGGTCATCACGGAGCAAGCGGTTCATTGCCTCGATATAAACATCGACACCTTTATTACGGAACTCATAGCGACCGCTGGTCGACACAATCAAAGTATCGTCTCCAAGATTAGTACCCAACAAGGCGTTAGCCACCTCAAGCGTGCGCTGACGAGCCAACTTACGCTTACGTGTGAACGCAACGGCCTTAGGCACGAAATCGTTTTCAAATCCGTTAGGTAAGACAACATCAGCCGGTTTGTCCAACAATTCCTTACATTCGTTATCGGTAATTTCGCTTACTGTGGTAAAACAGTCAACATATTTTGCAGTCTGCTTCTCTATCGAATGTTTACTCTGCATATTCAACTCACCTGCCATCTGGTCGCCGTTATACGCAAAAAGATAGTCATAAAGCGGCTTATTGTTTCCGGCTATGCTGCGACCAATACTTGTGGCGTGAGTGGTAAACACCGTTGCCACCTGCGGCAACTTGGCGTTGATATAAAGCAGACCGAGTCCGGTCATCCATTCGTTTCCATGGTAAATGACACGCTTTGAGTCATCAAGGCAGAAATTATAGAAGCTCTCCACAACTTTTCCTGCGGCATACGAGAACATCGACGCCTCGTCATAATCGCCATAAGCATGAAGACTATCAACCTGATAATGCTCCCAAAGCCATGTGTAAATTTCGTTTTTCTCATCGTAGAACTGCTTAAAGTCGACCAATATCGTAACCGGCGACTCGGGCACATTCCAACGGCCTGTTCTGACCGTAAGCCCGTCTTTTACAGCCTGTTGTTTCCAATCGGCAAGCAAATCTTTATCTTCAGTGAAATACGGGTTCTCGCCCTCGAACACATCAGGGCCGATAAAGATTATTCTGTCTTTAAATGCTTGTTGCAGTGTTTTTGCACGAGTAGAGAGGACGGTATATATACCTCCCACCTTATTACATACTTCCCAACTGGATTCAAAAATATAATCCGGTAATAGTAGTTTTGTTGCCATAATCGTTTTTGAATAACATCGCGATGATAGCGCAAATCATGCACAATGAAACCAATTCCAATTTGCCGAGATGCGACCTATCTCGTGCAAAGGTAGTAAAAAATCTGATACCTCCAAATTTTGCATGGGCGATTTTACACTTTTACGCCGTTTTCTTGACACTTATTAATTTGCCACTTAAAACAGCGTAAACCAAAGAATATATAATCAGGTAAAGCCCGAAAAGCCTGTATTGACACACTAAGCCCGACATAATGACAAGACTCCCGACGGCAATCATGCCATCGGGAGTCTCATATTTAAACTGCTTTACAGTGCGAAAATTACTCTTCTGTAGTAGCTGCAGCCTCTGCCTTGGGCGCCTCCTCTGCGGGAGTCTCAACGGCAGCTTCCTCTGCTTTGGAAGCCTCGTTCTCGGCAACAACCTTTACAGGTACCTCAACGAGAACCTCCTTATGGAAGTGAACGGTGGCAACAAAGTCACCAACTTTCTTAGCGTCGTGCATTGTGATGATTTTGCGGTCAACCTCAAAGCCCTTCTTCCGGAGCTCCTCGGCAACGGTAGCAGCGTTAACCGAACCGTAAGTAACACCATTGGCGCTGACCTTCATCTCGATTACGAGAGCAACATCCTTCAGAGCCTCAGCCTTCTTCTCAGCCTCAGCCTTGATAGCGGCCAGTTTGCGAGCCTGCTGCTTCAGGTTCTCAGCGAAAACTTTCTTTGCAGAAGCAGAAGCAATAACACCCTTGCCTGTGGGGATGAGATAGTTACGACCGTAACCGGCCTTAACGTTTACGATATCGTTCTTATATCCTAAGCCGATAATATCTTCTTTCAGTATTATTTCCATTCTGTTTCCTCCTTATTATTTCATCAAGTCAGTTACGTAAGGAAGCAGTGCTATCTGGCGTGCACGCTTAACAGCCTGAGCCACACGGCGCTGATACTTAAGAGATGTTCCGGTGATACGACGGGGAAGAATCTTACCCTGCTCGTTCAAGAACTTCTTGAGGAACTCAGGATCCTTATAGTCGATATACTTGATACCGCTCTTCTTGAAACGGCAATACTTCTTCTTCTTTGTGTCCACTGAGGGCGGAGTCAAATATCTTATTTCTGATTCTTGTGCTGCCATGATTTAAGCCTCCTTTTTGTTAGCGTACTTCATTCTTCTCTTCTCGGCGTACTGTGAAGCGTACTTGTCGAGTTTAACTGTCATGAAACGGATTACCTTCTCGTCGCGACGGTAGCCGGTCTCAAGAGTCTTGATTACTTCGGGCTCTGCCTTGAACTCCAACAGGCAATAGAAACCTGTAGATTTCTTCTCAATAGCATAAGCCATCTTCTTAAGTCCCCAGGCCTCTTCGTTCACAATCTCCGCACCATTATCGGTAAGCAAAGTTTTGAATTTAGCGACCGTTTCCTTCATCTGTTCATCAGACAAAACGGGAGTCAAAATGAAAACGGTTTCGTAATGATTCATATTACTTAATTAATGATTAAATGTTAAATTGCAAAATGCGGTGCAAAGGTACATATTTTATCTCTAATACAATTAATAATATAGTATCAACTACTGTTATTTAACTCATTTTTAGTTAAGATAACATATATGTTACAACAATTTCTCCTTCTACCTTATAATTAATGCTAACCTCATCACTTCGCGTCATATTCTCGGCCGAGATTATGCCTTCGTGTATATCGCCGTTTACAGCTTTTATGCGCATATCGGCAAACGCAAGATGGTCATCCGGGTAATATTTGTATATCGTTTCCTTAGCACACCAGTGCAACATTGTCTCCAAAAGGTTCTCCGCCTTTTCATCAGCACGTAAGAATTTGTCGGTTATACGCAACACACGCGGATTTAAATATTCTGTATCGACTGACACACAGCGAGACCGCGACACCAGCACAACGGCAAAATCTTTGGTATGACTTATACTGATATTGAAACCATTGTCAAGCAACGGCCGGCCGTCGGCATCATGATACAAAGCTACATCAACGCCAAACAAAGAACTCAATAACAGCCTTACGGCCAGCACTTCACGACGACGTGTCTCCGACTTGTACATACCGAGAAAACGGTCTCTATCTACACCGACAATATGCAGACTATCTAAAAAATCAGCCGCCGTTTCGGTTATACGCCATGAGGCAAGTCTCGTATCGGTTCTCGCATCAAGCATATCTATTGAAATCAGCGGCATATATAAAATTGTATTAAGATGTAAAAACAACATGCACAGTCATACCCCACGGCAAGACCATACTGTTTGATTTAAAAAGGAGTATCATCAAGAGCGGCGGAATCCAACGCGGCGGCCTGTGCTGACGCAGACGACCCGGAAGGCTTCAACGTTTCCATCTTTTGAGTAGTATTAACCACATCCGGTTGACCTGCTGCCTGTCTCGGGGTCAACAACTCCATGTTTTCGGCATAAACCTCGACTATGGTGCGCTTTATGCCTCGCTTATCGTCATATGAACGGTAGTGTATGCGACCTTCCACATATAGTTTATCACCTTTATGCACATATCGTTCTACGATTTTCGCCAATCCGCGATACATAACTATATTATGCCAATCGGTGCGGTCCGGCACTTTTGTACCATTCTGCAACGTGTATCCACGCTCGGTCGTAGCCAATGGAAAAGCCGCCACGGCCTGGTCATTGTCATAATAGCGCACGTCAGGTTCTTTACCCACGTTACCAATCAGCATAACTTTATTCATAATCGTTTTATTTCCAAAGACCCAAATAACGGAATCTGAAGTTCTTACCCTTTGCCGACGGGAACTGGCTACGGCTGTCAACACGTCCGCGCAGATATTCAACCATACGGTTGTAGCAATCAATACCCGACATGGCTTTGCAGTTAACTACAAAATGTGTATCACGATACTCATGCTTACCTGTAACAGGAACAAGCACGACGCGCTTGAAATCGAGAACACCCTCATACCAACCCGGACGTTCCTCATTGAGGTGTGCCAAAGCCGGCGCCATAGGGTCATGCTGGTCAGCAGTGCGCGGCATATTTGAGCGCAAGGCTTTCTTCTGCTTGAAATCAAACATATTGGCTGCCTCGGTCTTTATTATTATGAAATAAACTCTTGGACGTATTTTATAGCGTTTTGGATAAAAGACATCACTCTCGACATAATCACGGATATCATTCTCCAAATCAGCGTTCATGCGTATTTCATCAATAGAAGCCAAGAAGTCAATGGCATCCTCAACATTAGTTACCAATGTCTCCCTGTCAAAATATCTCAAATATAAGTTCATGCTGTATTTTTCTCGTAAAACAAAGTAGTAAAAAAAAGAGCGGAAAACGGGACTCGAACCCGCGACCCCAACCTTGGCAAGGTTGTGCTCTACCAACTGAGCTATTTCCGCTTAATAAAAAAACCTGTGAAGAGGAGGAGACTCGAACTCCCACGAAGCAATTTTCACTACCCCCTCAAAGTAGCGCGTCTACCAATTCCGCCACCTCTCCATCTTTAAAACATTCCGAATAAACAGAGTGCCCAGAACAGGACTCGAACCTGCACGCCGCAAGGCACACGCACCTGAAACGTGCGCGTCTACCAATTCCGCCACCTGGGCATAAAGCTACCTTTAACCTTATCTATTCAGAATGTTGAGCGGAAAACGGGACTCGGACCCGCGACCCCAACCTTGGCAAGGTTGTGCTCTACCAACTGAGCTATTTCCGCTTGTTTAAGACCTCTTACGAAGTGCATTTCTCTAAATGCGATGCAAAGGTACAACTTTTATCGTAACCACCAAAACTTTCAGATATTTTTTTTCATTTTTCGCCCCAAAAACCTTGAAAAAGGCCGTTTCAGGCCTAATTCATACGGTTTTTATAGTCTTCATAATCAAATTTACGCAAAGTTTCGAGCGTTCCGTCAATATGCGCTAAAGCTATTGACGGATGCGAAATTCCGTTAAACATATTCGTTTTTACGGTGGTGTAATGCAGCATATCCTCAAAGATTATATTCTCGCCTACCTGCAACTCATGGTCAAAACGCCAGAATCCCATAAAATCTCCCGACAGACAACTGTTGCCACCAAGCCGATAGACATGCTTTTCGGCTGCCATTGCCTTATTCTCGCTCTCTTCAAAAATTTCGGCTCCGCGAACCTCCGGCATGTATGGCATCTCCAAACAATCAGGCATGTGGCACGTAAAACTAACGTTGACAATGGCGGTCTTTATGCCGCGGTCTTCAACAACATCAACAACTTGAGACACCAGCGGACCGGTTTGCCAACCGAAAGCACTGCCCGGCTCAAGCACCACCTTCAGATTCGGATTGACCTGCCGGAAATCACGAAGTGTCTTTATCAATAAAGGTATATCGTAATCACGACGTGTCATGAGATGTCCGCCACCGAAGTTTATCCATTTAAGTTGCGGGAACCAACGTGAGAATTTAGCGTTTATATGTTCGAGTGTACGCTCGAACACGTCTGCCCCACTCTCGCAGTGACAATGACAATGAAATCCGTCAATGTCCTCAGGCAGACGGTCAGGCAATTTATCTGCCGTTATACCGAATCTTGTTCCCGGGGCACATGGATTATAAAGGTCTGTGCCAACCTCTGAATATTCCGGATTAACCCTTAATCCAAGGCTTATTTCATTATCAAGTTTCTTTGCGCTATTATGAAAACGCTCATACTGTGTAAGCGAGTTAAAAGTCAGATGACTTGAGCAACGTACAATATCATCGATTTCATAATCGGTGTATGCCGGTGAGAAAGTATGAGCCTTACTACCAAACTCCTCGAACGCCAATCTGGCTTCACCGAGCGAACTTGCCGTAGTCGAGTTTATATACTCCCGAAAAATCGGGAAAGTCTTCCATAAAGCATATGCCTTGAAAGCAAGTATTATTTCAACACCGGCCTCATTTGCGACATTGCTTATCAGTTCGAGGTTATTGCGCAGGCGGCTTTCCTCTAATATATAATAAGGTGTACTTAACTCTTCAAATGTATTTAAATTTACTTTCATGTTGTTTTGGTTACTTCATTATGTTTTTTTTACGTGAATATAAGCTAAGGTTGCATACCTTCATATAAAAACGCCCTAAGCGCGGATTATTCATATTGTGACACACGACAATCATTTTATACTATATCGGTTCAAAATTAATAATAAAATTCCATTTGACAAAAAATATGTACACATGTTTCATCGGGAATACATGGATTCTGAACACAATAAATTGACATTCAACAGCTTAATATCTATGAACTCGTTTAAACTTTTTACCGAAATGTCATGCTGTACATTAATTTTCATTCTTTTCTTGCCCTAATCGGTCTTTTTTGCCTGCTTTTGTCCCTCTCATCGGTTGCATAGCCCGCTATGCGCCCTCTTCGAGTAACAAAACCGGACGAAAAAATACTCGATTATGACAAGAAATAAAAAGTTTAAACGAGTTCTATACAAAAATCGTTGACCTCCCGAGATACTTCTTTGCATTTTCAGTGTAATGGACATTTCAATTTCACACATTCGACCATAACCGGACGTAACCGTCTAATCATCAACATGATACAAGAGCAACAAGTTTCAGGTTATAAAAGTTATTGTATTGCAACGCAAAACAGGCTGTTTCGGAGGGTGAAACAGCCTGTTTTGAAAAACCGTGCTTTTATTAACCTATATAATTCATATTCTAATCTGTTGTTTGTTTTGTCCCTCTCATCGGTTGCATAGCCCGCTATGCGCCCTATTCGAGTAACAAAATCAGGCAAAAAAACACTCGATTATGATAAGAAATAAAAAGAATTTGGAAAAGAATAATTGCCACAATAAGAAAAAAACGATAACTTTGCAGCCATTAACCGTGCCATTTCGGGTTTTCGTTCTCATACCGCGACATGTACCAAACAAGTTTGGCTCTGCTCATGGCTTAATGAAAACGTTCACTTTCGGGCTTTCGTTTTCGTACCACGGCATAGTACAAACAAGTTTGACTCAGCCCATGGCTTAGCGAAGACGTTAATATTATACCATAGAATGGACTTAAACTGAATACAATACCTAAATGAACAATTTACAAATTCATTACTCATGAACAAGATTATAACAAAAAAACAATTCTCAGAGAAGGTTTTCCTCTTTGAGGTCGAGGCTCCGCTGATTGCGAGAAGCCGTAAAGCGGGCAACTTCGTCATTGTACGTATAGGCGAAGGCGGCGAGCGTATGCCGCTTACCATTGCCGATGCTGACACAACACGAGGCACTATAACAATGGTTGTGCAGAAAGTAGGCCTGTCATCGATGAAGATGTGCGACCTCAATATCGGAGATTATATAACTGATGTGGTAGGCCCGCTCGGCAATCCTACTCACATTGAGAACTTCGGCACCGTTATTTGTGCCGGAGGTGGCGTTGGTGTGGCTCCGATGTTGCCTATCATAAAGGCGTTGAAAGCAGCCGGAAACCGTGTATTGTCTGTTTTGGCAGGACGTAACAAAGACCTCATCATTCTTGAAGACGAGGTACGCGCCAACAGCGACGAGACACTTATAATGACCGATGACGGCTCGTATGGCGAGAAAGGTGTAGTAACCGTTGGCATCGAAAAGCTGATAAACCGGGAGCATATAGATAAGGTCTTCGCGATAGGCCCTCCTATAATGATGAAGTTCTGCTGTCTGCTCACACAGAAATATAACATTCCTACTGATGTGTCGCTCAACACGATAATGGTTGACGGAACCGGTATGTGTGGCGCATGTCGCTTGTCGATAGGTGGAAAAACAAAATTCGTGTGCATCGACGGTCCTGAATTTGACGGCGCACTGGTAGATTGGGACGAGATGTTCAAACGCATGGGTACGTTCAAACGTGCTGAATTGGAAGAAATGGAACACTTTGAGGAACATCTGCACGGTGTGAGACACGACGAAGTGGCAAAACACGGCGAAGCGGTTACAATGGACGCTGACCCGACAAATGACACGATTGAGGTTCTGACTGACCGTAACGCAGAGTGGCGAAAGGCTCTACGCTCGGCCATGAAACCGAAAGAGCGTACTGCGATTCCAAGAGTTGTAATGCCTGAGCTTGACGCCGAATATCGCTCAAAGACACGTTATGAGGAGGTTAACATCGGACTGACAAAACAAATGGCGTTGACAGAAGCCAAACGTTGTTTGGACTGTGCCAAGCCGACGTGTATGGAAGGATGCCCCGTAAGCATAAATATTCCGTCGTTTATAAAGAATATAGAGCGAGGACAGTTCCTTGCCGCGGCACGTGTATTGAAAGACACTTCGGCCCTGCCGGCAGTGTGTGGTCGCGTTTGTCCGCAAGAAAAGCAGTGTGAAAGCCGCTGTATACACTTGAAAATGAACGAACCCGCGGTGGCAATAGGATACTTGGAGCGTTTCGCAGCAGACTATGAACGAGAGAGCGGGAATATATCTGTGCCTGAATTAGCACCTGCCAACGGCATCAAGATTGCAGTTGTCGGCTCAGGTCCGTCAGGATTAAGCTTCGCAGGAGACATGGCGAAACGAGGCTATGACGTGTATGTTTTTGAGGCTCTGCATGAAATCGGCGGTGTACTGAAATACGGAATACCGGAGTTCCGCCTTCCTAACGCGATAGTGGATGTTGAGATTGACAATCTTCGGAAAATGGGGGTGCACTTCCGGACTGACTGCATCGTAGGTAAAACCATAAGTGTTGACGAACTTGAACGAGACGGTTTCCGTGGCATATTCGTCGGTTCGGGTGCCGGATTACCAAACTTCATGGACATAAAGGGTGAGAATTTTATTAACGTTATGTCGTCGAATGAGTACCTTACACGTGTAAATCTGATGGATGCGGCAAACCCGACGACCGACACACCTATGAATATTGGCAAGAAGGTGATTGTTGTTGGTGGAGGAAACACTGCTATGGACTCCTGCCGCACGGCACGAAGACTCGGTGCCGAGGTTACTCTTGTTTACCGTCGCTCTGAAGCTGAGATGCCGGCTCGCCTCGAAGAGGTTAAGCACGCAAAAGAGGAAGGCATAAATTTCCTCTGCCTACACAACCCGATAGAGTATCTGTCTGACGAGAACGGTGCCGTAAGCAAGGCCGTGCTGCAGGTTATGGAGCTTGGAGAACCTGACGCGTCAGGCCGCCGCAAGCCGATTCCGATTGAGGGCAAGACGGTTACAATTGATGTTGACCAAGTGATTGTGGCGGTCGGGGTATCGCCTAACCCGCTTGTACCGAAGTCGATTGAGGGCCTTGAACTCGGCCGGAAGAACACCATTGTGGTGAATGATGAGATGCAAAGCTCACGCCCGGAGATTTATGCGGGAGGTGATATAGTGCGCGGCGGTGCCACCGTTATTCTCGCAATGGGTGACGGACGACGCGCAGCCGATAATATGGATAAGAGCATAAGAAACCGTGAATAAGTGGTGTTGTTATGTCGCTTTGCGGTTTATGGTAGCGAAACGAGCGACCATAAACCGTAAAGCGACATAACAAGACTTATTCATCAGTCTTTAACATAAGAAAAATGAACGGATTATACACAATCATGCTGCTCATATTTAGTAACGTCTTCATGACGCTGGCTTGGTATGGGCACTTGAAATTACAACAGAACGGCACAGCAAGCAACTGGCCGCTGATAGGCGTAATAGCTTTTTCGTGGGGAATAGCCTTTTTTGAATATTGCTGTCAGGTGCCGGCCAACCGCCTCGGCTTTCAGGGTAACGGCGGTCCATTTACACTTGTACAACTCAAAGTGGTACAAGAGTGTATCAGTCTCGGCGTATTCGCCGTAATAGCAAACATCCTTTTTCAAGGACAAAGCCTGCACTGGAACCACGTTCTGGCGTTTTTCCTCATAATATGTGCCGTTTACCTCGTATTCATGAAGTGAACCGATTATAATAAACATCTTACAATAAACAACTGCTTAAAACATGCCAAAGCTTACCGAAGAACAAAAGTTAGATAAGCGAATAATGACACGCTTTCAGAAAGCTATGTACGATTACGCACTCATTGAAGATGGAGACCACCTGCTTGTAGGACTGTCAGGAGGAAAAGACTCACTTTGTCTTGTTGACTTGCTCAGCCGCCGAATGCGTATTTTAAAGCCTAAATTCAAAGTCAGTGCATTACACATACGCATGGAAAATATTAAATATGAATCTGACACAACTTACCTGAAAGACTTCTGCGAGAGCAGAAACGTGGCTTTTCATGTAATAACAACAGGCTTCAACGCGTCAACCGACAATCGTAAATCACCGTGTTTTCTGTGTTCATGGAACCGCCGTAAGCAGCTTTTCACAATGGCACAACAACTTGGATGCAACAAAATCGCACTCGGACATCATCAGGATGACATAATACATACGACGATGATGAACCTGTTTTTTCAAGGTTCATTCTCGACAATGCCGGTGAAACTCACCATGCGCAAGATGCCGTTGACCATAATACGGCCACTTTGTCTTGAGCATGAGGAAGACATGAAGCGTTATGCTACCTTGCATGACTTCCGCAAACAGGCTAAACTGTGTCCTTATGAGACTGACTCGCACAGGTCGGACATGCGTGATATGTTCAACAAAATAGAAAGCATGACGGCCGAAGCCCGCTATTCGGTATGGAATGCTCTTGAGAAAAACAACAAGCTGATTGAATGATAAATTCAACGCTCGATGATTTTGTTTTACCGTGTTTATTACGTATTTTTGCACAGCATTAAACATTTAAATATTAATTTATGGAGATAG
>Cebus_capucinus_imitator_PRJNA485217_SSR102__coassemble_915_pt1 | contig 23024 bp, 21 predicted proteins | sample Cebus_capucinus_imitator_PRJNA485217_SSR102__metabat2_high_PE_011 | metagenome-assembled genome bin Cebus_capucinus_imitator_PRJNA485217_SSR102
CGCAAAGTTAGCACTTTTTCACGAAAGTAGTGCGGCCTAAACGCCTATACCTATACTTATAATAAGGAGATGTATGATAATTAAATATCAAACAGATGTGTACAAAAACAGGCAGTCCGACATATGTGAACTGCCTGTTTTTGTATTAAATAATAATTTACTTCTTTATGCTGCCATTCTAATCCAGTCATAGAAGAAGCTGCACACACCGAAGAGGAGGATTCCTGCTGTGCAGAGTGCAAGGGCGAGCTTGGTGTTGCAGTCGCTCTTGAACGTAGGCAGAGGATTGTCGGCCTTCTTGATGTACATCGCTTTAACGATGAGCAGATAGTAGTAAAGGCTTATAACGGTGTTAACCAAAGCGATGAATACTACCGCATAAGCAAGTGATGTTCCCTGCTCGGCGGCTGCCATGAAGATGAAGAACTTGCTGAACATTCCGGCAAACGGAGGGATACCTCCGAGTGAGAAGAGGGCAAGGGTCATAAGCAGAGCCAGCTTGGGGTTGGTGGTGTAGAAACCGTCGTAAGCGTCCATGCGTGTTGTGCCGTTGTTGTTCTCCTCTACCACGCTGATGATTGAGAAGACTGCCATGTTGGCAACAACATAAATAAGAACGTAATAAGACAGAGCTGCCACACCGGCCTCGCTGTTGCCGATGGTTGCCAACATGATGTAACCGGCCTGTGAGATAGAGCTGAACGCCATGAAACGCTTCAACTCCTTCTGACGGATGGCGAAAAGGTTGGCAACGGTGATACTCAGAACAACCACTACATAGAGTACGTATGTCCAGTACTCGGTCAACGGAGCGAAAACCTTCATGAGGATTGCTGTCAGCGTGAAGGCTGCGGCACCCTTAGAGATTACGCTGAGGTAACCTGTAACCGTTGTAGGAGCACCCTGATAGGTATCGGCTGTCCAGAAGTGGAAGGGAACGAGAGAAATCTTGAAGCCCAGTCCGCTGAAGAAGAACACCATACCCATAACATTCATTGTGAGGTTATCACTCTGTGCGAGTGCGGTGGCTACATCCTCAAAATAGAGAGTGCCTACAGAACCGTAGATGAATGAGATACCGTAAAGCATTACACCGCTTGAGAATGTTGCGGTAAGGATGAACTTTGCGGCTGCCTCGGCTGAGTTGTGGCGATACTTGTCGAGAGCGACAAGGCAGGCCATAGGCACTGATGCCATTTCAAGGCCGAGGAAGAACAGCAGGAAGTGTCCTGCGCTCATCATCATATTCATACCGAGCAGTGTCGAAATGGTGAGCATGTAGAACTCACCTTCCTTGAAGCATGTGTCGGGACGGCTCATCCACTTCTTGCTCTGAATGAGCACGATGAGTGTGCCGCCTGCCAAGATAGCCTTCATCACATTCACGGCGGAGGTGGTAACGTACATGCCACCGAAAGCCGATGTAGGCTCCATGGGGCAGAGGCTTACCAATGTCTGCGCCAACATCATAATGCAAACCAGCGGATTGAACCACTTGCGCTCACTCTTACGTGATGATGCGAAATCGGCTATAAAGACGATAACAAGGATAGCCATCAGAGTGGCTTCCGGTATCATATTAAGAAATTGACTGTAATTCATTGTGATGCTGATTTTTATAATGAAGCGATAGCTGAAACGCTGTGGATGTGATCAATGATCGGTGTTACAGCGTTGTTGATTACCTCACTTGCCCAAAGAGGAGCGATACCGAGTGCGGCCACACAGAAGATGAGGCAGCAAACTGAAAAACGCTCGTCCCAAGTGGCATCGGTCAGTTCGAGATAGTGCGGATCGGCAACCTTCTCAAAGAGAATTTTACCTACAACACGCAGAATGTAAACCGCTGTTACAACGATACTGCAGCATGCAATGATGGTGCAGGCACGGTGGAACACGTCTGCATTCTGGAACGAACCTACGAAGATTGTCATCTCGGCAACGAAACCTGAGAAGCCCGGCAGACCGAGGTTGGCAAGACCGGCTATTACATAACCCACGCTGAGGAAAGGCATAATCTTCATCAAACCACCAAGTTTGCGGACATCACGTGTGTGTGTACGGCCGTAAATCATACCGATGAGGGCGAAGAAGAGAGCGGTCATCAAACCGTGAGAGAGCATCTGGAGGATAGCACCGGTGCAGGCGGTCTTTGTCATCATGAGGATGGCGAAGAGCACCAGTCCGCAGTGTGAAACCGATGAGTAAGCGTTGATGTACTTCAAGTCGGTCTGTACACAAGCTGAGAGTGCACCGTAAACAACAGAGATTGTTGTGAGGATAAGGAATATCCAACCCAACTCCTGTGCTGCCTCAGGCAGAAGGAACATGGCGATACGGAAACAGCCGTAACCTCCGAGCTTCATCAACACACCGGCGTGGAGCATTGACACTGCCGTAGGCGCAGAAGCATGACCGTCGGGAGACCATGTGTGGAAGGGGAACAGAGCACCAAGCACACCAAAACCAATGAACACGAAGGGGAAGAACACTTTCTGTACCTCAACGGGGATGTTGTGCTTTGCGGCAATCTCCATCACATTCATTGTCTCGGCACCGCTGAAGAAGTAGATACCAAGGATACCGAGGATGAGCAGAGCCGAACCTCCCATAAGCATAAGGGTAAGCTTCATGGCTGAGTACTCTTTGTTACCGCTACCCCAAACACCAATCAGCAGGTACATGGGAATAAGCGCAACCTCATAGAACATGAACATGGTGAACATGTCAATGCTGATAAAGAAGCCGTAAACACCGGTGCTGAGCAGTGTGAACCAAAGGAAGTACTCCTTTGTCATCGGCTTCAGCTGCCATGAGGCGAATGTTCCGGTAAATACGATGATGCTTGACAGTAACAACATTACAACAGAGATACCGTCAACGCCGATGGCGTAGGAGATGTGCAGAGGCTTGAACCAAGGCACACTGTATGTGAACAGCATTGGGTCGGTATTGCCTGCAGCCCTCATCTGGATGAAAGTAACGGTCAGCCATATTGAAAGCGCTAACAGGCATGATGAACCTGCGACCATTACACCGCGTACCTGATTGAGGTTGCGGGCCACCCAGAGACCCAGCAACATCAGTACGGGAATAACTACGAATAAACTTAATATACTCATTTTACCGTATTTCTTTTATAGACAAATACATAACAATACCAACGCGATTGTTCCGGTGAGGAACCAGATGGCATATTGACGAACGTCACCGCTCTGCCAGCTACGTATGCTCTCGCCACCCTCGTTGGCACCCCAAGCAAGGAAATCGAATGTTCCGTCAACAACGTGGCGGTCGAACCATGCGATAGGTGTGCTGACAAGACGGAAAATAATCTTGTGGGTAACGAACATCCAAACCTCATCCATGTAGAAACGCTTGTAAGCGGCACGGTGAAGTTTCGGGAACTTGTTTGCCAACATATCTGCAACGGGAGTCTCCTCTCCTTTATACATATATGTAGCCAAAGCGATTCCGCATACCGCAAGCAGTGTACTCACACCGGCAACAGTCCAGTTGGTATGTGTGCCGAATGCCAAACCGTTGGCTGAGACAAACTCTCCGAACTCAAATACGTGGAGTGTACCGAAGATACCTACTGCCATTGTGATGACTGAAAGCACGATAAGAGGAACTGTCATGCAGGCCGGAGCCTCGTGGGGAGCGTGTGCGCCCTCTGCTTTATGAGTCTCATAGTAGCTCTTGCCCCAGAAGATAACGTAGTACAGACGGAACATATAGAATGCTGTCATTGCGGCGATACCGCTCATAATGGCACCCATAACCGGTGAGAAGTTGTAGCAAGCAACAAGAATCTCATCCTTTGAGCAGAAACCGGAGAAGAACGGAATACCGGCGATTGCAAGACAGGAAATCAGGAATGTAACGTGTGTGATGGGCATGTACTTGCGTAAACCACCCATGTACATCTTCTCGTTGCTGTGAACGGCGTGTATGATACATCCTGCACCGAGGAACAGACAAGCCTTGAACATAGCGTGAGTGAACAGGTGATACATTCCGGCCATGTAACCAAGACCGTTAGCGTCTGCGTACTCAACTGTAGCGGCTACATTACCTGTCTCAGGATCGGGCATACAAACACCGAGAGCGACAAGCATAAAACCAATCTGTGAGATTGTAGAGAACGCCAACACACGCTTGATATCGCTTTGTGCACAAGCCACGGCTGCGGCATAGAACGCTGTGAAAGCGGCGATGTAAGCCACCCAATGCAATGCCTCGGGAGCATACTGAATGAATATCGGGAACAGACTTGCCACCAGATAAACACCGGCAACAACCATCGTTGCGGCATGGATAAGCGCAGAAACAGGTGTAGGGCCTTCCATTGCGTCGGGCAACCAGATGTGCAAGGGGAACATCGCACTCTTACCGGCACCACCGATAAACATCAGGAACAGTGCGGTAGGCATAAGCCAACCTGCCTCGTGAAGTCTTGCCATTCCATCGGGAGACATCTGCGACAGGTCATAGTTAAATGTACCAACGTAGAAGCTGTAAATCAGAATACCGATAAGGAAGAACAAATCGGCAAAACGAGTTACAATGAAAGCCTTCTTTGAAGCTGCAACAGCCGCATGCATCGGATAGTAGAAACCGATAAGCAGATATGAGCTTACACCCACAAGCTCCCAGAAGAGGTACATCTGGAAGATGTTAGTTGCTACAACAAGTCCGAGCATTGACATGGTGAAGAGGTTCAGGAAAGCGTAGTAACGCTGGAAACCTTTCTCACCGTGCATGTAACCGAAAGAGTATATGTGAACCATCAGGCTGACCGTTGAAATAACGATAAGCATCATTGCCGAAATCGGAGTAATGCGGAAACCGATGTTAAAGGTCAGCAGTTCGGTAAACTTCAGCCACGTGATGTCGAACGCCGTAACAGTGGGATAAAGTCCTGTAGCGGCATCGCGTCCGTTAACCAAGAAATACTCTATTGCCGTATAATAGCACAGCACTGTAACGATTGCGAGTGAACATGTACCGATAAGACCGGCGATCTTATGCGACATCTTCATTCCGGCCAATCCCAGCAGCACGAATGTAAGCGCAGGCAACAGAAGTATCAGAAATACATAACTATAATCCATAACACATTAATTTTTCATGTTTTCAATACTGTTCACCTGATCGCTGTGGAAATTACGGTAAACATTAATAATGATAGCTACAGCCACGGCTGTCTCGGCCGCACTCACACCTATGCTGAACAATGTGAAGAAGAAGCCCTCATACTGTCCGGGATAGAGCAGGCGGTTGAAAGCCGCAAAGTTAATATCAACAGAGTTGAGAACCAACTCAATGGAAATCAGCATGGCAATCAGGTTACGGCGTGTTACGAAGCCGAAGACACCTATAAAGAACAACAATGCTGAAAGCACGAAGAAATATTCTACTGGTACCATACTATATTAATCCTTTCTTGATATTACTATTCCACCGATGATACATGCCAGAAGGAACACAGAGATAAACTCGAAGGGAAGCACATACTGATACTTCTCACTGCCAAGCATGACATTACCGATTGTCTCCATGGGAACCTCAGTATCCGCAACCGAGCATGCCATGTCAATAAAGCGGTTTTTAAGCATTACGGCAACAACCGTAGCAAAACCAACCAGAGTTACAATAGCACTGAATATCACACGGCTACCTTTGAATCTCTCAACAAGACCCTGCAGCGTGCGCTTGCTTACCAACTGTATACCGAAGATGTAAATCATCGTGATACCACCGGCATAGATACTAATCTGTGCAGCGCCAAGATAAGTATAGTCAAGCAGGAAGTAAAGACCTGCCACACCGAAGAGAACGAACAGCAGGAATGTAGCGGCCCGCATGATTCTCTTTGTCGCAACGCTCAAGACAGCCGCTCCAAGGATGACAACCGCCAAGATGCAAAACATTACTATATTAGCCATATCTTTAAAACTTCCTCCTTATTTTTTATCAGTGTTGAACTTACCGATTTCCATTGAGCCACCACCATCAAGGATATTAGGCAGAGAGCTTTTATACTGCTCTTTGTCAAGATGGAGCACAAGCTTTCCACGCTCGAAAACGCCGTTCTCGAAATCGTTGGTAAACTCGATAGCGTCAAAGTTGCAGGCATTGACACACAGCTCGCAGAACATGCAATCGCCGAGGTCATACTGATAGTCAACAAGCTGACGTTTCTTTTTGCCCTCCTCATTGGTAACCATCTGTGAGAGAATCTTAATTGTTCCGTTAGGACAAACCTTCTCGCACATGGTACAGGCAACACACTTCACGACGTTATTCTCATCACGCTTCATGACGAGACGTCCGCGGTGTCTGGGAGACACGTGCAGTGTGGTCTTGCGGTTCTCAGGATACTGCTCTGTAACCTTCTTTGTGAAGTACTCGCCGAGGGTAATCTTCATACCTGTGGCAAGCGACTTTACAGCGTCCTTTATTCCGCCGAAATATGATTTGTTATTTTCTTCCATTTCTTATTACGATTTTAGAAGTGCCATCCTAAGGCAACAATTATTGTCATGATAACCAAGTTAAGCAGACACAGAGGCATGAGGTACTTCCACTCGAGCTTCAGAATCTGGTCGATACGCAGACGGGGGAATGTCCACTTAATCCACATCAGCAACCATACAACAGCAAAAGCCTTGCCAAGAAACCAAACAATACCGGGAATGTAGTTCATCACGGTGTCAAAGCCTTCGACACCGATATTGATAGGAGCCCAACCACCAAGGAATATAGTGGTGGCAATTCCTGAAACCACGAAAAGATTCAGATACTCAGCCAGATAGTAGAAACCAAAGCCCATACCGCTATACTCTGTGTGATAACCTGCGGTCAACTCACTCTCAGCCTCGGCCAAGTCGAACGGACCACGGTTAGCCTCGGCGTTACCTGCAACGAGGAATACGAGGAAAGCGATTATGGCCGGTATATGACCACGGAAGATGAGCCAGTTCCACGGACCTGTCTGTGCCTCAACAATTCCTGATACCTGCATTGTACCTGTCAGAATGACAGCCGTAATGAGGCAGAGACAGAGAGACATCTCATAAGAAATCATCTGTACGGCACCACGCATAGCCGAAACCACACCATATTTATTATTACTACCCCAACCGGCGAGGAACATACCAACAATACCGATACTTGAAACTGCGGTAATGAGGAACACGCCGACATTGAAGTCAAGCACTTCGGCACCCTTATTCCAAGGCAGGAACGAGAATGTGCCCACAGAGGCTATAAGCACGAGGAACGGGGCGATGCAATAAAGCACCTTGTCGGCCTTATCAACAAAGAAAATCTCCTTGATGAGCATCTTCAGCACGTCGGCAGGCACCTGCAACAATCCCCAAGGACCCACACGCATCGGGCCGAGACGGCACTGGAAGTATGCGCAGACTTTTCGTTCCATGAATATCAAGATGATAGCCAGCACGGCGTAACCAATCAAAATCAGCACGCCAACCAGTATGCACTCGATAAGTATCGACCAGAAATCGCCCAGACCGAGGGTCTGACGCAGAAGACTGTCGAACCATGTTGTTACTATACTAAAATCAAACATTTCGTTTTAAATTTAATTATAAATTCGACATTCTTTATCGGTCGATGTCAGGGATCACATAGTCGAGTGTCGCACCTACAGAGATAAGGTCGGCAATCTTCTCACCGCACAGCATCTCATCGAGGGCAGATACCAGAGGCAGACCCATCGGACGGAACTTCAAGCGGTAAGGACTCTTATCGCCACGGCTGTCAAGATAAACGCCAATCTCTCCACGGCTACCCTCAACACTTGTGTACCACTGTCCTTCGGGAACCTTGATGATAGGCTTCTGCTTGATATAGAAGTCTCCGGCAGGAATATTGTCGATGAGTTGCTCGATTATGCGGATGCTCTGCTCCATCTCCTTCATACGTACCATGTAACGGTCGAAGCAATCGCCACCGGAGTATGTAATCTGGTCGAAGTCAACGCTTCCATACATATCATACGGATGGTTTTTACGAACATCGTTAGCCCAACCGCTCGCACGTCCCGTACCACCTGTACAGCCATAGCCGATAGCAGACTCACGAGACAGCACACCAACCTCCTTGAAACGATTCTGCAGAATAACATTTCCGGTAAATACCTGCTCATACTCCTTAAACATCGGTTTGAGATACTGGCAGAGCTTCTTAACGTTCTGAACAAAGTTCGGATCAATATCAGCCTGACAGCCGCCGATGCGGTAATAGTTCTGAATAAGGCGTCCGCCGGTTGTCTCCTCCATCACGTTGAGCACCTGCTCACGGTCGCGCATACCATATATAAATGCGGTGAGCGCGCCGAGGTCCTGAGCACAGCAGCTATAGAACAGAAGGTGTGAGTCAATACGCTGAAGCTCATCCATGATTGTACGGATGTACTTGATGCGGTCAGACAGCTCAACACCCATAGCCTCCTCTATAACCGAGCAGAGGGCGTGGCGGTTCATCATCGCGCTCAGATAATCCATACGATCTGTCAGGGCGAGAGTCTGCGGGTAAGTATAGCTCTCACACATCTTCTCGATACCACGGTGAATATAACCGCAATGCGGATAAACTTTACGGATAACCTCACCGTCGAGTATTGTCTGCAAACGGAGCACACCGTGTGTCGCGGGGTGCTGCGGACCGATATTGATTACATAATCATCATCGGTGAACAATCTGTGCTTGGTTGAGACGATTTTGCCATCCTCAGTAAGGCTATACTCAAGTGTGTAATCCGGTTCGGGGTCATCCTCAAGTGTGTAGCCGTTATTCTCAGGACTCATGTCGTAGTCTTTACGCAGGGGGTAACCCTTAAAGTCAGAGCGCAGATAGAGGCGACGCATATCCTTATGACCGATGAACTTGATGCCAAGGAAGTCGTAAACCTCACGCTCAAGCAGGTCGGCCGCTTTCCAAAGATGACATACAGTGGGAATCCAAGCGTTGTCGCGGTTGGCATTTACAGCCTTAACACTGATACGCTCGTGGGTGTCTGTGTTTTCCAGTATATATATGGCTCCAAGACCTTCCTCGCCGAAGTCTTCTCCGACAATAGTAACGAGGAAGTCAAAATGTTTCTCATTCTTCAGCTTTGCCATTTCGGCGGCAAAGTTGTTAAGTTCGAATACTTTGTGTTCTAATTTCATAGTTTCCTCGTTTTATTTGTTTGTAGCAGTTTCAGTAGTCTCGGCGTCAAACTCTTTGAGCTTATCGGCGTCAAAGTTATTTCCGTCGATTACGATAGGTTTCTTCTCCTTATGGTTTGCTCCACCGAAGAACTTCTCGACTTTCACCTTACGCTGAAGCTGCATCATGCCGTACAGAATAGCCTCGGGACGCGGAGGACAGCCGGGAATGAAAACATCCACAGGCACAATCTCACCGATACCCCTTACCACGTGGTAGCTGCTCTTGAACGGACCGCCTGAAATGGCGCAGCCGCCGACAGCTATAACATACTTAGGCTCGGCCATCTGGTCGTACAGACGTTTGAATACCGGTGTCATCTTGTTGGTGATTGTACCGGCGCACATAATCAGGTCTGCCTGACGCGGAGAGTTACGTGTAACCTCGAAACCGAAGCGTGCGAAGTCATAGCGGGCACAACCCACAGCCATAAACTCGATACCGCAGCAACTCGTCGCGAAAGTCAGAGACCACAGCGAATTGCTTCGACCCCAGTTAATCAGTTGGTCAAGCGAGCCGGTGATGACATTGACACCACCCTCATGCAACTCCTCTACGATTTTCTCCAAAGAGTCGTTGTCCTTGAAGTCATCGTAAGGAATACTCTTGATAACAGGTTTTCTTACTTCCATTCCAACGCTCCTTTCCGCCAAGCGTAAGCAAGGCCAAATACAAGTACCAGCAGGAAGAAGCCTATGCTGCAAATGGCAAGAACTCCGAACTGCTTAACTACGACTGCCCAAGGGTAGAGAAACACTGTCTCCACGTCAAACAAAAGGAAGAGAATCGCAAAGAGATAGTAACCGACCGACACCGGAATCCATGAGGAGCCGTGTGTAGGAATACCACACTCAAACGGTTCACCTTTTACCTTATTGTATGTACGCGGGCCAAGCAGCTTCGCCACTACGTAAGCGCCTGCTACCAGCACTACAGCCGTTAAGATAACGGTAATAAATAAAGTAAAGTACATAAAAATATTTAAAGTATTACAAATTTGTCCTCTTTAAGCGTTTGCAAAGGTAACAAATTTATCTCAAAGTATCATTACTAATCAACGACTTTTTTAAAATAGATTTTCCCGATTGAAAATCTTTTACATAGAACTCGTTTGAACTTTTTACAGAAATGTCACGTAGTACATTAATTTTTATTCTTTTCCTATCATAATCGGGTTCATAACCGACGAGAGGGGCAAAACCGGACAAAAAGACCGATTAGAATAAGAAAAGAACAAAAATCCGGATTTAGTTTAACCGTTCGGTAAAAAATTAAATGAGTTCATTGACACAGTTCATTTGACACTCCCGGGGCCGGTGCCATTAACTATTCTGTGTCAGACGAATGTCGGCGGAAAATCAATCAAAGACTGATTTCCGCCGGTATCAACCATGATATTCCATAAGTCCGCGCATAGGGCTTTGCTCCACCCTACCCAACCTGAAACCTTCAATGGCTGCGGCAGCCGAGAACTCTTCACGAAAATAATAAGCCATACTGCCTATCGCATTGACAGTCAAAACATTCTTATCGACATTAAATTCCGACACATATCTATTTATATTATTACAAAAGAACGCTCTGAAATTATCAATAACAAGATTTTTCAACTCATCGAAATCATCTTTATGACGACCTACGAACAATGAGAACGAGGCCAAAAAACGATTGGCAAGCGGCTCACGATAAACACGCCTTATAATATCGGCCATATCAAGAGACATCTCCTTCTCGAACAGGCGTTGCGCCTCAATGGGCAGCCGTCCCTTATACAAAGCGTTTATAAAATTACGACCAAGTACGGCTCCGCTACCCTCATCACCGAGAATATATCCAAGTGGAGGAACGTTTGACAAAATACGCTTTCCGTCATAAACACAAGAATTTGCGCCTGTACCAAGAATACACGCCACACCACCCTCACGACCACATAACGCACGTGCCGCGGCAAGCAAATCACCGTTAACGTCTATCGCGCAGTCATCGCCAAGCGCCCCCTTTATGAGTTTAATCATCGCAGGGCGCACTTCATCCCTGCACCCCGCGCCATAAAAGAACACTTCGCTTACGTTATAATCGGTGCCCATCTGTGGGAATAACTCGTGCGTCAAAATACCTGCTATCGTCTTTTCATCCTGCTGAAAAGGATTTATGCCCTGCGTTGAATACCGCGCAACCTCACGTCCCTCAACCGTCAGGCACCAGTCGGTCTTTGTACTTCCGCTATCTGCAATAAGTTTCATTTATATAATTATTTTATTTTCCTTACACGGACAATTTACAGACAGAGGGTCTGCCTTCATCAAGAAAGCAGACCCTCATATGATAAAAAGTATGTTTGTCCTTATTAAGCCTCGATTGCGGCAACACCGGGCAGAACCTTACCCTCGATAGCCTCAAGCAGAGCACCGCCACCGGTAGAGATGTAAGAAACCTTATCGGCCATACCGAACTTGTTTACACAAGCTACAGAGTCACCACCACCGATGAGTGAGAACGCACCGTTTGCGGTAGCCTCGGCAACAGCCTCGGCAATAGCCTTAGAACCACCGGTGAAGTTATCGAACTCGAATACTCCGGCAGGACCGTTCCACAGAATAGTCTTCGCACCCTTAATAGCCTCGGCAAACGCAGCCTGAGACTCGGGACCTGCGTCAAGACCCATCCATCCGTCAGGAATGTCGTTAGCCTTGCAAACCTTAGTATTAGCATCGTTAGAGAAGCTGTCGGCTGCTATGCAATCGGTACCGATAATGAGGTTCACACCGTTCTCCTTTGCCTTCTTGATAACATCGAGAGCAACATCGAACTTGTCATCCTCGCAGAGAGAGTTACCGATTTTTCCGCCCTGAGCCTTATCGAATGTATAAGTCATACCTCCGCAAAGTATAAGGTTGTCAACCTTGCCAAGCAGATTCTCGATGATACCAATCTTTGTTGAAACCTTTGAGCCACCCATGATAGCGGTGAACGGACGCTTGATGTTGCCAAGTACGGCATCAACAGCGTGAACCTCTTTCTCCATGAGGTAACCCAGCATCTTGTGGTCTTTGTCAAAGAACTCGTCGATAACGGCTGTCGAGGCGTGCTTGCGGTGAGCTGTACCGAAAGCGTCCATAACATAGCAGTCAGCATATGAGGCCAGAGTCTTGGCAAACTCTTTCTGCTTTGTCTTCATTTCCTTCTTTGCCTCGTCATACTCGGGAGTACCTTTCTCTACACCGACGGGCTTGCCTTCCTCCTCGGGATAGAAACGAAGGTTTTCAAGCAAGAGAGCCTCACCGGGCTGCAAAGCTGCGGCCTCAGCGCTTGCGTTAGCGCAGTCAGCGGCGAATTTAACCTCAACTCCAAGGTGCTCAGACACCTTGCTTACAATCTGCTTCAGCGAGAGTTTGGGGTTAACCTTACCTTTGGGTTTGCCCATGTGGCTCATCATGATGACGCTACCGCCGTCATTGAGCACTTTCTTGAGTGTGGGGAGGGCACCGCGTATGCGGGTGTCATCGGTTACATTACCATTCTCATCCAATGGAACATTGAAGTCCACGCGAACGATTGCCTTTTTACCGGCAAAGTTGAAGTTTTCGATTTTCATCTTGTTTAAATATGTTAGGTTATACTTTCCGTAATTTTTAATCGGCACGCAAAGTTAACAATTTACACCGACAATCAGCAATTTATAATTGAAATTTTTAACATTTTTGACACGATCCCTATATATATGCAATGTCGGCTTTACATTCTCTGTCAGTCAATAAGTACGATTTATGTCATACAATCCTTATCCGTATATGTATAAATATACAAAAACAGTGCATACAGATACATCTGTTATGGTAAAAATACCTAACATTCAATTTTCACAATCTACGTTTTCACCAACGCTATTTTGCCTATTAAAAAGCCATACGACCTGCCTTTTATGGTAAAACAATGAGTCCTACATCGCAAAACTATATGTATCATGTCATAAAACTTGGTGTTTTACACCACGAAACAATAGTCTTTACGCCGTAAAACAAGGCTTTTTACACGTAAAAACCAACTGTTTTATATTTCAAATAGTTACACATTTCCGATTAAATCTTCATAACACACACTATGTCAAAGCATTGCCGTTGCACACGTTTTTAGCGTCTCAAAAGCTCAAATCGGCATCTGTTTGCACCATTGCTTTTTCGGGCCTTTACGGAGCGTTACCGATATAAAACCGGACTGTATATATGTGCATAAATATTCATTAAAAAAGCTGATTTTAATATATTATTAAAAACGGCGATATTTTCTTGTTTATATTTGCGTGGTTACAAATAATTCATTACCTTTGCATCACCATTAAAACAATAAACAATGGCTAATATCGCACATTAATGATAATTGAAGAAGGGCGGTCAAAGGGGTTAACAGCGCCGGGACCGCCTTTTTTGTTTTTTGTCGAAGGCAGTCGTCCATGATCGCAGACCGTAAATGTGCCGACCAAAACGTTATCGAAAGTATGAAGAACCTGACCAGTATCATATACACCTTATTTATAATAGCGGCCACAACAGGCATATTGGCTTCATGCGGACAGTCGTATGAGGAATCAAAACGCGTTTCGAGGGCACAAAGACAGAAACTTATGCGTGAGGATTCGCTTGCGCTTAAAGTCGGCGTCCTGCCAACGCTCGATTGTCTGCCTATGTTCGTAGCCAAAGAGAGGGCGTTGTTTGACACAGCAGTTGACATCCGCCTGAAACGCTATCAGGCGCAAATGGACTGCGACGAGGCTCTGCGCAAAGGCCGTCTTGAGGGTAATGTAACCGATATTGTACGCGCCATGCGCCTGCGAGAACGTGGCACACAGCTCGATTTCATTAGTTCTACCAACGCTTACTGGCAACTTATAAGCAACCGTAAAGCCCGAATAAAGGACATTAAACAACTTAATGACAAGATGGTAGCCATGACTCGGTTCTCGGCTACAGCGTTTTTGGCTGATTATGCCGTTGACAGTGTCAAGATGAAAGATGAGTCTGTTTTCCGTGTTCAGATAAATAACGCGAACCTTCGACTTAAAATGTTGCTTAACAACGAGATGGATGCGGCTCTTCTAACCGAGCCTCAAGCCACTGCGGCACGTCTGCAAAAGAACCCGATGCTTATGGATACACGCGATAAGGACATGTGGTTCGGACTGATTGCGTTCAGAAGCGAGGCCGTGAGAGACGCCGGACGCAAACGACAAATGGACGCTTTCGTAAAGGGATATAACGATGCCTGCGACTCGATCAATAAATATGGCGTACGTAACTATGCCGACGAGATTGCAAAATATTGCGGTGTTGACTCGCGAACCATAGCGAAACTGCCCAAAATACGGTTTAAACATATTGCCGAACCGCGAAAAAGCGATATTGACAAGGCTGCGAAATGGCTTAAACGATAAACTTTGCTCTTATGGATAAAAATGCACTGAAGGTGTTTCACGATATGTATGACTGCCTTAACAAGGGCCGACTGGGCCGCGCGTTGAGGGCTGTAAGGAGTTATGTCAACGCAAATCCGTATCTGATGTATGACGAGGGACTTGACGACATCGAGCGTGATTACGGCCTGATGCTTGACTATATGGGTCGCGGATATGCCGACGAGCATCGTACCGAAGTATACACCAAGCTGACACAACGGCTCTATGCTTTTGTGAGCAACCTGTTTTTGTCGTATAAGATAAAGAACAGCTACTTCTTCAGTGACCTGTCAAGACGTTCCATTAACGGGTCTTTCTCAAACGAAAGAGTGAAAACTACACTTGAGAATTTTGTTACAGACATGGCCATGCTTAGTCTGGAGACTGACGAGGTGCGTGAGACGAAGACCCGTGAGCTATATTCGGCTCATACAAGATTCATGCAACAGCTGTTCTGTTATATAGTAGTTTCACGTCAATGGAGCGACGCCGAGACTCGTTTTTATACAGAAACGCTTGTATCGCCGATGATTGATACCAACGACGCTCAACTGATTGCCGGTGCGATAAGCATAGCTGTGATACACAACATGGACCCGGGCAAGTTCTCGGCACTTATGAATGCTTACCGCCAAAGCACCGATATGAATGTTCGCCAGCGTGCTCTTGTGGGCTGGGTTTTCGCTCTTTCATCCGGTGTTACCTGCCTGCCTAAGGTATCGGAACTTATCACCGAGGCCATGACTGACACTGATGTTATGACAGACCTTGCCGAATTGCAAAAGCAGATGGTGTTCTGCATGAACGCTGACCGTGATAATGATACGATAAGAAAGGACATTATGCCCGAGCTGATGAAGAATAACAATCTGAACATCACACGCTTCGGTATAACCGAGAAGGATGAGACAGAAACCGATATATTCGATCCGGGAGCGACAGACAGGGCTATGGAGAAAATGGAAGAGGGGTTTCGCCGCATGATGAATATGCAAAAAGCCGGGTCTGACATTTATTTCGGTGGCTTCTCGCAGATGAAACGGTTTCCGTTTTTCTATAATCCGGCAAACTGGTTCGTGCCTTTCTTTAAGCAACACCCTGACATCGGATCGCAAGGAGAAAAACTTTCACGCTCAAAATTCCTTGACAAGCTGCTGAACAACGGTATGTTCTGCGACAGCGACAAATATTCGTTTGCCATCGCTTTGTCATCTATTGTTGACCGTCTGCCCGACTCTATGCTTGAGATGCTTAATTCTCACGAGGCTTTCGGCCCTGCAATATCATCGGAGGAGTATCACTCCGCAGCCTATATACGCCGGCTTGTGCTTCAGGATATGTTCCGTTTCTTCAGGCTTTACCCTCAGCGCGAGGACTTTGTAAATCCGTTCAGCGATGAGAACTGTATATTTATCATCAACAAATTGCTTGATATCAAAGATAAAAAGCAGGAAGAAAAAGTCGAAGAAAGTGTACTTTCTGCCTTTGAGACAATGCAGCTTGACGTGGCTTCGTTCATGCTTAAACATAAGAACAAAGAGGGACTGGGAGCTATTCTTGACGCTTTCAAATTGAAAAACAACAGGCGTTACCTGCTTCTGCGTGGTATTTATGAGCTTGATTTCAATAAGAACGCGCATAAAGCATATGAGGCTTTAATGGCAGTACATGCTCAAGAGCAAGACAACCGCAGGGTTCTTTCATTGTTGGCGCGTGCCTCTTTCGGTATCGGAAATTATGCTCAGGCGGCTCATTTCTATGGATTACTGACAAAACAGATGCCTGACAACAAGACAACGACACTAAATCACTGCATCGCTCTCGCCAAAGCAAAACGCTATGATGATGCCGCCACGCGCCTTTACAAAATGACATTTGAGGACAATTCATCAACCGCCGTTGTGCGTGTGTTGGCTTGGACACTTATGGGGCAAGGCAAATTTGAACAAGCTGATAAGGAATATTCAAAGCTACTTGCAAGTGCTGACACTGAGACGGGGGACTATCTGAATGTCGGATATTGCCGTTGGTTCATGAACGACATACCGAATGCCGTCAAATATCTGCGACAGTTCGTAAACGCAAGCAATAATGTCTCAAACGGCAACAAACCTGTCGACATTGAGAAAGAAATGCTTAAAGACAGAGATATTTTAACCGACCACGGCATAAACGATGTGGATTTCAACCTCATGGTGGAACTTTTGAGACACGGTGATAACAACAGCTAACAGTAAACCTATTTGATATGAACGATAAACGCATTGGTATTTATAAGACAATGCAGAACGAACGGCTTGAAAAAACTTGGCGTTCGATTGAGAATAATAACGGTAAGTTGTCTCCGTTCATGTATTTTGATTATGTAAAGAACATGTTCTGCATGACGAAAAGGTGGAAACTGATGTATAAGCCATTGATTTTCACCATTGAGTCAGCTACAAACGGCAGAATACTTATGATTATCCCGCTACAACAGGATAAGATTAAAGGCAAACTGAAGATGCTCGGAGACCAAAAAGGATGTGGCAATACAGACATTCTCTTTACTCCGGATATGAACGAGGAAGAGGCTTTCGGTTGCTTGGACATGTTTTTCGGTAATACAAGTTTTAAACTGAAACTACGACGAATAAACGAAAACTCTATTTAGAAGTCTTACTTTGAGCATCGCAAACCTGAATTAAAACTGGGCTTGTTTGAGTGTGTGAAGATTGATTTTACCGAAGATGTCGACAAGCACATAAAGGACTTATCGTCGTCAACAAGGCAAAACCTGCGCACGGCTTATAACCGTATGAGGCGAGACGGACTGAATTATGAGTTAAAAATATGGCTTCTGGGCGACAAGATGGATGATAACACATGGCAACAACTCATTTCTCTCTATCTTGAACGACTGCTCGGAAAGTATAAAAGAATTCGTTTCGGTAATACATTCTACAGATTATACAAAACGTTTTTATATAAACATACCTTCCACGACACCGTTTCTCTACGACAGCTCGGTAACTCTTTCCACGCCGTTCTGTACAACGAAGGAAAGCCAATGGCCTTTATGGCCGGATATGTAGACCACAAATGCAAAAGGGTTGTGGTACCGAGACTCGCCATAGACTTCGAGTATAAGTTCTATTCGCCCGGATATGTGCTGATTGATCAGACCATGCGACACGTTGCCAAAGAAACCACCATACGTGAAATCGACCTTTCAAGAGGTACCGAACGCTACAAAACCGATATGGGCGGAGTGGTTTATCATACATTATCATTTGTGTTTAAAAACCGATAACAGTCTTAAACACAAATAGATTGCATCGCTTTGACGTAACAATCAAGGTCCTTTCGCACCTGACAACAGCGTTAAAGCCACGGCGCAAGCAGGTGTGCGAACCAACCTACGAACTTGTTCCAAGGTGTACGCCATTGGTTCCAGTTCTCTTGTGTAAGTTTGAATGAATCGTGTTTATCACGCTCAAACATGTCATTAAGCTGCTTTGTGGTGCACGAATCTATAATCACTGCGTTTTCCTCATAGTCAAAACGCAGGCTGCGAGAGTTCAGATTGGCACTGCCGACAGTACAAAAACGCCCGTCAACCATAATTATCTTAGTGTGATGAAATCCCTTTTCATACACCCAAACATCCACTCCGCGCTTCATCAGCTTATGTGCATTGTAGAAAACACAATCAGGTGTAAACGGAATATCACTGTGAGATGAAATCATTATCTGCACTTTCACGCCGCGCCGGGCGGCATTTCGCAACGCTCGCTTAAGTGTCTTATTAAGCGTAAGATACGGATTTACCAGTTTTATACTATCCTTCGCAAGGTTAATGGCATCTGTGTAAAATCGCCTTATGATACGATTTGTAGTGCGAGGCTCACGGTTTATTATGCCCACCATCTTATGTTTTGCGGTGCGGCAAGTATCAGATTTCAATCCCGTAATGTAGTCAGCATCCTGTGTTCCACGATAATATTGCGGTCCGCTGACATTCTCTCCGCTCACCTTATTCCACATTCTGAGGAATATTCCTTGAAGAGTATTTACCTCATCGCCTTCAATACGGCAGTGCATATCACGCCATTCGCCAACCTGTTTTGTACCTTTTATGTAATAATCAGCCACATTCATTCCACCGGTATAAGCCACTTTACCGTCAATAATGACTATTTTACGATGGTCACGGTGGAACACATGGTTTACCCAAGGAAATTTAACGGGATCGAACTCATAAATCTCCACACCCTTGGAGCGTATCTCACGCAAGTGCTTACGCTTCAAAGGACGGTTGTTTGAGTCATTTCCAAAACCGTCAAACAAGGCCCTTACCTCAACACCTTCGGCGGCTTTCTGCTCCAGAATGGTAAAAAGCAATGATGCTATCGAGTCATTACGGAAGTTGAAATACTCCAAATGAACACTCTTACGGGCCTGACGTATGGCACAAAACATATCGTCAAACTTCTCCTGACCGCTCATAAGGAGTGTAACAGAGTTATTATGAGAGAAAGATATGCCTTCCTCACGCAGACTGCTCACAATCAACGAATCAGACGTTTGCGCCCTTGCCTTATCCGGGACACACACAGACAAGACGGCAAGTACGCATATAATAACACCGAAAAGCATGCCGCCGCGGTGGCGGCTCTGCCTTTCGGTTGTCGATTCAATAACGTTTTGTTTTGTCATCCTAAAATCTTAACACCTTAAGTTTCCTATTGCGATGTTACGCAAGTATGTTTCTCACGACACCCTCAAAGTCGTCAAGTCTCAACATATTAGGACCGTCGCTCAACGCCGAGTCGGGTTCCGGATGTATTTCAAAGAAGTATCCTGTGGCACCAAAAGCCTTTGCCGCCATAGCCATAGACGGAACGAAACGTCTGTCGCCACTCGTCTTTCCGCCACCGGCACCTGGACGCTGCACCGAATGGGTGCAATCCATAATCACATCGGGCACAATTTCAAGCATATCCGGTATGTTTCTGAAGTCGACAACAAGATTATTGTATCCGTAGATATTACCGCGCTCGGTCAGCCAAACCTCCTTGGCGCCGGCCTCACGGGCTTTCTCGACAGGATATTTCATATCTTTACCGCTCAGAAACTGGGCTTTCTTTATGTTAACCACCTTACCTGTATGAGCCGCGGCGACCAGCAAATCTGTCTGACGGCACAAGAACGCCGGTATCTGTATCACATCAACAATCTTTCCGACAGGCTCGGCCTGCCGGCTCTCGTGTATATCCGTCAGTATGCGCAAGCCGTACTTATTTTTTATCTCAGCCAGCATCTCAAGGCCACGCTCAAGCCCCGGACCGCGAAAAGAGTTAATTGAAGTGCGGTTGGCCTTATCAAACGAGGCTTTGAATATGATGTCCGTACCGAGAGTCTTGTTTATTCTCACAAGCTCAGTGGCGACTTTATCGAGAAGTTCCTGCGATTCTATAACACAGGGACCGGCTATAATTATCGGTTTCATTATCTTATTTGATATTGTATGTCAATCTGTTTGCAAAGTTAGGCATTTTGTCGTTTACCTCCAAACAATTTACATTGATTTCAAGCCTCTCCGGCTTTAAGCATCACATCTTTCAGCAACGTGCGCCGTTGCTCGTCGAGATATTCCGTGCGGATAGTTATAATCTTACGCCAAGCCGGCGTATCAAGTTTATGCATGTCAAGCTCCAACGTCCAGCGTCCCTGCGATTCAATACGGTCAATAAGCGTTCCGACACTGAGACGGTGCAACGACTCGGCCGGCTGATAATGGCTCTCCTCCCCTTTTTCATCGCCGATTATTTCCGAAAGAATATTTACCCGAGTCATCTCATAGAGCAAATCCCTTATTATTCTTATCGGTATGCCGGTCTCCATCTTCAACTCCAATGCCGTATAAGGCTTTCCACCATCATCAAACCGTCTGCATATATGCCCCGCCAATATAATGCACAGCATCAGTCGGTAACGATGACTCAAATCCTCTGTAGTGGCTCTAAAGGCGAAAGCCTCCAGATTTTGGTTTGCATAGCAAAGCTCTGCTCCGAACAAACATATTATCCACGAAATCTGTATCCATAACATAAATAACGGCAAAGCCGCGAACGAGCCGTAAATGGCGTTATAGCTGCTGACCCAAATCTGCGAATGTATGTAGAAAAGCTGTAATCCCTGCATAGCCACACCGGCCAAAATGCCCGGAACGAGAGCACACCGCAACCTGACGCGTGTATTTGGCATAAAGACGTAAAGAGACACAAACACCGCCGACATTATGACATAGGGCATCAGCGCGATGAGGAAGCGCATCATCGGCGCGATGAGGAAATATCCTTCTATGCGGTCAGCTATGGTGGCGACAAATATCGACACTCCCGAAGTCAGAACGATTACGAACGGCACAAGTAGAAACATCGCCATATAATCGGTTATGGTGCGAAACAGGCTTCGAGGCTTCTTAACCTGCCATATATAATTAAATGTAACTTCGATGTTGTTTACCAGCATTATCACCGTCCACAACATAACGGCCAAACCTATGCCAAGAAATATTCCGCTCTTTGTGTGTACAAGATACGAATTAACAAACCCCACTATGATATCAGCCGCCTGAGGCTGGCTAGACAACGCATCACGAAACCATTCCTCAATATATTTATTATAGCCGAAACCTCTTGCTATGGCAAACACCACAGCCATAATCGGCACAAAAGCCAACAATGTAGAGTAAGTCAATGCGGCAGCCGAGTTTATTATGCGTTTTGTAGTTGTTATCTCAATGGCCAACAGCAGCTTCTTCAACAAGCTGTACAGACTGTAACGCACCGGAGTAACGTCAGTGCGCTTTACATGCCAGATGCCTACCGTAAGGAAATCAATGGTTTTCTTTATGAGTTTGTTCATAGCAAGTAGCCGAAAAAACAAAGAAAAAGAAAACAGTGTCCCTATAAGCCGGGTTCTGTTCCACCGCAAACTCTCGCTTACGGCGGTGCCTGCCATTTATCTACGCCGTGCGTCACCACACGACTCGAGCATTCTACCCTCCGTCGGAGTCAGTCGGGCGGACAACCCTCAAACGACGGTTTACATGAACTTGCAGCCTCCAGATAGCACGGCCGGACCGTCGCCGGCCCGCCGGTGGTCTCTTACACCACCTTCTCACCCTTACCCTGCACGAAGCCGGGCGGTTATTTTCTTCTGCGTCTCCTGTCGTCGCCGACAGCTTCTACTTTCAGAAGTGGAGCGTCCTGTGCTGCCCGGACTTTCCTCCCGCGTGCCTGAAGCACACCGGCGGCAGAGCCGGAACACTGTATTCTCAAGTGCAAAAGTACTTTTTTTTAGCGTAAAAGCCAAATAAAACATAGTAAAAACACCTCTTTTATTTTGTTTTTACATGGAAATACATTATCTTTGCATCCGATTTCAAGGTTTAAACAATATTCAACAAACCTTGTTTTACACCGCAAAGGTCCCGTAGCTTAGCTGAATAGAGCGTCAGATTCCGGTTCTGAAGGTCAAGGGTTTGAATCCCTTCGGGATCACAGCAGAAAGAGAGGATAATCAGCCCGATTTCCTCTCTTTTTCCTTTATATACGGGCATTTCGAGAGGTATGGTTAAAAATATGTCATGCACTTAGGTGCTACAAGTTGGTAAAAAGCACGGAAAGTAAAGTGAAATTGTTTTCCCGATGTTTTCCCCGTGTTTTCCCTAAATCATAAATATTAAACGCTATGGCAACATTTAAAGCATTGATAAGAAAAGACAAGCTCCGCGCCGACAAGACGTGGAACGTGTTCATCAGGTTCACGCACAACCGCAAGGTGCGCTACATACAAACCACGATGTATGTTACAAGAAAAGACCTCACCGCAAGCCTGAGAATCAAAAACCAGGCAATCATCGACAAGTGCGACATGCTGGTTGCGAGGTACAGGCAGGACATATCGGCTCTGAACCTTGAGCTGAACGACATGGACATCGATACGGTGATTGATTACCTCAACAAGAAGAAAGAAAGCAATACGGCAATCAGCTTCACGGCTTTCTTTGAGAAATGGACGGCACAACATACGGCCATAAAGGGGATTCGGAACTATTGGTCGGCATTCAACGCACTGCGTGATTTCTTCGGCCGCGACATTATCATGCACACTGACATCACGACAAAAACACTTAAGGAGTTCAGCGAGTATCTGGCAGATCGGCCTCGTGCGCAGTCGCTTTATACTTCATCCATTGTGAGGGTGTTCAACGACATGCGCGATTATTATAAGTTTATCCACAAAATTAGTTTAACCTATAATGTTTGGTGCGAAAATCCGT
>Cebus_capucinus_imitator_PRJNA485217_SSR102__coassemble_917_pt1 | contig 22879 bp, 9 predicted proteins | sample Cebus_capucinus_imitator_PRJNA485217_SSR102__metabat2_high_PE_011 | metagenome-assembled genome bin Cebus_capucinus_imitator_PRJNA485217_SSR102
CGTCAGCAATCTGATAATGATACTCCTGTCCAGCCACAGCCCCGGGTGATACCGGGATCAAGCAATGGGGGCCAACAAACATGGCGCGTCCGTCAAGATACTTGAAGGCAGGAACGGCATACTCGGCATACTCGTCATCGCTTGAGCAAAGCACAACGATGTCAGCGTTAGCCTTCAACGCAGCGTCAACACCCTCCTCAACGGTCTTGAAACCAAGGTTATCAATAACATTATAACCGGCGCAAGCCAAGAAGTTGCAGCTGAACTGAGCGCGTGCCTGACGCATTGCCAAGTTACCGATTGTCAGCATGAATGCCGTAGGTGTATGTTTGCTCTCCTCAACCGAGATACGCAGGTTCTCATAGTCGGCAGCCAGACGTGTAGAATTGATTGCGGCAAACGGAGTCTCATGGTTATGACCTCCGCCACAACCACATGCGGCCTCAAGAGGACGCTTGCCCTCAGACTGCTCCGTGAAGTTCGGGAATTGGTTTGTACCGAGAATAAACTCCTTACGCTTTGCGGCGTCAGCATGACGCTTGGTGTTTGTGGCGTTGATATCCTCCTGAACGAGTCCCTTCCGCACAGCCTCAAGGAAGCCTCCGTTATCCTCAACATTAAGGAAAATCTTCCAACCCTCGTTTGCCAACGATGTGGTAAGTTCCTCAATAAAGTAACTTCCGGCACCCGGGTCAACCACCTTATCAAAGTGGCTTTCCTCTTTCAACAGCAACTGCTGATTACGTGCTATACGCTCAGAGAACTCATTTGGAGTCTCATAGATAGCGTCAAACGGAGTAACCTCGATTGAATGTACGCCGGCAAGTGCGGCACTCATAGCCTCAGTCTGCGAGCGGAGCAGGTTCACATAGCTGTCAAACAGCGTCATATTATATTTAGATGTAACGGCATTCACACACATCATGCATGAGTTGTCGTCCTTAGGCTCATACTGTTTTACTATTTCAGCCCACAACATACGTGCGGCACGGAACTTTGACAGCTCCATGAAGAAGTTCTCGCTGATACCCATATTGAACTTTATGCTTCGAGCGGCTGTATCGGCGTCTATACCTGCCTCTATGAGCCGGTTCAGATACTCGTTACCCCAAGCCAGAGCGTAGCCGAGTTCCTGAACGATATACGCACCGGCATTATTCAAAGCGAGAGCGTTTACCGATACGGGGCGGAAGTTAGGATACTCCTTCATGGCCTCAACCAGCTGCGGAGCGAAACCGAGCAGAGGTCTTACATCCATACCATTCATAACGATTTTCTCCATCGGGTCCCAGTCAAACGAGCCGGTAATCTTCGTCTTGTCGTAACCGTGAGCCGTGAAGTAGCCGTCAAGAATAACGGCCAACTCAAGAGTATGACGCTTGCATGTGTTGAAGTTCAGCTCGATTGCGTCACAGGCAATGCCGTCAAGCAGAGTTTCGACGAACTCGGTGCTGACAAGGCTGCCCGGAATACGGAAGCCAATAGAATCGATGCCTTTGTTCAGCACATCGAGAGCTTTCTCGTTGGCAGCCTTGGCATCGTCGGCAACAATCTCCTGACGCACATACCATTCGTTGTCATTCTTCTTGTTACCACGCACAAACGGGAACTCACCGGGCAGAGCCTCAGGTGTTTTCAGTTTCTCAACGTCTTCTTTCAGATAGAAAGGTTGAACGTTGAACCCCTCGTTAGTACGCCAAACGAGGCGTTTGTTAAAGTCAGCACCCTTCAGGTCAACCTGAATCTTGTCAAGCCATTCCTGACGGGTTGGTGCTTTAAACTCACTGAAGAGTTTTTCTCTTTTGTCTGTCATAAATCTATTATTATATAAGTTATTCCGGTTTTCGTTTTCAGGTTTACACTATACCTATGCAAAGGTAAGACAATTTTTTGACACATCGTAACTTTACACAGATTTTAATAATTAATGGCACAATATCAACACCATACAAACGTTATTTACGCAAATCACTCACGCGTACACTTATTCGGCGACACGCCATACTCACGGGTGAAGCATCGAGTGAAATACTTAGGGTCGTTAAAGCCCACACTGAAAGCTATTTCGGCTATGCTTCGGTTGGCTGTATTCTTCAACAGCAACTCGCGGGCTATGCGCAAACGGTAATTGCAGATGAATTTCGCCGTTGTCTGTCCTGTTTCCATACTCAGCTTCTTTGCCAGCATCGGTTTTGCGATGCCCAACTCGGCACTTAGCCCGGCAACACCGAAATCAGAATTGCGATAATTTTTCTCCATTGCACGCATCACCCGGTCTATGAAAGGCTCGGTTTTATTAACAGTCTCGTCATCATTATCAGAAGCCGATTTCCGATAACTCTCACGATAGCGGTTCTGCATGTCAAGTATGTTCTGTATTCTGCGGCGCAACATCTCCGGCTCTTGCGTGTCGGTAAGCGTGCGTCGTATAGGCTCAAGCAGAACATCAGCCTCACGCCGGCGCACACGAGCCACCTGACGCCTATACAGATAAACCGCCATACACACCAACGCGATACACACCAACGCCACAAACCACGGCCGCTTATATAAATAAGGTGTAACGTCAATAACCACCGATGCCGTCTCAATGTGTCCGTCGGCATCGGCCGAGACATACTTCACCTCAAGCACATAAGTGCCCGCCGGCAGACTGGTGTAACGCACGGTGTGCCGTCCCGGAGGCAGTTGCTGCCAGTCGGAGTCGAACCCTCCGAGGCGATAAGAGTAAGTGCCGGCTTTCTCGTGCATAAAGTTAAGAGCCGAGAAGTCAATCTCAAGCGATTTGTTCCACTCGTTGACGCAGATGCGCCCGGCCACCGAAATATCTTTTTCTATATAATCGCCTCCGGCCGTAGCCTCCTGATTATCAACCAACAGACGAGTAAAGCGCAGTCTGCCGTTATGTCTGCTTGCCCCCGAAACAGACCCATGGAGTTCTATAACACCCTTCACCGTGCCGAGATATATGGTTCCGTCAGACGAGCATGTGGCGCCGTTCCAATAGAACTGGTCGCTGAGCAGACCGTCATCGACCGTATAATTGGTAAAGGCACCGGTTTTGGGGTTTAACCTTGACAAGCCGTTATTGGTAGCCACCCAAATCATGCCGTTACGGTCTTCGGCAAGTCCTTTAACGGAGTTGTTGGCAAGTCCGTCCTGCATGGTGAAATTTCGGAACAATGGTTTACCGTTTTTATCCTTGTCGCGCCTATACAGTCCATACATGTTACTACCCAGCCACAACGTTCCGTCGCGAGTCATCAGGAAGCAGTCAAGTTTCTCTATAACAGAGCTTTCAGGCTTATCGAGTTTGAACTTGTGCATGGTGTATTCAAACGGAGCATATTTACCGCCACCGATTGTTTTTCGATGCAGCTTGACCTCAACGGCTCCATCTCCACAACCTACCCACAGAGTGCCGTCAGGCTCTACCACCGAGCCTATGCATCCACGAATATTACCGCATCCTTTAAACGGTTCGACAATACTACTTGTCTTTAAATCGTAGAAGTAGAGCCCCTCGTTTGCGCCAATCCACATACCGTGGTTGAAAGCATCGTATGCCAAAGAGCCTATGAAGGCTGTTTTACGGCTGTGCTCCACGTCAACAACAAGCGGTTCTATACGTCCCGGTGTGTCAAGACTCATGGCGCACACTCCCCCGCCCCACGTGCCAATCCAAAGACGGCGGTCGCCATCGGCTGCAAGCGTTGACACGCTGTTATGTGTGAGGGCCGAGTTAGCCGTGGTGAAATGTGTGAAAGTATCGCCATGAGCAGTCTTACGGTTCAGTCCTCCGTCGACAGTGCCCACCCAAAGTGTACCGTCAGGTTCCACATACATGGCATTGACGCTGTTTGGCGACAGACTTGTGCCCGCTGCGGTATGGGCATACTGTTTGAATATGAGGTCGCGCGGAACAAGTCGTATAACGCCTCCGGTTTCGGTGCCCACCCATACTTGCTTGTCAACAAGCATTATACAGTTGACGAAATCGCTGCTCAGCGGATTTATACGGCTGTGTGTATCCCATATGGTTACACGTCCGGTACGTGTGTCAAGTATGTTCACTCCGCGCAGGGTACCGGCCAGAATTGTGCCGTCAGCCGCAGGGGCAAGGCAGGTTACAAAATTGTGCGACAGCACACCGTCTCCACCGGCAGCCGACGATGTGTAATGACGCATTTGCCCCGTAGCGTCGTCGCGACTGTAAAGGCCGTTGTTTGTCGACAGCCATGTATGTCCGTAGGCTCTCACGATATCTGTAATGAACCACGCTCCGGCCTCACTATACTCCTTGTCAATCTCTGTGCGCACAAGGCGTCCTTGTTGCGGACGCAAACGATATAGCCCGCGGTCAATTGTTATCCACACGGAGCCGTCACCGTCAATATCTTTAAGCACCATGTCGGGCACATTGCCTTGATAAGCCCGCTTCAACACCGAGTTGACATGTCCGTCGCCGTCAAATGCCATATAATATATGTACGCGCGAGTAGCTATCCACATGTTGCCTTGTGAGTCGCAGCATGTTTTTACGGCTGGTTGCCTTAATATGTAGCCAAGGTCTTTTTGCTTATATGTGAGATGTGCCTGACCGCGTGTGTCGAGGTCGATAACCTGTGTGCAATCGTCAAAAGCGACCCAAAGCCGCCCGTGGCGGTCTTCGCACGCGCTGCGGCACGAGTGGCTGGCGGCGGTCATGGCGTTACCGCCAACCGAAGGCGACAGAAAGCCGTAACCGTCATAACGCAACAGTCCGCCGCCGTAATTGCACAACCACACAAACCCGCGACTGTCTTGCAACATATTGTCGACAAAGTTTGAGGGCATACCGCTACGCATGTCCATATATGAAACATTATAGTTCTCAACAAAAGCCGACTGTGCCTTAACGCCACATACCGACATTATGATTACTATCATTAAAGTTGCAAATTTCATTTTCAGTTTAAGGTAAATATTAATTTTATCAAGTGTGCAATACTTGATTGACCGCAACCAAGCCTTCGACCAACGATACCTGTGGATGAATATCGGCAAGTACATATCAGCAGAAACGACACCTCTTACGCATAGCTAAATCAAGCCATAAGTTTTAAGGTCTGAAAATGCCTGTTTCGGGCTGTAAAACCATAGATTTTACAGCGCAAAAATGCCTGTTTAGCAACAGGCTCACAGTCAACATGTTTCACACTTATGCGCACACCACTGTGCCAACATTCTTATTTCAAGGCAAAATTAAGAAAATTAGTTGAAACATACAAAAACAGAACGTAAAATAAGCCCGTTTCTTTTTATCCACCTCTAAATTTGTTTTGTCCACCTTATAATTTACGTGTTGTTATATATTTGCAACATAAATTTGCCGACCATAAACAACGCATGATGTAACCATACGACTATTGGCCTGACAAAAACAAGAAATTACTAACTGCGACAAGCAAACAATTCTTTTACTAACCATCAAAAATAACAAGTGCTATGAAGATTTTAAAATCTCTTATTGTAGCCGTGGGAATGATATGGATTTCTTCCTGCAGTCCTGACTGGGGCCGGATGGATGACCCCGCAGGCAACCAGACCTTCGCATCGAAGGAACAGGTGGGGAGTTATTCGTTCGAGTATTCCGACGAAAAGCCACTGTTCTCTGACATGGACAGAACGTCAGGAGAAGTGTGCGAAGTAATCAACGACGCTACCCTCGGCAGCAATGTGCTTCATCTTAACGGCGGATATGTGCGCACGGCCAACCCGCTGAAAAATGTAAAACTGCAGAACGGTGCCGCCGTAACCATGTGGGTCAATCTCACAGATGAGGAGCTTGACAAGGCTCTCTTTTCTTTCGGATATGGCGATGATGAGTCGGGCAAATTTTACTTCACGCCCAATGCCGGACTGGTGTACACCAAACCCGGGCAGCTGGAGTCGCTCAATCTCGATGAAAACAACTCAGCTGACATAAAGACCGGCGCCGTCGGCATCGGCGAGTGGCATTTTGTCGCTCTACAGGTGGCTAACGACGGCTATCAGGTGTATGTAGACGGACAGCTGCGGGCAAACAAAACCAATTACACACCGGAGCGTGAGACAGACTTCGACTACAAGACATTGGTCAAATTTCTCAACAACGCACCTTATTTATATATAGGAGCGGGTGCCGACGAGCCTACGGGCGATGCAATGTATGACGACATCACCGTGTTCAGAAACAAGATTGAGAAGAATGACTGGAACAAGAGTCTGACCGAAGGCGGCAACGAGGATACTGAAGACCAAGACCCGGTAGCTACGATTACCGAAATCGGTACAGCCGACTGCTCTGCAGATTGGTGGACAACATTCTCTGACTATTACACTGTCAAACCTAACGAGAGCCTTCGTTTGAGCTTTACCAACCACACATCAGGTGAAAATAATTGGAATAACTGGAACATCGCCGTTACTACAAACGCCGAGCGCAACACCGACGGATACACCGAGTACTTCGTCATGCGTTCAGACCTCTACGGCTGGGGCGATGCCAACTACAACGTCGCAAACATAACGAATACAGGTTATGATGATGATTGGGACCGGTTCCGTAAAGACATGGAGGGCGCGAAGGTTGACATAACCATCGAGCGTAAAGATGCCGAGGTTTACATGACAGCTGTCGCTACCTGCGAATCAGGAGCGGTTTACACAGAGATGTATCACCAGACTTGCGGTGACGCGAACGAGAAGATTAATGTCTTCCTAATCGCAGACCATTCTTATCTGCAGATGGACACCGAGAACACCGCTTACTACACAGCACCGGCCACAACCTCTGTCGGTACGGCTGACTGTACCGCGGCATGGTGGACGTCATTCTCAGACTATTTCACCGTTCCTGCGGGAAAGACGCATACGTTTGAGTTTGTCAACCATACGTCAGGTGCCAATAACTGGAATAACTGGAACATGGCCGTTACGACAAAGGCCGAGCGCAACGCCGACGGATACACCGAGTACTTCGTTATGCGTTCAGACCTCTACGGCTGGGGCGATGCCAACTACAACGCCGCAAACATGACGAATACAGGTTATGATGGTGATTGGGACCGGTTCCGCAAAGACATGGAGGGCGCAAAAGTAAAAGTTACCATAAAGCGCGACGGTGCCGAAGTTTACATGACGGCAGTAGCCACTTGCGAGTCGGGCGCCGTCTATACGGAAATGTATCACCAGACTTGCGGTGAGGCAAACGACGACATCAACGTATTCTTTACCGTAGACGGCTCATACCTTGTCTTTGATAATGTCGGACGTCCGTGCTTTGCCCAATAAGTTTTGATAATCTAATATTTAAAACAAAGAAAATATGAACAATACATTAAGTAAGGTTTTCTTTATTCTGACGCTGATGCTCCTCACCTTGGGAGCGTCAGCTCAGGACAAGATAACCGTTAAAGGTTTGGTTGTTGACAACACAGGGGAACCTATTATCGGTGCAAGCATCCTCGTGGCAGGAACCACCCAGGGTACAATCACCGACCTTGACGGTGTGTTCAAAATACAATGCAGCCCCAAGGCCACACTGCGAATAACATACATCGGCTACGTTACACAGAACGTCAGAGTGGAAGGCCGCAATGAGGTAAACATTACTCTGCTTGAAGAACAGCAAGCCTTGGAAGAGGTGGTTGTGGTCGGATACGGACAACAGAAGAAGGAGAGCGTCATCGGCGCTATCTCGCAGGTGTCGAGCAAAGACCTGCTCAGCACACCGGCCGCCAACGTAACCCAGGCCATAGCAGGTAAAATTCCGGGACTTATCACCACACAGACATCAGGTGCGCCGGGTTCTGACGATGCCACACTGAACATTCGCGGACGCGCCACCTTCGCTGGCGACGGCTCTCCGTTGGTGCTCGTCGACGGTATTGAGCGTTCGTTCTCACAGATTGCTCCTGACGACATCGAGTCAATCTCTGTATTGAAAGACGCCTCGGCCACAGCCGTTTACGGTGTGCGAGGAGCCAACGGTGTCATCCTTGTTACCACAAAACGCGGTAAAGACCAAGCCCCGCAGGTCAGCCTCACAGCCAACTGGCAGTATCAAAGCCCGACCCGCAAGGCAGAGTATCTTAACTCTTATGACTCTGTAACACTGCTTGAGGAGGCTCTCGCCAACGACGGTCTGCCCTCACAGTACTCTGCAAGTGACATCGAGATGTATCGTAAGTCATGCGCCGGCGAGCTTAGCGGTCTTGACGCTATGCTTTATCCCAACGTTGACTGGTATGACGAAGTGCTTAAAGGCTCTGCCCCGGCACAGCGTTACAACGTGAGCGTGCGTGGCGGTACAAAGCGTATGCGCTACTATGCGTCAGGCGAGTACTACAACCAGAACTCTATGATAAAGAACCTTAGTCAGGATACTTACGGAAACTCTTCAAGCCCCGGCTACCGCCGTTACGCTTTCCGTGCCAATATGGACTTGTTCCTTACAAAAGACCTGACGTTCTCAATCAACTTCGGTACGCGCTTTGAGGAGCGTTACGGCTCTAATACAAATGAAAGTGCCACAAACAGCCAGATTTTTAAAGCCGTAAACCACACTCCGAGCTGGCTATTCCCGGTTTACTATCAGGTGCAGAACGGCGACGACATGCAGACTCTCTATGGTGGTAACGCCAATTATCAGGACAATATCGTGGCCGCACTGGCTAAGGGCGGATACTATAAAGGCACAAATACCATCAATGAGACTAACTTTATAGTAAATTATGACATGGGCTGGCTCACCGAGGGTCTGAGCGTAAAAGGTATGGCGTCATTCGATTATGACTCATACTACCGCAAGAACTTCACAAACACGTTTGCCACATACGAGCTGAACGACCGCACAAACTATGAGAGCATCGACGCTTACAACAAGTTTAACACCGACGGTGAGCTTACATACGGAAAGTCGAGCAGTACGACTTACAAGCTTTACCTTGAGGCGCAGATTAACTATGCCCGCACTTTCGGCAAACATGCCGTTACAGGAATGTTGCTTTACAACCAGAACGATTATCGCTACAACTCTGATTTGGCAAAACGTTATCAGGGTCTTGTTGGCCGTGTTACTTATTCTTATGACGATAAGTATTTGGCCGAGTTCAACGCCGGATATAACGGTTCGGAGAACTTCATGAAGGGTAAACGCTTCGGCTTCTTCCCCGCATTCTCTCTCGGATGGCGCCTCACACAGGAGAAATTCATGGAGGGCACAAAGAAATGGCTCGACAATCTGAAGATACGCGCCAGCTATGGTGAGGTTGGTAATGACGTTTACACAGTCAACGGTGTGAGCCAGCGTTTCCTCTATCAGGCTGTATGGTCGCAGATTAACAATGACTATATGTTCGGTACAACCGGCCAGACCGGTATTTATGAGGCTCAATACCCCAATTACGGTGTAACATGGGAGCGTGCCCACAAATATAATCTCGGTATCGAGTTCGGACTTTGGGGCGGACTTCTCAATGGTAACATTGATATATTCTATGAGAAGCGTAACAATATTCTTACCGAGTATCTGTCTCGCCCGCAGTGGGTGGGTGTGGCTATGGCTGCCGGTAACCTCGGAGAGACCAAGAACCAAGGTTACGAAATTGAGCTACACCACCGCAATAAAATCGGTAAAGACTTTATGTACACCATCGACGCGACTTTCTCACATGCACGCAACGAGATTGTAAACATGGACGAGCCTGCGTTGAAGACTTCTTACCGTAAGCGTGAGGGACATCCCATCAATCAATACTTCGGATTGGTTTGCGACGGATATGTTACAAGCGCAGACCTCGCCGACCCGAATTTCCCTGTGTCTACATATGGAGACGTGAAGGTTGGAGACCTTAAATATAAGGACATCAACGGCGACGGATTCATCGATGACCGCGATGAGACATTCATCGGATATAGCGATATTCCGGAGAACACATACTCACTGACACTCGGCGCAAACTGGAAAGGTATAGGTTTCAACATCATGTTCCAAGGCGTTGACCACGTTTCACGTTACTATGACGCCGACGCTATGTTCGCATTTGTTGACGGCGGTAAGGTGAAAAATCACCACATGGACCGTTGGAATCCGAACGAGAGCGAGCAGTGGAACTTGGCAAACGCCTCTTACCCGTTACTGCACTATGCCGAGAACGGCAATCACAACCAACGCCAGAACTCGTTCTTCCTCAAGAACGGAGGTTTCGTTCGTCTGAAGAATATTGAGTTATCTTACGCTCTGCCTTCTCAGTGGATTAAACATGTTGGCATGAGCAGCTGTCGCCTGTATGTTAACGCCAATAACCTCATAACATGGGATCACCTCGATAATCTCAACATCGACCCCGAGAGCAACGGTTCAAACCGCTACCCGATTATGAAGACGGTTAACTTCGGACTGAATGTGGTTTTCTAAAAACACCTTATTTAATATAATGTATATGAAAAGAATATTTATATATGCAACAGCATTGCTGACTTTCTGCGCCACGATGTCTTCATGCGAGGACGCATTCGGAAACTTTTTGGAAAAGCAGCCGAGCCAAGACCTGACCGAGGAGGAAGTGTTCAGTGATTGGTCAATGTTGGAGCAGTTCCATTTTGATACATATAACTTCCTACTTCACGGAGCACACAGAATAAACAGCTCATGGCTTGATGCCGCAACCGACCTCGCTGAGTGTTCGATTGGTACCAGCGGTACTCGCACAACGTTTAACATCGGTAACTATTACGGTTCAGGCGGAGCCGAAGAGCTGACAAGCATTTGGGAGAGCCGCTACCGCGCAATACGCAAGTGCAACATGGTGCTTGAGCGTATTGACAACGTTCCGAAACCGAAAGATGACGCCAACTACGAGACTCACAAGGCTCAATATAAGGCCGAGGCGCGCTTCTTCCGAGCTTATTTCTACTGGGAATTGTTCCTCCGTTACGGTCCGTTACCAATCGTTACAACGGTTCTTGACCCTGACGGCGACCTTACCGGCGACTACACGACACGTCCTACAATAAAGGAATATGTGGTTGACTTTATTCTCAATGAGCTTAAAGAGTGTGAAAGTGGTCTTATGTCTTATGCCGAGACATCAAACTCAACTTATGCCGGACGTATAAATCAACCTGCGGCACGTGCGCTTTACAGCCGTATAATGCTCTATATGGCAAGTCCCCGCTTTACTTCCGCAAGTGGCATAACATGGCAACAGGCCATGGACGCAGCCAAAGGATTTATCGATGACTATGGCACAAACTACGAGTTGATGAAAGAAGACAAGGGTAGCGTGTCAGCGTATAACAACGCTTGGGCGTTAACTACTTATAATGATAATAACAAAGAAGTCATCTTCTTCCGTAATGATGATACCATAGGCTGGAGCGGAATATCAACCGATACACCCGTAGGCGAAGGTGGTACCGGTGGTCTCTGCCCAAGTCAGAACCTTGTCGATATGTATGACATGGCTGACGGTAGCGCACCTTTCGCCAAATATGACGCAACCGGTGCTCCTGTATATGATTCAAACGGCACTCCTAAGGTTAATGATAAAAGCGGATACTCTGACGCAAAGATGTGGGAGAACCGCGACCCGCGTCTCGCATCTACCATTCTCTATCATGGTGTTACTTGGAATAACGCCACAATCGACGTAAGATACGGAATGAGAGATAATCCTATCGGAAACCAAAACGCCACACCGACCGGATACTATGTACGTAAATACATTCCCGAGACTATTCTCGCTAATGAACATGCAGGTACCGCACGCCGTCTGTGGACAATCATTCGTTATGCCGAGATATTACTTAACTACTGTGAGGCTATCAATGAAGTCGAAGGTCCGAATGGCGCACACAGTGCTGAACTGATTAAGTATTTGGACGAAATTCGCCAACGTGGAGGCATAACAGGCTCAGTCGCAAGCCGAATAGCAGACCAAACTGACCTTGGAGATAAAGATGCCATGCGCAACTTCATCCACAAAGAGCGCACCATTGAGCTTGCGTTCGAGGAGCACCGTCCGTGGGATGTGCGCAGATGGGGCGTTGCCACCGAGGCTCTGTCTCGTTCTATCTATGGCGTAAATGTGGCTTCTGACGGTACTATATCACGTAAGACAGCCCAGAAGCGTGTGTTCTCCGACAAGATGTACCTCTACCCGATACCCGAAGCAGAGTATTGGAAGACCGGTATTGAAAACAACGAAGGTTGGTAATTATCATCATTAAACAGTATTCAATATGAAAATACTCGATATTAAAAGCAAATTCTCGGTGTCGGCAAAGACACTGACACTGGGTACTCTGCTTCTGAGTTCCACTTGCGTAATGGCTCAGAAAACGCAGGAGCTTAAAGGACGAATTGTTGACAGCCAAGGAGACCCGGTTATCGGTGCCGTTGTCAACATAGCCGAACAGAGCGGAATAGTTCTCACTGACGCTCAAGGATACTTCACTTTGAAGAACGTTGGCAAGACTGACGAAATATGTATAAGCAGTCTCGGCTTCAAAAACATACAGGTTAAGCCTAAGTTCGGCGGTACCTTCAATGTCGTACTTGAGGATGATACTGACGAGTACGCAAAGATACAGCCAGTTCCATTCGGCAAGAAAATGAAGAAACTCACCACCGAAGCTATCTCGGTGGTAACGGGCGAGAACCTTCAGAAGCACCCTGTAACCGTACTTCAAAACGCTTTCACCAGTGAGGTTAACGGTGTCGATACTTACGAGGCCTCGTCAGAGCCGGGTTGGGCAGAGAGCGCGCTGTACATCCGCGGTGTGCGCACCATGAACTCTTCGGCACGCTCTCCGCTGATTATCGTGGACAATGTAGAACGCGACCTTTCGTTCCTCGACGCATTCCCGATTGAGAACATAACGATATTAAAAGACGCTGCAGCCACCTCCATCTACGGTATGCGTGGTGCCAACGGCGTTGTCATGGTTACGACAAAGCGTGGTGAGGCAGGCCGTACAAAGATTGACTTCACGCAAGAGATTGGTTTCAACCAGTTGACCAGCGACATGGAGACCCAAAACTCTTACAACATGGCACTCACACGTAACCAAGTGAGCTACCTGAGCGGTGGAAAACCAATCTATACCGACGAGCAGATAGAAAAATACCGCCGTGTTTGCAACGGTGAGGAGCTTGAAGGTATTGACAAGTACAAGTACTTCAACACCAACTGGTTCGATATGCTTTACCGAAGCACGGCTCCTCAGTACCGCACCAACCTTCAGGTAAGCGGCGGTAACAACCGTGCCCGCTATTACGTGTCATTCTCATACCTCCGTCAGGAAGGTGTATGGAATGAGGAAGGAACAAATTACAACAAGGATTTCAACCTCCAGCACGTATTGAACCGTTGGAATCTCCGTTCAAACATCGACATCGACGTAACTAAGTACCTCAACGTATCTCTTGACCTCGGCGGACGTATCGACAACATCAATCAGCCATTGACGGGTGTGTTCAACCTCGTTACCTTCGGTGCGGTTGAGTCAAATCCGATGGAGCCTGTCTACAATCCCGACGGAACACTCTACGCGTCGTCTACCGCCCAGAACCCTCTCCGTCTGCTCGGAGCTTCGGGTACAGACAAGAACCGTCGTCGTAACCTGTACTCCACATTCAACATCACAGGTGATTTGGGCAAGCTGTTACCTGGACTCAAGGTGAACGCCACCGTAAGTTTCGACAGCTACGAGACATTCCAGTCAACACAGTCGAACGACGTAAACTCTTGGCAGTACGACTATAACAACGCCAACATTACCGATGTATCGCAGTTCACCTACACTCGTACATCAACCTACAAGGCCCTCACAAATCCGACGGCCTCACAGCGCGAGTACTATTACAACCTCAACATGATAGGAGGTTTGTCGTACAGAAACACCTTTGGCAAGCACACCATTGACGCGCGTGCCTTTATGCGAGCATACCGCAACGAGGCCTCAGGCAGCGAGTCGGCCAACCGCTTCCTTTCTTACAACGCCCAGCTGACATACGACTACGCCAATCGTTACGTGGCTTCGTTTAACTACTCACGCATGGGCTGCGATAACTTCTCGCCTGACAACCGCTGGGACAACTTCTATGGAGCCTCTGTAGGATGGATTGCCTCTGAGGAGCCATGGTTGAAGAACAAGAACATCGACCTGTTGAAAGTACGCGCATCATACGGACGTACAGGTCAGTCAAGCATTGGCTCAGGCCGTTATCCCTATCAGGACACCTACGCTTCAGGTACAGGTTACGGTTTCGGATATAACGCCACTTGGGTGAATGGCTTCGTTGAAAGCGTTGCCGGTAACGCCAATAACAAATGGGAAATATCACGAATGGTCAATCTCGGTCTTGACTGGGATTTGTGGAACAAGAAACTGTACGGAACATTCGACTGGTTCAAGGAGTGGCGCTCAGACATTCTCGTTACCCGCTCTACCATTCCGTCAATGGTCGGTGTTACCGTAGCACAAGACTCTTACGGAAAAGCCGAGAGCCACGGTCTCGAAGTTATGATCGGACACCGCAACAAAATCGGTAAATTCAACTATTTCATTGAGGGACAGCTTACTTGGAATACCAATAAGATAACCGAGATGGACGAGGTTGAGCCTAACGTTGAATGGCAGGCCAAGACCGGCCACCGCATCAGAGACTACGCTAAGGTAGCCGACTTGTATCAGAACCAGAGCCAATACCTCATTGGTGGATGGAATATCTACAAGTTCGAGAAATGGGCAAGCGACCCCAACCTTATTGCCACAAGCCAGCAGGACGCCATCGACCACCCGGAGAAGTATCCCTACAACACCTTTGCAGGTGGAACACAGCAGCTCGGTACAGCCGTGTTTAAAGACATCGACGGCGACCGTCAGATAACATCTAACGATATGGTGCCTGACACTTACACCATTATTCCGGAGCTGTTACCATCGTTGAAGCTCGGTTTTGAGATTTACGGTTTCGACTTCAGCACAACACTCACGGCCTACCTTAACCGCAACGTGATTCTATCGCCTGCGGTAAGCTACAGCGGTTGGTCAAACATGGGTACACACGAGGTTACCAAAGCATGGGGATACTACACAGACGACCCCACCGACTACCGTAACATCAACGCCACCTATCCGCGTCCGGTTTACGGAGGTTTCAGTGCGGTTGACTCTGACCGCGACACCGACACAGCGTTCAACGACATCTGGGTTGTAAACGGAAACTTCCTCGCCCTCCGCAATATCGAGATCGGCTACTCACTGCCCAAGCGTCTTATCGCAAAGGCCGGTCTCACCAAGTGCCGTTTCTATTTCTCAGGCTACAATCTTACTACATGGAGCAGCCTGCCCGACGGCATAGACCCGGAGAGACCTATGAGTTACTGCTGGTGGTATCCTAAAACCCGCACATTCACATTCGGTCTGAACATTGGATTCTAAATTCCGATTAAGAGAAACAAGATGGGAGACAGCCACATGTTGGCAGGACTGCAGTGCAGCGTCTCCCCAATCCGAACAAAATAAAACATTATTGAAATGAAAACATATAAATATCTTTTCTCTATGGTGCTGTTAGCGGCCGGATGCGGTAGCCTGACCACTTCGTGCATCGACTTTCTCGACAAGGAGGTTGACTTGTCGCTCTCTGACGAGAGAGTGTGGAGCAAGTATGAGAATACACGTGGCTTCCTTGCCAACATTTATACGTATCTGCCCGACGAATTTGCCGGTTACAACAACTCCGACCGCCTCGGAGCCGCACGCGACTGCATGACCGACAACTCTTTGGCATACTGGAGCGCAATCTACTATAACACCGTGCTCAACGACAGTTACGATGCCACAAACCACTACTTCTCTTCAACCTATTGGACAAACAACCTGAAGGGAATACGCGCCTGCAACCAGTTCATGACGAACGCCCGCTCAAGCGTGGTGGGTAACTCACAGAAGGCAGGCGACGACAACCAGCTTTATGACCGTTGGATTGCCGAGGCACGCTACATCCGCGCGCTGCTTCACTTCGACATGGTAGGCTGGTTCGGAGCCATTCCTATCGTTGGCGACCGGATTGACGAGAACGGCAACCGCACACCCATCGTCTTCAAGGCCGACGGTTCCGACGCAAGCCAGATGACACGCACATCGGCCGCCGAGGCTCTGCAGTGGATTGCCGACGAGTGCGACGCCGTTAAAGACAAACTACCCTTCCGCTATGCCGACGAGAATGCCAACTGGGGCCGTGTGAACGGTGCCGCAGCCTATGCGTTGAAATCACGCGCGCTGCTTTATCTCGCATCACCGCTAAACAACCCTTCGGGCGACAAGACCTTATGGCAGAAAGCCGCTCAGGCCGCAAAAGACTTTATTGACAAGAACAGTCAGCAGGGCAATCCTTACAAACTCTACACCACGGCCGATAACAACCCGAACGAAAACTATTACCAGTGCTTCGTGTCGACTCCCCACCTGAATGACGAGTACATTCTCAGCCGTTCCGAGTGGACCACTAACGCCATTGAGTACAACAACTCACCCTGCGGTTTCACCGGTTCGTTCGGTCGTCTCAATCCAACGCAGAACCTTGTCGACGCATACGAGACAATCAACGGTCTGCCTATAGACCAAGACCCGACTTACGATGATCAGAACCCTTACAAGAACCGCGACCCGCGTTTGGAACAAACCATTCTGCACCACGGCTCTACATGGGGCGACGCACAGCAGAGCGAGGAACGTCAAATCGACATAACCTACGGTAGCGGCCAAGACTATCAGGAGTTGCACGGAGGTACGACAACCGGCTATTACTCAAAGAAATACACCAACAACATGTCGTTCAAAAAGCCGACAACCTACGTTCACGCGTGTCCCATCTTCCGTTATGCCGAGATTTTACTTAATGCAGCCGAGGCATACAATGAGGCACAAGGCCCCGATGCAGCCTACGCATACGTTAATCAGGTTCGCGCCCGTGTAGGTATGCCCGCCTACAAGAGCATGTCGCAGACCACTCTGCGCGAGCGCATACGCAACGAGCGTCGTGTAGAACTTGTGTTCGAAAACCACCGCTTCTTCGACGAGCGCCGTTGGAAACTCTTTGAGGGACAGACCGCAACATCCGAGAAGAATCTGCCGCGCTATCAGCAGGTGTACAACATTTACAGCGTACAGGTTACTCCTGACGAGTCTCAGGTTTACACTTATACAAATGACATGAGGCATCCCACACGCGCGTTCACAAGCCCGAAGAACTATTACTTCCCCATACCCGACAGTGAAATCAAGAAAGCCCCGAAGTTGGGCCAGAACACCGGCTGGGAGCTGAAACAAGGTTCGGGCGACAGCACCGAGGGCGACACTGCCGAAAACCGGTAAAAACAGAACTCGATAAAGGTCTTACACACAGACAGACACGCCATCTTACGGTTGTAAACCGCATATGGCGTGCCTGCCGGTAAAAACAAAACCTAAACACAAAAGTATGAAAAACTTCATTAAACCAATTGCAATCGTACTTCTCGGAATATTGACCGCGACGTCATGCAACGACGACGATAACACCGACAAGCAGGAGCCGTCAATCATGTCAGAGACATTGTGGGTCATGACCGACGCCGACAACACCGCGCGACAGGTGCGCCTCAACGAGGCAGACTATCTGCAGGCTGCCGACAACGGCCGGCTTTTTGACATTGTCTGCAAAGACGGAAGCAAAATGAACGCCATAAAAAGCGTGAACATCGACCAAGTAGAGATAACAAAAACTCTCGATAAATGTACCGCAACACAACAGGCTGCCGCCGGAGGCACGCGCGCGCTTACACCCGGAACTTACGTACAGTTCACAATAACCAAAACCGATGGCACAACGGCTAATGTGGTGCGCACACGCCTTGACGTCACTCAGGATGAGGAAACAAATAATTGGAAAATCGGTGTCTATGACATCAGTGAGATAAAAAGCCTCGAAGTGTCGCTCGGTACCAACGGATATGAGGCACCTCAGTATCCCGACAACTATGTCGACGCAGGTATTGCCGGCTGGGATCAGCGCTCACAGTGGAATCTTGCCAACGTTCACGACCCCTCGGTAGTGCCGGCTGACGACGGCTACTACTATATGTACACCACCGACGCAAGCTATGGCAACGCCCACACAGGCCACGGCCACTTTATGTGCCGCCGCTCAAAGAATCTTGTCGATTGGGAGTTTATTGGCGCGTCTATGCAGAAACTGCCTGAGTGGATTAAACCCAAACTCAACGAGATACGTAAGGCCATGGGCCTGAAAGAAACCGACATCGACTTCAACGACGAGACTCAATTCGGCTTCTGGGCACCATGCGTACGCAAAGTCAAGACAGGCCTTTACCGCATGTACTATTCCATAACCATGCCGGGCTACATCAATGGTGAAAAGTCATGGGGCGAGCGCGCTTTTATCGGTATGATGGAGACGGCCGACCCTGCCACCAACCTGTGGACCGATAAGGGTTATGTAATCACAAACTCATCTGATAAAGGTCTTGACTTTAATGTCAATCCCACAGACTATGCCAAATGTTACTACAAATACAACGCCATTGACCCCTCGTACATCATAACCGAAAATGGTGAGCACTGGCTCATATATGGCTCATGGCACTCAGGCATAGCTGCATTGCAGCTTGATGCCGAGAGCGGAATGCCAAAAACGGCACTCGGCAACCCGTGGGGCGACGACATATCAGCTTACGGCAAGACTATTTACACCCGCACAGCCGGCAACCGCTGGCAGGCGTCTGAGGGTCCTGAGGTGGTTTACCATAACGGTTACTACTATCTCTTCTTGGCATACGATGCCGTGGACGTTCCATACAACACCCGTGTGGCTCGCTCTAAGAACATCGACGGCCCCTATGAGGACCTTAACGGCAATGATGTTACAACCGGCGGAGACCTGCCAATGCTCACACACCCCTACAAAATGGCGGCTGACGACCATGGCTGGGTAGGCATAAGCCACTGCGCCGTGTTTAACGACGGCAAAGGCAACTGGTTCTATGCCTCTCAGCAGCGTTTCCCCAACAACTGGAACGGCAACCTATATTCTAACGCAATCATGCAGGGTGGTGTGCGCCGCATTATATGGACTGAGAGCGGATGGCCGGTTGTGATGCCCGAGTGCTATGGTAACGTACCGGAACACGTAATCACCGAAGACGAGATTTCAGGCAAGTCATGGAAGCACATAGTCTTCAAATATGACTACGGAAAGCAGTGCGAGGCTGTCGACCTTACTCTCGGCACCGACCACAAGATTGTTTGTCCGTCATGGAACGACGGTGCCGAGTGGAGCTTTGACGAGGCTTCGCAGACACTCACCATATCGGGTGTGAAACTGTATCTCGCCCGTGAAACCGATTGGGAGTCTTCTGACCGCCATGCCACAATAGTTTACAGCGGTATGAACTCAAGCAAAGGTATGCCGTACTGGGGTAAAATGGAACTGTAACCGGCATTGAGCATCACAATGAATAACAACAATGAACATCACTGAGTGCCTAACCGGCACAACAGCAGTGCTTGTATTGCATGATAAAACCCTATGTTTCGTCCTCTGAAACATAGGGTTTTATCATGCAATACAATATGTTTATCATCCAAAAGCAAACCGCATTGGTTTGCTTTTATTTTTGTTCTCACGACCGATTGGTTTTGATATAACATAGCGTTATTCTTTATTCCGCTTACAGATTTTGGCAAATCTGTGTCTTTCATCATTTTTCTTTTGTGTATATCGAACCGATGAGAGGGACAAAAGCAGGCAAAAAGGACCGATTAGGGCAAAGAAAGAATAAAAATTAATGTACAGCCTGACATTTCGGTAAAAAGTTTAAACGAGTTAAAAACAAAAAAGGCGGCAGAGAAATATCCGTCGCCTTTGTATCATTCATATGTGTCTTATGGTTATTCGTGGCTCTACTGCACAACGGTAATCTCACCGCAAAGCGAGCGACTCATATAATTACGTAACTGGTTGTTGTCGGTAAAGCGTGCCTGAAGACACATCAGCTTGGTTACAGCGGCCTCAACGGTACTGTCATAACCGCTCAAAACGCCGGTTGTCTTTAGTCGATAGCCTGTGTCATAACGTGTCATCTCGACGCAACCGGCCAGACACTGACTGATATTAACAACCGTAACTCCCCGGCGGCCGGCACGCTGCAACAAACGGGTGAGCCATTGCTGCTTTGGAGCGTTGCCGCTACCAAAGCTGCGCATCACGATTGAACGAAGCTCGGGGGCATCAAGCACATGACCGATTATACGCTCTTGCAGACCGGGGAATAAGGAAAAGACCACCACATTGGAGTCTATCGCCGTGTGAGGTATCATCTTCTTTGTGAAGTCGGGCTTCAATATGTATTCCTCATTATAAGTTATGTTGATGCCGGCCTCGGCCAAATGAGGAAAGTTAAACGACTCAAAAGCGTTAAAACCATCGGCGTTGGTCTTGGTGGCACGATTGCCTCGCAACAGTTTACCGCTGAAGTAGATGCATACCTCGGGTACAATCGGCGTACCGTCGGCATGATATGCAGAGGCTATTTCGATACTTGTAATAAGGTTCTCTTTGCCATCGGTGCGCAGTTGGTTTACAGGTAACTGGCTGCCTGTAAGCACGACAGGCTTTGTAAGGTTCTCAAGCATAAACGACAAGGCCGAAGCGGTGTAGGCCATTGTGTCGGTTCCGTGCAATATGACGAAGCCGTCATAACAATCATAACGGTCGGCAATGATGCGGACGAGTTGCGACCAAAGGCGCGGAGACATGTCGCTCGAATCGATTGGCGGTGTGAACTGATAAATGTCAACACTTGTCTTCAACATTGAAAACTCCGGCAAACACTTGAGGAGGTGATTGAAATCCAATGGCTCAAGTGCTCCCGTATCGGAATTCTGTCCCATTCCGATTGTTCCGCCGGTATAAATTAACAACACGCGGTCAGCTTTTGCAACCGCCATCGAGGGTGTTATGTAATCTGTGTTTGGCATCGTTTACGTACTTTTGATGTGCAAATATAGTTTAAAATAAGATGAAATCAAAAAAAACAGCGTATATTTGCATAAATAAACGAGATTAATCTACATTTTAAAATTAACGCTTAAAAATTAAGAACAAACATGAAGAAATTTATGGATGAGAACTTCCTGCTTGATACCGCCACGGCGCAGGACCTGTTCCATAACCATGCGGCCAAAATGCCGATTATCGATTATCACTGCCACCTCATACCTGAGATGGTTGCCAATGACCACAAGTTTAAGAGTATAACCGAGCTTTGGCTCGGCGGCGACCACTATAAGTGGCGCGCAATGCGTACAAACGGTGTTGACGAGAGATTCTGTACCGGTACCGATACCAGCGATTGGGAGAAGTTCGAGAAGTGGGCCGAGACTGTACCTTACACTTTCCGTAACCCGCTTTACCACTGGACTCACCTTGAACTGAAGACCGCTTTCGGCATCGATAAGCTGCTTTCGCCCAAGACAGCACGTGAGATTTTCGACGAGTGCAACGAGAAACTGCAGCAGCCGGAGTACACAGCCCGTGGCTTCATGCGTCGTTACAACGTTGAATGTGTATGTACTACCGATGACCCCATCGATGATTTGCGCTACCACAAACAGACACGCGAGAGCGGTTTCGAAATAAAAATGATTCCCGCATGGCGTCCTGACAAGGCTATGAACATCGAAAAACCTGACTACGCTGACTATGTAAACAAACTGGGCGAGGTTGCCGGTGTTACGATAACAAAGTTCCAAGACATGATGGATGCCTTGAAGAAGCGTCATGACTTCTTCACCGAGAATGGCTGCAAACTGTCTGACCACGGCATCGAGGAGTTCTATGATGACGAGTACACAGACTCTCAGATTGAGACTATCTTCGAAAAGGCTATGCGCGGACAGCAGCTCTCAACTCAGGAGGTTCGTCAGTACAAGCACTGCTTCCTCACACTTATGGCTGAAATGGATTATGAGGCCGGCTGGACACAACAGTATCACTATGGCGCAATACGCGACAATAACAGCCTGATGTACAACAAGCTTGGTGCGGACACCGGGTTCGATTCTATCGGTGAGTTCAATACAGCTAAAGCAATGAGCCGTTTCCTCGATCATCTGAACGCCGAGGGCAAGCTGACTCGCACCATTCTGTACACTCTGAATCCTTGCGCAAACGAGGTTATCGCCACTATGCTCGGTAACTTCCAGGACGGTTCTTGCCCCGGAAAGATTCAATTCGGTAGCGGTTGGTGGTTCAACGACCAGCTGGACGGCATGACCCGCCAGATGAACGCACTGTCAGTACTCGGTCTGTTGAGCCGCTTCGTAGGTATGTTGACCGACAGCCGTTCGTTCCTCTCTTATCCGCGTCATGAGTATTTCCGTCGTTTGCTCTGCAACCTGCTTGGCAATGATGTTGAGAAGGGTCTGCTGCCTGACGATAAGGAGAGCCTCTACCGCATGGTTGAAGACATCAGCTACAACAATGCGAAGAACTACTTCAACTTCTAAACAGCTGATATCAGATAATAAAACATGCCGCAACCACCTGTTAAACAGTGATTGCGGCATGTGTCGTTTTAACGGTAAGACAGCCGTCTCAGATTAAATCAAAGAGCTGTGATTACCAAAATTTATTGTTTTCGGGGCTGTACTCAAATCCGGCTGTCGCCAGTTTGCCCTCCAAATCGGCACGGTTAACATTCATGTCGTCGCAAAGTTCGTCAAGCGAACCATAGTTGTCTCTAAGCAGCATATTTACCGCCGAGAACAAAATCATTGGGTC
>Cebus_capucinus_imitator_PRJNA485217_SSR102__coassemble_918_pt1 | contig 22667 bp, 21 predicted proteins | sample Cebus_capucinus_imitator_PRJNA485217_SSR102__metabat2_high_PE_011 | metagenome-assembled genome bin Cebus_capucinus_imitator_PRJNA485217_SSR102
AGTGCGGCCTAAACGCCTATACCTAAATATTTATTCTTTCCTTGCCCTAATCGGTCTTTTTTGCCTGCTTTTGTCCCTCTCATCGGTTGCATAGCCCGCTATGCGCCCTCTTCAAGTAACAAAACCGGACGAAAAAACACTCGATTATGACAAGAACTAAAAAGTTTAAACGAGTTCAATGCCAATCTGTAAGATTTTATGAAAAATAATGATAGAATATGTTGATTTTTATAGAATGGTTAGTCCTTGTTTGCGATTTTTTGTACCTTTGCTAAGCTGTTTTCGTTCATAAAATGTGTAAAACAGCATAAATATTCATTTATAAAATGTATAAAACGGCATAAATATTCGTTCATAAAATGTGTAAACAACTAAAATATGGAAAGAAATATACTACATAAATTGCTTGAGTGGAAAGAAAGCAAACGTAGAAAGCCTATAGTACGTTGAGGGTGCCAGACAGGTTGGTAAAACATGGGCAATAAAGGAGTTCGGTAAACGCCATTATAGCCATCTTGCCTATATCAACTTTGAAGAAGCCAAGCACCTACGGGGGCTGTTCCTACAGGATTATGACACGAATCGCATCATTCGTGCTATACGCACCCAGTGTGGTGTACCTTGCGAAGCCGGCAAGACTCTTATTTTCCTTGATGAGATTCAAGAGGCTGAAGGCGGACTTACAGCTTTGAAATATTTCTATGAAAACTGTCCGGAACAACACATTATCGTAGCCGGGTCGTTATTAGGCATAGCCTTGCATCAAGGTGTATCATTCCCGGTGGGCAAGGTCAACTTCATGAAGATGCATCCCATGAATTTCTGCGAGTTTCTGATGGCAGTAGGTGATGACGCACTTGCTTTGGCTATTCAATCAAAAGACATAGACACGCTTGGTCTCTTCCATGACAAGCTGACTAATCGTCTGAAAGAATACTATTTCGTAGGCGGTATGCCTGAAGCTGTCCAAGCTTATGTTGATGATGCCGAATGGAGTGAAATACGTGAGATACATAACGAGATCCTTCGCGGTTATGAAGACGACTTCTCCAAGCACGCAGAGGGCGCACTTGTCGAACGTCTTAGACAAGTGTGGCGATCTGTTCCGAATCAGCTCAGCCGTGAGAACAAGAAATTTGTATTCGGTTTGGTGCGGGACGGGGCCAGAGCACGTGAATATGAAGTTGCCCTGCAATGGTTGTTTGACGCCGGTATGCTGCACCAAGTCAATAGAGTGACCAAACCGGGACTTCCACTTTCAGCTTATCGGGACGAGAAGGCGTATAAAGTATTCCTCAATGATATTGGTCTTCTCAGCTCGATGAGTGGACTTAAAGCCAAAACACTGTTGGAAGGTTCTGTCATCTTTACTGAGTTTAAAGGTGCTTTGATAGAGCAGTTCGTTTTTCAACAGCTAAATGAAGTAAGTGACGTATTCTATTGGTCAAAAGACAACTCACGTCAGGAAGCAGACTTTCTCGTGCAACGTGACAATGAACTCTTACCTATAGAATGTAAAGCAGAAGAGAATTTGAAATCGAAGAGCTTAAATTCTTTCATTCAAGAGCATAATATCAAACACGCTATAAAGGTTTCCATGAAGCCATATAAAGAAAGCTGTGAAATCATAACCAACGTACCTCTTTATTTGATAATGCACATATGCCAATAAAATAGATCAAGCAGAAAATATAAAATCAGAAATGAATCATCATCATAGAACTCGTTTAAACTTTTTACCGAAGTGTCATGTGGTACATTAATATTTATTCTTTCCTTGCCCTAATCGATCTTTTTTGTCTGCTTTTGTCCCTCTCATCGGTTGCATAGCCCGCTATGCGCCCTCTTCAAGTAACAAAACCGGACGAAAAAACACTCGATTATGACAAGAACTAAAAAGTTTAAACGAGTTCACGTTGCGACAACAAGCCGCAAACATTATTCAGCTGTTGCCTTCTTGAATTTCTCCATTAGCCAAGCCTTCTGTTCGGCTATTGTCATATTGCTGTTGTCAAGTTCCAAAGCATCGTCAGCCTTACGCAACGGCGACACCTCACGATGAGAGTCCATATAATCACGGTCTTTCACATTCTTCAAAATCTCATCATAGTCCGCCGGCATACCCTTTGCCATAAGCTCGTCATAGCGACGCCGAGCCCTGACTTCGGCCGATGCTGTAACGAAAATTTTCAGCTCGGCGTCAGGAAACACCGTTGTTCCAATGTCGCGGCCATCCATAACCACACCTTTATCACGACCCATAAGTTGCTGACGCTCAACAAGCGCAGAGCGCACAAAAGGCAAAGCAGCAACAAGACTGACGTGCGACGACACCTCCATTGTACGAATCTGACGTTCCACACACTCATTGTTGAGATATGTGTCGGGGCGTCCCGTTTCGGTATTCAGTCTGAATTCAATCTTGATGTCAGCCATACCGACCAGCAGCTCGTCGGTCTTTATGCTTCCGTCGGCATTAAACAGGCCGCCACGCAAAGCATAAAGCGTTACAGCGCGATACATTGCCCCGGTATCAACATATATGTAACCCGCCTCGCGGGCAAGGTCTTTTGCCATGGTACTCTTTCCGCAAGATGAGAATCCGTCGATGGCGATAGTTATTTTCTTCATATAATATATTGTTGTTTTTATGATTGTCAGGTAAGTCTCACCATAGAACTCGTTTAAACTTTTTACCGAAATGTCATGCTGTACATTATTTTTTTTCTTTCCTTGCCCTAATCGGGCTTTTTTGACTGCTTTTGTCCCTCTCATCGGTTGCATAGCCCGCTATGCGCCCTCTTCGAGTAACAAAACCGGACGAAAAAAATACTCGATTATGACAAGAACTAAAAAGTTTAAACGAGTTCATATACCGAAAAGGCGTTCAAAGCAGTGTTGCCTTTCAACAAAACGCTTTTTTATGCCGTTTTCAGTTATTTTTAAGGCAAAGGTACACCTTTTTCAAATATCTAAGCTAATTTTGTAGCACGAAATACATGCCACAGAGACTTTTTAAACAACAATTGCCACATTTTGAAAGGTAAAGCCTCTGCGGACGATAATTTGACTAAAGATACTGAAAACGTGGACTTAAAAAAATCATACAAGGCCGATTTGGAGCACAAACGCAAGCAGGCATTCCTGCTCGGACTGGTTTTTGTGCTCGCCCTTTTTGTCGTGTCGCTCGAATATACCATAAGCGGCGGCACACAAGACGACCGGACAGACATGCTTGACGACATGGCGCAGGAGGTCGAGCTGATGCCTGCCGTGCAACAAAAAGACATGGTGGCAGCCGCTCCGGCGGCGCGCAGTCAATCTTTGGCAGCCAAAATAAACATTGTTGACAAACCTGAAAACACCGCCGAGACCGAACAGCCTATAAACGAAACCGGCGGAGTCTCCGACCAAAACGGAACAGGCGGCACCGGAACCGGTATCGCCACAACAGGTAATGAAAGTCAAAACACCTCGGCAATATCGCCCGTTGCGGTCGACGAGAACGATAATCCGCTCAACTTTCAGGTGGTTGAAAGGCTGCCGGAGTTTCCCGGCGGCATAGTCGAGTTCATGAAGTGGCTTACAAAAAATCTTCGATATCCGGTGCCGGCACGCCAACAAAAGATTGAGGGAAAAGTCGTCGTTTCATTTATAATAAACAAAGACGGTACCGTAACCGCCCAAAAAGTGATAAAATCAGTCAGTCCCGAACTTGACCGCGAGGCACTGCGTGTGTTGCGGATGATGCCGAAATGGAAACCCGGCGAAGACCACGGCAAGCCTTGCCGTACTTATTTCAGCATCCCCATAAACTTTAAACTTTAGCAAACATTCACCGCAAACAATTAAAACGAAATACTATGCTGACATCAAAACAAATTCTGGAGTTGTTCAACAATTATCTTGACAACCTTCCTTATGACCGCCGTCCGCAGAGCTTATACGAGCCTATGCGTTACGTTTTGTCTATGGGCGGAAAGCGCATCAGGCCGTGCCTGATGCTGATGGCATACAACATGTACCACGACAATCCTGAAGCCATATTGCCACAGGCAGCCGGCTTGGAGACATACCATAACTACACTTTGCTGCACGATGACCTTATGGACAACGCAAACATGCGCCGCGGACATGAGACCGTACATGTAAAGTGGAACGACAACACTGCAATTCTGTCAGGAGACAGTATGCTCGTACTATCGTATCACCGCATGATGCAGTGCGACGAGACCATGCTTCGCCCAATACTCGACCTGTTCACTACCACCGCCCTTGAAATCGGCGAAGGCCAACAGTATGATATGGAGTTCGAGAATCGCACCGATGTTACCGAAGACGAGTATATCGAGATGATCAGGCTAAAAACCAGCGTGCTGCTGGCATGTGCGTTAAAAATGGGCGCGTTGCTTGCCGGAGCTTCTGAGGCCGACGCTGACAACTTGTATAAATTCGGCGAGAAAGTCGGTTTGGCTTTCCAGCTGCAAGACGATTATCTTGATGTCTACGGCGACCCGAAGGTGTTCGGCAAGGCCATAGGCGGCGATATTCTCTGCAACAAGAAGACTTACATGCTGATAAACGCCTACAACCGTGCCGACGAGGCACAGCGCAAGGAGCTTCTAAACCTGATTACCGCCACCGAATATAATCCCGACGAGAAGATTGCGGCTGTAACTGCACTGTATAATAAAATAGGTATAAACCTCCTTGCCGAGGAACGCATACGCTTCTACTTCAACGAAAGCCGCAAGTATCTGGCGGCGGTAGACCTGCCTGAAGAACGCAAGCAGGTGCTCACAGAGTATGTCGACAACATGATGAAAAGAGATTATTAAGCGCGCCTATTTGTCTTGATAACATAACAACAGACGAGAATAATGAATTTTATTGATACCCACACCCACCTCGACGGCCATGAGTTTGACGAAGACCGCGACGAAGTCATAACCCGGGCCAAAGCTGCAGGAGTGAGCAAAGTCTTCATTCCGGCCATAGACCTGCCGTCGGTAGCCACCGTCGAGGCCGTATGCGAGCAATACAAGGGCTACGCCTACCCCATGATTGGTCTGCACCCGGAGGAGGTTAAAGCCGATTGGCGCGACGTGCTGGCCAAGATGGAAAAACGCCTAAAGTGTCCCGACCACCCGTTTATAGCCATCGGTGAGGTAGGACTCGATTTTTATTGGAGCCGCGATTTTTATGACGAACAGCTTGAAGCCTTTGAGGAGCAGGTGCGTTGGGCGGTTAAATATCGCCTGCCACTGATGATTCATTGCCGTAAAGGACAGGCCGAACTGGTAAAAATATTACGCCGCTACGAACAAGACCTGACGGGTGGAGTGTTCCACTGCTTCACAGGAAACGAGAAAGAGGCGGCCGAATTGCTTCGCTTCAGCCGTTTTGTGATTGGTGTTGGCGGCGTGCTGACTTTCAAAAAGTCAAACCTTCCTGAGGTTATACCAACCATTCCGCTCGACCGCATTGTGCTTGAAACCGACTCTCCCTACATGGCACCGGTGCCAATGCGCGGCAAACGCAACGAGAGCGCATATGTGCTGTATGTGCTTAAACGCATGGCCGAGTGTTACGGCATAAGTGAGGAAGAACTGGCCGAAGCCACAAACCACAATGTGGAAAGAGTGTTTTTCACTCTCGGATAAAACAAATGAACCCGTTTTTAGTTCTTATCATAATCGAGGATTTTTCGGTTGGAAACGAGTTCATTGGTTTTACCTTGCAAAACCTATTGTCTCACACACAAAAAGTGCCTGTTTCGCGATGCGAAACAGGCACTTTTGCTTCAGCATATATATCTGCTTGATAATAAGCTCATTACACACGGTGAAAAGAATGACATGCCGGCAACTTTCAATTTGTAAGCAATCAGAATACATAACCGAAGATTTTAAACGTTTATAAACCGTTCCGCACACCACGAAGATATATTTACCGCAAGACCCGGAAATACCTCAAAAACAGCTTTATGTTATAAATTAATACCATTAACGCAAAATTTATTTCGGTTTTGTTGCGACTTTGCCGAAATTATTCTATCTTTGCCAATAAAAAATCAACAATCAATGGCACAGCACAGTTTAGACTCTTTAGACAAGAAAATCCTGCGCCTCATAGCTGAGGACGCACGAGTTCCGTTCCTTGAGGTGGCACGCTGCTGCAACGTAAGCGGTGCGGCAATCCACCAGAGAATACAGAAACTTAACGGAATGGGGGTACTTAAAGGTTCAAGGTTCATAATCGACCCTGAGAAGATTGGCTATGAAACTTGCGCTTATATAGGTCTCAACCTGAAGAATCCGGAAGATTTCGACAGGACAGCCGACGCCCTGAAAAACATCCCCGAAGTGGTTGAGTGTCACTACACAACGGGCGACTATGACATGTTCATAAAAATATATGCCCAGAACAACCACCACCTGCTCAACATCATACACGACCGTCTGCAGCCGCTCGGCCTCTCACGCAGCGAGACTATCATCTCGTTCAACTCGGCTTTCTCACGCCAGCTGCCCATAGTTGACATCCCTGTCAAGGATGAAGATGAAGAGGTACAACCTGAATAACCATTCAATTTTCAATAACGTAGCTCGAACAGCACCTGCAATCATTGCGGTGCTGTTCTTTTTGGTATCCGTACGAAAGGCATGAAGGCACCATCGGAAGATCAGTCTGCCTAATCACGGCCATGGCCTGTTATCTGTTGTTCAACATAGTCAGCCTCATGGCCCTCCGGAGCTTTGGTCTTCAGCGTGTCGGGCATGAGGAACAGCCTCACAATCAAGAACATTATTGCGAGTTTTACTATTATTATTGCCCAAAGGGTACGGCCTGTCGTCATCGACTTGAAACCTTCGTAGTAGAAGTTGAAAATACGTCTCGGTATGTTGTTTTTTTTCATTGCGTGTGGATTTAAGGCTCCGGCCACATATGCCTGCCGTGTGCAAACATACTAAAAAGTTCTGAAAACACAGGACTAAGCATACCGCAAAATGCTCACCGAGAGTTTTATTATATGTACAGACAATCGATTATTGGTCTATATTTCGGTGAAATTGCCAAATAAAAGCATATTTCACACAACGTATGGTGTTATTTTTTTGCCTTTTAAAATAAATAATCTAATTTTGCAGATTGTAAAAAATATACTTTGTAATTAAAAATATTAATATACTGACATGAACAAGAAAGTTATCATTCCCATTGTTATCGTAGTGGTGCTGCTTTTGGGCGGCGTTGTTTACCTCGGCCTAAGTCTCAACAAACAAAAAGAGGCTAACCGTGAGATGCAGGAGTTGGCCGAGCTTGACAAGAAGGAAATGGAAAACGAGTACAAACAGTTTGCCGACCAATACAGCGAGCTGAAGACTCAGATTAACAATGACTCTATCGTTCAGCAGCTTACTCAGGAACAGCTGAAAACCGAGCAGTTGCTCAAAGAACTTAAAGACGTGAAAGCCAGCGACGCGCGCGAGATTGCCCGACTGAAAAAGGAATTGGCGACATGCCGTGCCGTAATTCGCAGCTATATCCTTGAAATCGACTCGCTCAACCGTATGAACCAGAACCTCACGGCCGAGAATACACGGGTGAAAGGTCAGTATGCCGAGGCCACAAGACAAATCGAAGGTCTGAACGCGGCTAAGCAGAACTTGTCAGAAAAAGTGGCTATCGCCGCCCAGCTCGATGCCACAGGTATAACACTGACACCAAGAAACAAGCGCGGAAAGGCCGTGAAAAACTTGAAGAAATGTAAGTCGCTCATGGTGAACTTCCGTATCGCGCGTAACGTTACGGCCTCAAACGGTTCTAAGACCATATATGTGCGCATTACGACTCCGACAGGTTCGGTGCTCAACGGCGGTACTTTCAACTATGAGAACCGCACAATGCAGTTCTCAATGAAGCGCACAATCGAATACACCGGTGAGGAAACTTCGGTTACTCTCTATTGGAACGTGAACGAGTTTCTCAGTGAAGGCTCTTATAATGTGAGTGTCTTCGCCGACGGGAATATGATTGGTTCACGCACTTTCTCGTTTGATTAACAAAGCGGTCGACACCATAAAAAGTGTTGAAGACGGTATCGCCACGCAGGAAAACAATTATGGTTAAAACATTCACAATCATGAACCGCACGTTAATATTATATGTGTCCGGCAACAAAAGTATGGCTTTTAACCTGTGTCCCTCAACGAGACGATTACCGTTCTTACCATTTTAACCGCTAAATAATAATAAGGTATTAGTCATGAAAAAGATTGTAACCCTGATTCTGTTTGTGAGTGCCGTCGCGCAGGCGGAGGCTCAGCAGGCGCTGTCGCTCGACAGTTGCAGGGCCATGGCCTTACGTAACAACAAGCAACTCGGCATCGCCCGCCTGAAGCAGGACATGGCGCGAAACACCCGTAAGGCCGCACGCACCAAGTATCTGCCACACGTAAGCGTGCTGGGAGGATATGAGTTCATGAGCCGGGAGATTTCTCTGCTTAACGACAAGCAGAAGTCTGTCCTTTCATCACTCGGCACCACAGCCGCCGGACAGGTTGGCGGAGTGATGCAGAATGTCCTCACCGACATGGTGAGCCAAGGTGCCATGTCGGCCGAAATGGCGCAGACAATAAGCCAGATGGCCGAGAAACTAACACCGGGGCTGCAACAGGCCGGAAACAAAATAGGCCAATCGCTGCGCGACGGGCTTCGAACCGACACGCGTAACATATTCACCGCCTCGGTAATGCTTACGCAACCTATATATATGGGTGGCGCGATAATTGCCGCAAACAAGATTGCCGACATCGGTGAACAAATGGCCGCAAACGACATTCTGAACCGTAGACAGAACACTATTTATGATATTGATAACGCTTACTGGATGGTTGTGTCGCTGAAACACAAACAAAAGTTGGCCGGCAGTTACTTGGAACTGGTACGTAAATTGGACGATGATGTCAAGAAAATGATTCGCGAAGGTGTCGCCACAAGGGCCGACGGACTGAAAGTCAACGTTAAAGTGAACGAAGCGGAGATGCAACTGACTCAGGTTGACAACGGTGTCTCATTGGCAAAGATGTTGCTTTGCCAGCTTTGCGGTATGCCGGTGAGCGACAATATAACTCTTATAGACGAGACAAAAGACGGTGTAGACATCACGACAGATGCTCCGGTGGCTGACGTTGAAGCGGCTAAAGAGAACCGCGCGGAACTGAAAATGTTGCAAAATGCGGTTGACATAAGCCGACAAACCGTAAAAATCATACGTGCGGCGTACTTGCCTCAGATTGGTTTAACGGCAGGTTATCTTGTTACCAATCCTAATCTTTACAACGGATATGAACGTAAATTCGCAGGCGTATGGAACGTTGGCGTGATTGTACGTGTGCCTGTCTGGAACTGGAACGAAGGCACTTACAAGGTAAGAGCGGCGAAAACAGCGTCAAGCATAGCCCAACTTGAGCTTGAAGAGGCGGGCGAGAAGATTGAACTTCAGGTTAATCAAAGTTCTTATAAGCTGGCCGAGGCTAACAAAAAGCTGAACATGGCCACAAAGAACACAGAGAGTGCGGACGAGAATCTGCGCTGTGCAAACCTCGGTTTCAAAGAGGGTGTCATGGATGTAACTGATGTAATGGCGGCCCAAACAGCCTGGTTACAGGCGCGCTCACAGAAGATTGACGCCGAGATTGACGTGAAAATGAGCCTGACAAACATGAGAAAGGTGCTCGGAGACATTATTTATTAAACATTGAAACTTATAATATCAACATATAAACCATGGCAAAAAACAAACAACATAACAATATATTGCTCGCCGTTCTCGGTTTCAGTGCCGTTGTAATCGTGGTCGGTGTGATTGGATTCGCGACCTTCGGACGCACCGAAGAAATAATTCAGGGCGAGGTTGAAGTATCCGAATACAGAGTGTCAAGCAAGGTTCCGGGACGTATTCTTGAGCTTCGCGTCAAGGAAGGCGACTATGTAAAGCCCGGCGACACACTTGCTATAATCGACGCTCCTGACGTTGTCGCAAAGCGTATTCAGGCCGAAAGCGCAGAGAGTGCGGCGGCGGCAATGAGCCAAATGGCCGAAAACGGCGCGCGACGCGAACAAATTCACGGCGCATACGAGATATGGCAGCAGGCCAAAGCCGGTCTTGAAATCGCACAGAAATCATACAACCGTATTCAAAGGCTGTTTGACGAGGGTGTGATGAGTGCCCAAAAACGTGATGAAGTATTCGCCAATTACAAGGCTATGGAGGCACAAGAGCGTGCCGCGAAAAGCCAATACGACATGGCCGTCAATGGCGCGCGACGTGAGGAGAAACTCGCTGCGGCCGCCCAAGTGGGCCGCGCCAAAGGCGCTGTGGCCGAAGTCAGCTCGTATATCAATGAGACCGTGCAGATTGCAACGGTTGAAGGCGAGGTCAGCGATATTTATCCTAAGGTGGGAGAACTTGTCGGAGCCGGCTCACCGATTATGAGTATATCAATCATGAATGACCTTTGGGGAACGTTTAACGTGCGTGAAGACCAGCTGAACGGCCTGAAAACGGGCGATACATTCACCGCTTTCTGCCCGGCTTTCAACAAAGACTTAACCATGAAAGTTTACTACATGAAAGACGAAGGCAGCTATGCCGTGTGGAAAGCCACTAAGAGCAACGGTCAATACGACCTTAAAACGTTTGAAGTAAAAGCCCGTCCGGTAAGCAAAGTCGATAACCTCCGCCCCGGAATGTCGCTTATTATAAAGGGTAAACAGTAACTAACGGTGAACTCGGATAGCATCATAAGACGTGTGTTTAACGTAGCCCGACGCGAGTGCGGAATAATGAAGACCAACCCGGTCTACCTGCTTTGCATGGTGATTTTCCCCGTTTTGGTAACCATATTCTTCACTTCGCTTATGGGAAACGGCCAGCCTGTCGACATGCCGGTGGGAGTTGTCGACCTTGACAACACCTCCACTACCCGCACACTGACAAGGCGTCTCGACGCGTTTCAGACTACACGGGTGGCAGACTATTACAATAGTGTGGCCGAAGCCCGCCGTGCCGTTCAGCGAAATGAGATTTATGCGTTCATCTATTTCCCAAAAGGCACGACACAAGAGTTACTGTCTTCACGCCGGCCGAAGATTTCATTCTATTACAGTTCTGCCTCCCTTACAGCCGGAGCGTTACTGTTTCGAGACCTGAAAACAATATCCATGCTCGGTTCGGCAGCCGTAGGCTCGTCGGTATTGACGGCAAAAGGAGCCACGCCACAACAGGTAAAGACCTTTCTGCAGCCAATTATGGTAGACCTTCACACGGTGAACAATCCCGCCGTAAACTACAGTGTCTACCTCAACACAATGCTTATTCCGGGCTGTCTGATGCTTTTCATCTTCCTGATTGTGCCATATTCAGTCAACACAGAGCTAAAATTCGGCACTTCGCGTGAATGGATTCGTACAGCCGGAGGAAATATTTGGGTGGCCGTGGCAGGCAAAACGATACCGCAAACCATGGTCTTTCTCGCCGTAACATACGGATATATGTACTATGTTTTCGGTATTCTCGACTTCCCCCACCCCGGCGGTACAGGCATGATAATACTTGCCGGAGCACTCCTTGTGTTTGCCGCACAGGGCTTCGGACTGTTCATGGCAGGCCTCATACCATCACTCCGTATGTCGTTAAGTACATGCAGTCTGTGGGCGGTACTCAGCTTCTCGCTGGTCGGAACAGCCTTTCCTGTAACCGCTATGGACGGTGAATTGCAAGCGATAGCATGGCTATTCCCGCTCAGACATTACTATATGGTCTACCAGTTGAATATTTTCAACGGCTATGCGCTATATTATTCATGGATACATGTGGCCTGTATGGCGGGGTTCGCACTGTTGCCACTGACTGTAATGGGCCGTCTGAAGAAGTCGATGCTCAACTATGAATACATGCCATAGGCATTTTTAACCAAGCCAACAAACCGATGAATAAGATAAAAGGACTGCTCAGACACATCAACGAGGGCTTTCACGACCTCTGTTACATATGGTGTGAGGAGATGAAACTAACTTGGAAAGACGAGGGAGTGCTCATTTTCTTCATCATCGTACCTTTGCTTTACCCTCTGCTTTACTCGTGGATTTACACCAATGAGGTGGTTCGTGAGGTGCCGGTGGCAGTTGTCGACATGTCCCACAGTCATTTGAGCCGCAACTTTATACGCCTGTTTGACGCTTCGCCCGACACAAAGGTGGCATACCACTGTAACAACCTTGAAGAGGCGCGCGACCTCGTAGGCCATCAACAGGTATATGGAGTTATTTATTTCCCGGCCGATTTCCAGACTAATATAAACCGCCTTGAGCAGAGCAACGTCAGTGTGTTCTGCGACATGAGCTTCATGCTCTACTACAAAAACATATTCCAGACGGCGACCGCAGTGGCAGGAAAACTTAACGAGAACATACAGATTGAACGCGCAGGCAACAAGACCGACCGTGAGGACGAGATTACGACAAAGCCCCTCGATTATGCCGACGTGCCAATGTTCAACACCACCGGCGGCTACGGCAACTTCATCATACCCGGCGTTTTGGTGGTAATTCTGCAGCAAACCTTACTGCTCGGCATCGGCCTATCAAGCGGAACAGGACGTGAGAAGAACCGTTTCAAGTACCTCGTGCCCGTAAGCCGCCACAACAACGGCACATTCCGCATAGTTCTCGGCAAGTCCATCTGCTATCTGATGATATATTCTGTCGTGGCATCCTATCTGACTTTGATTGTTCCACGCATGTTCGACTTCGTGTCAATGCTTCACCCGTGGGATTTATTCCGGTTCATGTTGCCATACACTTTGGCCTGTATATTCTTCTCGATGACCCTGACCGGTGCCATACGACACCGAGAAGACATTATGCTAATGGTGGTCTTCACCTCCATACCGTTTCTTTTCATGTCAGGCGTGTCATGGCCTCAAAGCGCGATACCAATGTTCTGGCAATATGCGGCCGACCTTGTACCATCAACATTCGGTGTGCGCGGCTTTGTAAGAATGAACACTATGGGCGCGCGTCTCGAAGACGTTATGCCTGAATACCATGCCCTTTGGATTCAGACCGGAGTTTATTTCCTGATTACCTGCATTGTGTACAGATGGGAAATAATAAAAACCAGACGAAGAATAATAAAGAAACTCAGAAACAAGGAATAAAAAGTTAAACGAGTTCATAAAAAAACAAAAACCGCATTGCTTATATCTCTTTGCAATGCGGTTTTGTTTTTGAACTCATTTAAACGAGTTCTTTTAGTGTGTCTTAACAATCTCCGTAGGCTTCTGTTCCTTGTTACGGCGATTTGTAACCGTAACCACGGCCTGAGCGAGATTAATGAACGCCTGCCCGGTCATTGAGTCAGTGTTCATAACGGCCGGCTTGCCGTCGTCGCCACTCTCACAGATGCTCTGCACAAGAGGTATCTGCGCCAACAAAGGAACATTCATTTCCTTGGCAAGATTCTTACAACCCTCACGTCCGAAGATGTAATATTTGTTTTCGGGCAACTCGGCCGGAGTAAACCAAGCCATGTTCTCAACCAATCCGAGAATAGGTACATTGACTTTCTCGTTCTGATACATATCGATACCCTTACGAGCGTCTGCCAGCGCGACACTCTGAGGAGTGCTCACAATCACCGCACCCGTTATGGCGAGGTTCTGCAACAAAGTCAGGTGAATATCGCTCGTTCCCGGCGGAGTGTCAAGAATAAAATAGTCAAGTTCTCCCCAGTCGGCATCGGCGATAAGCTGCTTCAAAGCATTCGATGCCATACCTCCGCGCCACAGGGTGGCCGTCTCAGGATTAACAAAAAAGCCTATTGAAAGCAGCTTCACACCATATTTCTCGATCGGAGCGATAAGGTCTCGGCCGTCTTTCTCAACGGCATAAGGGCGCGCGTCCTCAACGCTGAACATCTTAGGCATTGACGGGCCGAATATGTCAGCGTCAAGCAGACCAACCTTATAGCCCAGCTTTGCCAGCGCAATAGCAAGGTTGGCAGATACGGTACTCTTGCCAACGCCGCCCTTGCCTGAACTTACGGCGATTACATTCTTAACGCCCGGAAGCATCTTGCCCGCCTCGGGGCGCGGCTTAGCGGTAGTCTCGACGGTTATGTTCACCTCCACGTCCTTGCTCACGTGGTAATGGATAGCGGCCTCGGCGGCTTTCACGGTCGACTTCATGAACGGGTCGGTGTCTCGCGGAAATATCAGCGAAAACTCCACCTTCATGCCATCGATGTGCAGATTGTCAGCTACCATTCCGCTTTCAACGAGATTTTTCTTCGTACCCGGATACGTTACCGTAGCCAAGGCATCGGTTATGAGTTTTGGATATAGTGTCATAATGTCTTGTAAATTGATTTCCTTTTCACACGTTTCTGTTCGGTTTGCAAAATACGCAATAATTACTCATATACGCAAACTTTTCGTCTTATTTTATCATAGAACTCGTTTAAACTTTTTACAGAAATGTCATGCTGTACATTAATATTTATTCTGTCCTCAAGAACCAAAAAGTTTAAACGAGTTCATACAATAAGTCTTACACACCGAAACAGCCGGTTTCACACTTCAAAACAGGTTATTTCACAACCCGTTCGTTATCAATGTGTTACACATTGGCCACCTCACAAGGCAGGCAAAAAGTAAAATAATTCACGGTTTATTTTGCATTTCGCTTGATTTACAGTAACTTTGCACCGATTTATAAGGTATTAGTATGCAGAATATCAGAAACATTGCGATTATTGCCCACGTAGACCACGGTAAAACTACCCTTGTGGACAAGATGATGTTGGCCGGAAACTTGTTCCGTGACGGACAGGACCTCAGCGGCCAAGTGCTTGACAGCAACGATTTGGAACGTGAGCGCGGTATAACCATTCTCTCAAAGAACGTTTCAATTAATTATAAGGGAGTGAAGATAAACATTATCGACACTCCGGGACACTCCGACTTCGGCGGCGAGGTGGAGCGTGTGCTCAATATGGCCGACGGATGCCTCTTGCTCGTCGACGCCTTTGAAGGCCCGATGCCCCAGACACGCTTCGTACTGCAAAAGGCTTTACAAATAGGTCTGAAACCTATTGTGGTTGTAAACAAAGTAGACAAGCCTAACTGTCGCCCCGAAGAGGTTTACGAAATGGTGTTCGACCTCATGTTCTCGCTCAACGCGACAGAAGACCAGCTCGACTTCCCCGTTGTGTACGGTTCGGCAAAGAACGGCTGGATGAGCAGAGACTATAAGAACCCGTCAACCGACATTACCTATCTGCTCGACAAGATTATCGAGATTATCCCCGCCCCTAAAGTGCTCGAAGGAACACCGCAGATGCTTATAACCAGTCTTGACTATTCGAGCTATACAGGCCGTATTGCAGTGGGCCGTGTTCACCGCGGAGTGCTCACCGAAGGCATGAACGTTACAATCGCACACCGTGACGGCTCACAGGAGAAGACCAAAATCAAAGAGCTGCACACCTTTGAGGGTATGGGACACGTGCGTACCGAAAAGGTTCAGAGCGGTGATATATGCGCCATTGTCGGTCTTGAGAAATTTGAAATAGGCGATACAATCTGCGACTTCGAGAACCCGGAGCCACTGCCCCCGATAGCCATTGACGAGCCTACAATGAGTATGCTCTTCACCATAAACGACTCTCCCTTCTTCGGAAAGGAAGGTAAATTCGTAACCAGCCGCCACATAACCGACCGACTCAACAAGGAGCTTGAGAAGAACCTCGCACTGCGCGTAAGTCCCTTCGGCGACAGCACCGACAAGTGGATTGTAAGCGGCCGAGGCGTGCTTCACCTCTCGGTTCTCATCGAGACAATGCGTCGCGAGGGATACGAGCTTCAGGTAGGCCAGCCGCAAGTTATCTATAAGGAGATTGACGGAGTCAAGTGTGAGCCGGTCGAGGAACTGACAATCAACGTGCCCGAGGAATTTGCCAGCAAGATGATTGATATGGTTACACGTCGTAAGGGCGAAATGACATCTATGGAGAGTCAGGCCGACCGTGTTAACATCGAGTTCGACGTGCCTTCACGAGGCATTATCGGTCTGCGCACCAATGTCCTCACCGCCAGTCAGGGAGAGGCAATCATGGCTCACCGCTTCAAGGAGTATCAGCCGTTCAAGGGCGACATCGCGCGCCGACTCAACGGTTCGATGATTGCGATGGAAACCGGTACATCGTTCGCATACTCTATTGACAAACTGCAAGACCGCGGTAAGTTCTTCATCGACCCGGGTGAGGATGTCTACGCAGGCGAGGTCGTAGGTGAGCACATACACGAGAATGACCTCGTGGTGAACGTAACCAAGGCCAAACAGCTTACAAATACCCGTGCGAGCGGTTCTGACGACAAGGCCCGAATCATTCCTCGCACCGTTCTCTCGCTTGAGGAAGCTCTTGAGTATATCAAGGAGGATGAGCTGGTTGAGGTTACACCGAAGTCAATGCGCATACGCAAACTGATTCTTGACCACAATGACCGTAAGCGCGCAAACAAGGTTTAAAACCGCGAATTTACACCTCTTATAATATAAAAGTCCCGTCGGAGCCAAGCTCCGACAGGACTTTTTTGTATCACTATGCACACAGTGGCACGGCGTGCAGACAATTATAGGGCGATTTTATTTTGTGTTTTGAGCAAGTTGTGCTACCTTTGCAGATGCAACAAAACTAAATAAGAAAACGTGACGTCAAACGATTTTAGCCTTCTAAACAGTATAAAGTATCCGGAAGACCTCAGACGACTCCGTGTCGACGACCTGCCGCAACTCTGTTCGGAGCTGCGTGCCGACATATTGAAAGAACTTTCGGTCAATCCGGGACACATGGCGTCGAGCATGGGAACCATCGAGCTTACCGTGGCTCTGCACTACGTTTTCAACACGCCTTATGATCGCTTGGTATGGGATGTGGGCCATCAGGCTTACGGACACAAAATACTGACCGGACGCAAAGACCGCTTCTGTACCAACCGTAAGCTACATGGAATAAGACCGTTTCCATCACCTGAGGAGAGCGAATATGACAGCTTTGTGTGCGGACATTCCTCTAACTCCATTTCAGCCGCGCTCGGTATGGCTGTGGCGGCAAGGCAAACCGATCAGCCGCGACGCCGTGTTGTGGCCATAATCGGTGATGGTGCCATGAGCGGCGGACTGGCTTTCGAGGGACTTAACAACGCTTCGACCACTCCGAACGATATGCTCATAATACTGAATGACAACAATATGAGTATCGACCGCAGCGTGGGCGGACTGAAACAGGCATTGTTGCGACTTAACACGAACAAGACTTATAACCGCCTGAGATTTAAGATATCAAAATGGCTCAATGCCCGTGGATATCTGAATGACGACCGCCGTAAAGGCATTATACGGCTAAGCAACGCGCTGAAGTCGGCAATAAGTCATCAGCAGAATATCTTTGAGGGTCTTAACATACGCTATTTCGGTCCGTTTGACGGGCATAACGTGAAAGAGCTGGTGCGCATTTTGCAGCAGATGAAAGACATGAACGGTCCGAAACTTCTGCATCTTCACACCGTGAAAGGCCATGGCTACGCTCCCGCCGAACAGTCTGCCACCGAGTGGCACGCGCCTGGTAAGTTCAACATAGATACCGGTAAACGTATCGTTACCGATGATTCGAACCAACCGCCCAAGTATCAGGATGTGTTCGGAGAGACTCTTTTGGAACTCGCCAAGCAGAATAAGAGGATTGTGGGCGTAACGCCTGCCATGCCGACAGGCTGCTCAATGAATATAATGATGAAGGCCATGCCCGACCGCACGTTTGATGTCGGCATAGCCGAAGGACATGCGGTAACGTTTTCAGCCGGCATGGCGAAAGACGGTTTATTACCGTTCTGCAACATATATAGTTCGTTCTCGCAACGCGCTTATGACAATGTTATACACGACGTGGCCATACTCGGCCTGCCGGTAGTGTTCTGTCTTGACCGCGCAGGCCTTGTCGGTGAAGACGGAGCGACACACCACGGCGAGTTTGATATGGCGGCTTTACGCCCCATACCGAACTTAACCATCGCATCGCCAATGAACGAACATGAGCTGCGCAACCTTATGTACACAGCCCAAAAGGATGGTATGGGACCGTTCGTTATACGCTATCCTCGCGGCAGAGGAGTGCTTTTGGGCTGGCGCAACGCTTTTGAAACAATCAAACCGGGTACAGGCCGCAAACTGAAGGAGGGTAAACGTGTGGCCGTAATGACTATCGGCCCTATCGGTAACGAGGCCGCAGAGGCTATAAAACAGGTTGAGACCGAGTGTAAAGGTCTTGAAATCGGACACTATGACATGCGTTTCCTCAAACCGCTCGATGAGTCTCTGCTTGCCGAAGCGGCACAACGGTATGACCATATAATAACCGTCGAGGATGGAATCAGGGCCGGTGGCTTCGGCTCTGCCGTACTTGAGTGGATTGAAGACCATGGTTTCAATACCCGAATTGTACGAATCGGTCTGCCTGACAACTTCGTTGAACATGGCACAGTACCCGAACTGAGGGTCATAACAGGCACCGACACCGGCACAATAGCCACAGCCATAAAACGCGCGGCAGGCGTTGAACCAACAAAACAATAACATGAAGATAATCATAGCAGGCGCTTACGCCATCGGAACGCATCTGGCCATGTTGCTTTCACGCAACGATCAGGACATAGTTCTTATCGATGAGGATGAGGTTCGTCTTGATAATCTCGGCAACGACTATGATCTCATGACGCTGCACTCATCGCCTTCGAGCATAAAAACGCTTAAACAGGCCGGTGTGAGTGGAGCCGACTTGTTTATCGGAGTTACTCCTGACGAGAATATGAATATGAACAGTTGCATGTTGGCAAAGGCGTTGGGTGCCAAACGAACCGTGGCCAAGGTCAACAGGTTTGAGTTTATCGACCCTGAACATAAACAGATGTTCAATCGATTGGGCATTGATTCGCTTATTTACCCTGAGAATCTTGCTGCAAAAGATATAATCAACGGCCTGAAAATGAGTTGGGTCAGACAGCGGTGGGACGTGCATGACGGTGCGCTCGTCATGCTTGGAATAAAGCTTCGTCAGGGTTGTGAGGTGCTCGACAAACCACTTAAAGAGTTGTGCAAGCCTGAGTCGCCTTACCATATAGTGGCCGTAAAACGTGGAGACGACACGATTATTCCACGCGGAGATGATGTTCTGCAGATTTACGACATGGTTTACTTCATGACAACCCGTAACTATATTCCTTACATACGTAAGATTGTGGGTAAAGAGCATTATGTCGACGTAAAGAATGTCATGATAATGGGCGGTGGAAGAACGGCCATAAGGGCCGCTAAAACCATGCCCGAATACATGAGTGTGAAGATAATCGAGAAAGACGAAAAGCGTTGCGGGTTCATCAACGAAGTGGTTAATACCAACCAAACCATGGTGATTAACGGCGACGGACGAGACATACCGCTACTCATCGAGGAGAATATCAACAACACACAAGCCTTTGTCGCACTGACCGGAAACGCTGAAACGAACATTCTGGCATGTCTTACGGCAAAACGTCTCGGCGTGCGCAAGACCATAGCAATGGTTGAAAATCTTGACTATGTAGCCATGGCCGAGAGCTTGGACATAGGAACCATTGTGAACAAAAAGGCCATTGCGGCAAGTCATATTTACCAAATGATGCTCGATGCCGATGTGAACAACACACGGTTTCTTATGACCGCAAATGCCGATGTGGCCGAGTTTACGGCACAAGAAGGCTCGAAAGTAACTAAAAAACGTGTCTTCGAGCTTGGTCTTCCACAAGGAATGACAATCGGAGGATTGGTGCGCAACGGTGAAGGACACCTCGTTTCGGGTGGCTCACAAATTCAGGCGGGCGATGTTGTGGTGGTTTTCTGCCATGACATCGATATGTCCCGCATCGGAAAATTCTTTAACTGACACATCAAATGATTAAGTTCAAACTTGTTTATAAAGTCATCGGGTCGCTTCTTTTCATTGAAGCGATTATGCTGCTTTATTGTCTTGTGGTGTCGCTTTATTACCGTGAGGACGACAGTTTGGCCTTTATCATCACCATAGCTATAACATCTCTCACGGCACTGATACTAAAATATAAAGGCTATCATGCCGAAAACATGATGGGTAGGCGCGACGCTTATCTGCTCGTAACCCTTACATGGGTTGTCTTCAGTCTGTTCGGCGCACTGCCGTTCACCATAAGCGGCTATCTCGGAAGCTATACCGACGCTTTCTTCGAGACCATGTCAGGCTTCACAACCACAGGCGCGACCATCATAGACAACGTGGAAGCATTACCCCACGGACTGCTTTTCTGGCGTTCAATGACCCACTGGATAGGCGGATTGGGTATAGTATTCTTCACCATAGCCGTGCTTCCGTCACTCGTTGGCGGTAGTGTAAAGGTATTCTCGGCAGAGGCTACAGGCCCCATAAAGTCAAAAATGCACCCGCGTCTCAGCACAAACGCAAAGTCGATTTGGGTTGTCTATCTGCTTTTGACAGTGGGTTGTGCCGTCTGTTTCTACCTGTCTGGCATGGGAATATTCGATGCCGTGAACTACTCAATGTCAATTACGGCCACCGGAGGCTTCTCGCCACACAACGCGAGTACTGGCTATTTCCACTCTGCCGCAATAGATTACACATCGATAATCTTCATGTTCTTGTCGGGAGCTAACTTCACTTTGCTCTACATGACATTCTTTAAAGGACGTGCGTTGTCATTCTTCCGCGACGCCGAACTGCGCTTTTACACTTGCGTCGTACTTGTCGCCACAGTGTCAATCATGTTTTTCCTGATGCATGACGGCCTGTATGGATTCGGCGACGCATTACGTGTCTCGCTGTTCCAAGTCGTATCATTTATTACGACGACAGGAGTTTTCAACGCCGATGCAGGCAAGTGGCCTCACATAACATGGGTAATACTCAGCATGTGCATGGTTATCGGGGCCTGCGCCGGAAGCACAAGCGGAGGCGTGAAGTGCGTACGCGGAGCCATGCTCGCACGCATAATACGCAACGAGTTTCGCCGATTGATACACCCGAAAGCCGTGTTACCGGTCAAAATAGGCGGAAACAGTGTGGCCCAACAGGCCCAAGTAACCCTGTTGGTATTCATATCGCTTTATCTCGGAACGTGCCTGTTCGCCTATTTCAGTTTTATCTGTATGGGCGTTGACAGCACCAACTCCATAACGATAGCCCTAAGTTGCGCCAGCAATGTCGGCCCGACGCTCGGACTGGAGATAGGCCCCACAATGTCGTGGAGCATACTTCCGGATGCAGGCAAGTGGATTTGCTCGGTGTTGATGCTTATGGGGCGTTTGGAATTTTTTAGCGTATTAGTATTATTCACACGTGCTTTCTGGCGCGAAAACTAAACTTAACATAAATCGACGGGACTGAGACTGTCTCTCAGCAGTAGTTGAATAACGACCGTAAACAAATTCTTCAAAAAACATTAATTCATTGTTTTATGGAACCGATAAAGTTCGAGCCATTACTGAAACAGACTATTTGGGGTGGCGAAAAGATTGCGAAATTCAAGCATTTAAATACATCAGCACCGCATATCGGCGAGAGCTGGGAAGTATCCGGAGTGCCCGGAAGCGAGAGCAGTATAGCAAACGGCCCTTTTAAAGGTCACACTCTCACCAACGCACTGTGCGAATTGAAAGGTCGGCTTATAGGCGAGGATAACTACAAACGCTTCGGAGACACATTTCCACTGTTGATAAAATTCATCGATGCATATCAGGATTTGTCAATTCAGGTACATCCTGATGATGAAAAAGCAATGAAATTCGGCCTTAAAAACGGCAAGACCGAAATGTGGTATATTATAGATTCCGCCCCCGGAGCAAAACTCTACAACGGACTTCAACACCGCCTGACCCCCGAAGAATATAAAGCCATGGTAGCCGATGATACCATTTGCGACGCTTTGGCTGAACATACGGTACACCCGGGCGACTGCTTCTTCATTCCCGCGGGCCGCATACACAGCATCGGGGCAGGCTGCTTCCTTGCCGAAATACAGCAGACATCAGACGCCACATACCGCATATACGACTTCAAGCGTAAAGACGCTAACGGCAACTACCGCGAGTTACACACCGAACAGGCCGCCGAATGTATCGACTACACTATCCATGACGACTACCGCACACATTACAATGCCGAACAAAACGAAGGCATCCAACTCATAAACTGCCCTTACTTCACCACCGCCGTCTATGACCTCACCGAACCGATGACACTCGATTACAGCGAGCTTGACAGCTTCGTGATACTAATAGGAATTAAGGGCGAGGCCGAAATTACAGATAATGAAGGTAATCGCACCACCCTGCGTGAGGGCGAAACCCTGCTTGTGCCGGCCTCAACAGCGACCATTGTCGTTAACGGAACATTTAAATTCCTTGAGACATACGTGTAACACGAACTTACACAATTAACTCATTTAAACTTTTTACCGGAATGTCGTAACTATTCAGCAATAGCCAATGGGTATAGCATCAGTGCTATCCTATAATGA
>Cebus_capucinus_imitator_PRJNA485217_SSR102__coassemble_923_pt1 | contig 21663 bp, 9 predicted proteins | sample Cebus_capucinus_imitator_PRJNA485217_SSR102__metabat2_high_PE_011 | metagenome-assembled genome bin Cebus_capucinus_imitator_PRJNA485217_SSR102
GGTAGAAGCCCTTAATGCCTGCGGCGTGCATGGCTTCGAGGTCTCGGCGTATTCCCTCATCGGTAACACAGCCGTACATCCAATACCAGAATGTCCACGGTTTTGTCTGGTCAGACGGATTGACAAAGCGGTTATACCAAGCCGCTGTGCCGCCATTGCCGCTCATGGGAGCGGCAGATGACGGCATGAAAGCGGCAAGAGCCAATATTGAAATAAAAAGTTTTTTCATGTTTTACTCAAAGTGTAAGGTTACTTCGCCTGTGTGGTTGCCACGCACCCACTTTGGTTGGGCTGACGGACCGTTAAGATCTGTGGTGTTTACCTTGTTTCTTACGGCCGGAATTACTTGCATGAGGCTGATACCGGTCTGCGGGAGTGTGTAGAGCAATTCGTCTCTTCCGTCGCGCGGCTGATATACTCCTACATATTCGCTGTCGGTTCCGGGTTGTATGGTAATGGTTCCGGTCTTTGTCTTCAGCTTCATCCACTGCACTCCGGCGAAGTATCCTTTAAATTCAGGATAAAGGAAACTCTCACCCGGAACAGGGTCGTTGTAGTCGTTAGCCCATATTCCGAGCTGCGGTCCATGCAGACGATTCTGCCATACGCGGTATGGTCCGTGGCCGAGCCACTGTTTGCTTTGAACGTCGGTTTCCGGCAAGTCGAACTTCACACCCATGAGGTCGACAACTCCATTGAAGTTATATGTGTAGACCAAACGGACCACACCGTTGGGTGCGATGTGCCATTCCGCTTTCTGCAAAGTACCGAGCTTATATGTTGCGGTAACTATAACAGAGTCGTTCTCGCCGTTTTCTATACTTAAACGATCAAACTTACCCTGTTCGTCATAGGCGGTATAAGTTGTCTTTTTCTTCTCAGCCTCCGGGTCGTCGTGGTTATAGAACTGGTCGAACGAGCGGTCAGCACGGCGATAAGCAAAGAATTTCGGACCGCTGTTGAAGCGGTAATCACCCTTTGAAGTTACCACCGAGGCCAGTGTTCCGTCGGTTTCAGAGAAGGTGTAAGTAACATTTCCGGCCTTTACAGTGTTGCCGTTGACAGTCGGACGTGTACTTGATGTCTTTGCAAAATCGAGCTTTTGAGCGTCTTTAAGTTTGAAAACCCAGGTGTAAAGTTCCTCTCCGTAGCGGTCGGTAACCTTCACAGACAATGCTTCAGCCTCTTTGGGAGCGGTCGGAATATTTATCGTACCCTTGCTGTCGGGGGCGATTCTAGCTCCGTTCACGGTTCCGTTTTTCAGTGTACGTGTATTTCCACCATTGTATTTAACATACGAATAATCGAACTTAACGTCATCCAGACTAAGGAAGTTGTATCGATTCTCAACATCAAGAGTACCGTTGAAGGCCGCAGGCATGGATATTTGTACAGGACTCCAAATCTGTTTAACGGTGTAATAGCTGCCTTCTTTCTCACGGTGAGGGCCGACAATGCCGTCTGCGCCATAGTTTCCTACGTTGTCAATCATGCCGTTCATGTCAGTGCGAGAAACACCCTCATCGACCAACGCCCATATGAAACCGCCCGCACAACGCGGCCATGAACGCATAAGCTCCCAATAGTCATACAGTCCGGCACCTGCTCCGCCGTCGTAAAGGGCATGTAAGAACTCGGTCGGCATAAATATTTCGGGCTTGCGCATATATTCTTCCGACTCGCCATACGAACGGTAATGCATCGTCTCATAGCCACTGAAGTTACCCTGAGGGTGCAGAACCGGACGCTTCTGGATATCCCATTTATGGAACTCACAGTCAAGTTCGGTATTCCAACCTTTCTCGTTACCGTTGCTCCACCATATTATAGAAGGATGATTAACATCACGTGTTATCATCTCTTTTATGAGCTTTTGACCGTTGATTGTCTCATGATGACCGTGCCATCCACTAAGTTCGTCCATGACATACAGTCCGAGACTGTCGCAAGCGTCATAGAACTCAGGGTCTGCCGGATAGTGCGACAGGCGCACGGCGTTCATGTTCATGGCTTTCATCAGCTTGACGTCATCGATGTTTTTCTGCTTTGACAGTGTTCGACCGGTCTCAGGCCAGAAGCTATGGCGATTAGCTCCGCGCACGTTAACCTTCTTTCCGTTTATGTAAAGGCCGTCTCCCTGTCGTGTCTCAATAGTACGGAAGCCGAACTTATCCTGCTCTATGTGCAATGTTTTCCCTTTGTTATCGATAAGTGCAAAGCTGACATTATAACGGTTAGGTGTCTCGGCAGACCATAGTTTCGGGTTGTTCACACGGAACGAAACATCAGCATGGTCGCTGCCTTTGAGTACGTTTGTGGTGTTCTCGGCCACCTTTGTGCCGTTCATGTCGCTGATTGTCGTACGCACTTTGGCACCGTCGAGGGTATAGTTAAGCAGCACATAAGCGTTGAAAGAGCCGTCGGCTTTAGCGTCAATAGCCGTGCGCTGAATGTTTATAGCCGGCTTGCAGATGATGAAAACAGGGCGGAATATGCCGCCGAAGTTCCAGTAATCGGCACGACGCTCAGACAAGTTGACACCTGCGTTAGTACTTTCCTTGCTCACAGTTACTTCAAGCAGGTTCTTCTTTTTGCCGAAAAAGACACGGTCGGTTACGTCATACGTGATGCGATAGAAGGCACCCTGATGCAACGCTCCGGCTTTACGCTTGTTTATTTTCACCTCGGTGTCGGTCATAGAAGCCTCGAACACAAGCTCGATATGGTGGTTTGCCCACTCCGCAGGCAGTGTGAACTCATACTTATACAGTCCTTTCTCGTCGGCAATGCCGTCAGGAAAAGCCTTGCCGTAGAACTTCATGCCATACTGATAAGTACCGAAACCCTGAAGTTCCCAGCACGAAGGAACGCCGATTTTAGTCCATTTGCCAGAGTTGTTACCACCGGTACAGAAGAAGTCCCACTGCACCATGTCGTCGCAACCCGTGCCACTGAGGTACCGGCGCTGCGTGTGGAGGCTGCTCTGAGCCATTGCTCCGGCTGACAGGGCGAGCATCGTCAATGCTGAAAAGATTAGTTTTCTCATATCTGTTTTTATTTTATCCGTGTGAAACGCACATGCAGCGAGTGCTGCTTCTGCGGTATACTGTACTTTGTGAGCACGCCCGGGCCGCAACTGCTGTTACCAAGTCCCATTACGGCGGCGTCAATGTTAAGATACACCTTGTCCTCAATCTCTAAGTCGCAGTCATGCGCCGTAGTGTAAAGCTGCTTTTCCGAGTAAGGCAGTACCGTAAAAGAGAACGTTTCACCATTGCCTGATGTAACCATCCAACCGCGTCCTTTTTCATCTTTTATTGTAAATTCGGCTGTCTTCTCATGGTTTCCGCTGTATTGTGGATGCGGATAATGAATATACTGTTCTGCCACAGTACCATTCCAGCGACCTATGTATGCCGCCTCAAGACGGTCAGGATAGGTGTCTTGAGGTCCCATTCCGTACCAGCTGATGTTGGTCATCTCATGCGGCAGAACAAACGTGTTACCCATGCAAGGCAGAGGCGGCAGCTGACCTTCGGGAGTATAAACGGCCTTGAAATCGACAGAGCCTGCCGCGTCTACCGTATAGCGATAATCAGTCCTAATGCTTCCTGCCGCATACTTGTTCAGCACGCTCATTGTAACTGTAACAGTACCGTCGGTGTTTCGCTCGGCTTTAGCCGGAGCGGCAACGCTTGTCTTCGGAGCGTCAAGACTGTTTTTAGTCCAGTCTTTTGCAATCCAGTTGCCGAAACCTTTATCATTGTCTGTCGGGGCGCGATAGAAGTGCGGGCTTACCGTCTCAATGAATTTCAATGCCTCGTCGATGTCAGCCTGCCGGCCGGTCTTCATCTCTTTGGGCTTGAATGCTGTTGCAAGTCGGTCGTTGATTGCGAATTGCGTAGTCATGACCTCGTGGCCTGCGTCAGCCCATTTTTCGTTATTCTTCAGCACAACACTGATGTTCAGTCTTACATCTTTGTCCGTGTCATACTTCAGTTGAGGCAGAGTGAAGTCTTTAAGCTCGCCCTTTTTTGTCGTTTTACCGTTTTCGGTGAGAGTGTAAAGGTAACGATAGTTGCTCAAATCGGCATACACCTCACGCTTCACCACGTTTATACGGTTACCGTCGAGTGTGAGTTTCAGTGGCGCATACACCTGCTTCACCTCATAATATTTTGGCGTTGTCTGTCTGCCAGACGACACGATGCCTTTCACGCAGAACGCTTTAAGATTGGGAACATCTCCAAAGTCGCCACCATAGGCGGTCATGGTCTTGCCGTCGGCACGTTTCTTGAAAATGCCCTCGTCGGCCCATTCCCAAATAAACCCTCCCAACATTCGCGGATGGCTGTATATCTCGTCCCAATACTCGCGGAAGTTACCGAGTGCGTTACCCATAGCGTGCGCATACTCGCTTGTCAGTACCGGGCGGTTGTCATTAGTCTTTCTCGCTATTGACAGCAGTCGTTCCCAGCGGGCGTTCTCAGGGCGTTCCATATTATTGTCTTTCACTCCGGGATTAAGATATTCACCTTGCACACGCGGATAGAAACGGCTTATCACGTCGACCGAGGCAGGATCTTTACTGTCGGCACCCTGCGCTCCCTCATAATGCACCGGGCGTGTAGGGTCAAACTCGTGTATCCACGCAGCCGTGGCGGCAAAATTCGGTCCCCATCCTGACTCGTTGCCGAGCGACCAGAACACAACACAGGCGTGGTTGCGGTCGCGCATTACGAGGCGTTGCGTGCGATCCATAAATGCAGCAGCCCATGTGGGGTCGCTCGCAAGCGTGCCTCTCAGTCCGTGTTCCTCGATGTCGGCCTCGTCCATAATATAAATACCATATTCGTCGCACAACTCATACCAGCGCGGATCGTCAGGATAATGACATGTACGCACAGCGTTTATGTTACACTGTTTCAGTAGATTGATGTCTCGCAGCATAAGCTCGTCTGTCATTACATGGCCTGTTACGGGGTCCATTTCATGTCGGTTTACACCACGGAAACGCACCTGACGGCCATTGACAAGGAACATACCGTTTTTAATCTCAACCTTGCGAAAGCCAACACGTGTCTCAATCTGTTCGACGGCTTTTCCTGTTTTGTCGACCAGAGCCAGACGCAGTTTGTAGAGATAGGGCGTCTCGGAAGTCCATTTATGCGGATTCTTAATATCTGCTGTCAGCCAACCGTAAGCGGCATATCCACGCTGTGGGTTGCGAGCGTTCATTATTTTTGCCTTGTGGTCAATATTGATTACAGGCACGGCGTCTTGCCACAAAACACTGTCGAGTACCATTCTGCCCGATGCGTCAAACAGTCTGGCCTCTATGCGGTATCCCTCTGCACGCGTCCCTGCTGTCGCACTGAGTTTCGGGTCGATAATGAGTCGGGCATTTTCATAATTGTCATCAAGTTCGGTTCTTATACCGAAGTCGCTTATTCTCAGTTTCGGTGTGGCGTAAATGCTCACGCTGCGGTGTATTCCCCCCATGCGCCACATGTCTTGATCTTCAAGATATGAACCGTCAGAATATTTGAAAACCTGCAGAGCCACAACATTTTCGCCCTGATGTAAGTAAGGAGTTATGCGAAATTCGGCAGGTTCCATGCTTCCCTCAGAGTAGCCAACGCGTTGGCCGTTCACATAAACATAGAACGCGCTTGCCACTGAACCGAAATGCATAAAGACCTCTTTATCGTTCCATTCTGCCGGCACTGTAAACGTGCGACGATAACAACCCGTGGGGTTTCTCTCAATGAATGAAGTGTAAGTCTTTTTCGGTTCGCCCATAACGAAAGGCGGATCTATTTTAAAGGTGTAGCCGGAGCTGCTGTAAATCGGTGTGCCGTATCCGTTCATCTCCCAATCTCCGGGCACAGGGAAAGTCTTCCATGCCGAGTCATTAAAGTCTGTACGGTAGAAGTCCTTAGGCTGTTCGCCCGGTGTGCGTGTCCAGTTGAACTTCCACATCCCGTCAAGCGAGCGGCTCATGTCGCCCGGTTTGTCTTGGTATGGCGTGAACGAGGCTCGTGCCGGCTCACGGTTTATTGACAACACATACTGGTTTTCCCAGTCGTGCTGTTGAGCCGCGGCTGTGGCGGCGAGCAGGGTCAGCGCGGTGGTAAGCAGAATGTTTCTCATAATTGTTTTTTGTTTGATAGCCTTGCGGCGGCCGCATCACGTTGAAAGGATGTTGGGTTGCCGATGTTGTATTTATGGTTAACTGCAGCTTTGATTGTCCTATCGTGGTGAGCGTGTTGGCGGCAGGCTGTTTGAGACATGTTGTTTTATCTGCTGAAACACCTTGTTTTACCGTGTAAAACCTATTGTTTCGGACGCTAAAACAAGGTGTTTTGCAAACGTTTGATTATCAGTTTGATACGTGCCGTGTTGCGGCAAACGTGTCAAGCCGGTTGAAAATTCGAGCCGTGAGGGTGTGCGTAATTGAGCTATGCGGATTACGACACACCATCAAGAGTCGTTTTTTATTCTATTGTCAAAGCGTCGAAAAGCATCTTATCGATACCCTCACCGCTCAATTTGACGAGATAGCTTCCGGCGTTGGTCTGCGTGCCGGTCGTTATGCTGGTGTTGCGACGCTTTGTCTTCTTCTCAGGAGTTTTCACAAAGGTGATGTCATCTTCCTTGTAAACCACTCCGTTAAGATCGGTTATCTTGACATGTAGGGTGCGTTCCTGCTCCGGATTGTAGTAGCGGAAGCGCAGGGCGTAAACCTTTGCCACACCAACGTTGTAGTTCCACGTCATGATACCCTTTGTCATTGTTCCTTCAACCGATATCGAGCTGTTGCTTCTGGGAGGCAGAAGGCTGTCGGGTGTCTGCACGAGAATGTCTTTGTCGAAATTCTTCCACATGTCTTTCTCGTATGTAAGCTTAGGGGCTGTCTGACCGTTCGGGTTCTTTGTGGCAATGGCAATGGCCGATATAATGGCCTGTCCGGCCTCGGTTTTTGGAAAGTCAATCTTCAGTTCGCCACCGTTATGGTTAACTTCAACCACACGTTTGTAAGGTTTGCCGAAGCGTGCCTGCGCCCAAAGGTCGAGATTCTGTATGCAGACGCTGTCGTTAACAGCCACATCGAACAGGCGCACTCCCTCGTAGTCGGTATTTTCGGAACCGCCGCGGCCATACCAAGGCTCAACGAAATACAATTCGACACGGTATGTTCCGGCCGGTACGGGGAAGCGGAACGAAAGTTCGTGGCGACCGTAGCGCGAGGTGCGGAACAACGGAGACACAGCCAACCTCGGGTTCGATGTCTGGCTGGCGAGGTAAGGACTGCTTGCGTCTCTGAACTTGTCGGCCCATGAGCGTGAAAGCATTGTGCCGTCTTGTGCCCATGTAGTGCCGAACGAGTCGGTGTAGAAGTCGCCTCCGCAGTTGAGGTTCCACAGGTAGGTGTAGCCTTCGGCCGGTTTAAGAAGACTCTCGTCATAACGCTTATAGGTGCCGAGTGCGAGCGAGTCGGCCGCTACGGCTTTGCCATTATGGTAAGCGGTGGCAGTCAGCATGTCGCCGTTCAGCTTGACACCGCGCCACTTGAACAGGCTTGTGTCGGGGTCTTTGGCCTTTGTCTCGGTCCATGTGCCGCAGCTCAGTCTGACATTCTCACAGTTTGAATAAACACGGATGCTGTCATTTACAACGTTCGGAACGATATAGATAACAGGCTCACGGTCGGCTGCAGTGTATCGAGACTTGTACAGATAGTATGCGTCTGTGGGCTGTTCCCATGCGGTGAGCAGACCTTTATGGTTGAACGGGCCTACCTTGTCGATGCGTCGCAGGCCCTCGTCGGGCTGCCGGCGGCCGGGGTTGTCGTGGCTTTGCAGCGGCCAAAGGAACTGTCCGCAAACGCTGTCTTTGACGCTTTCGGCCAGTTGCAGTTTACGTTCGAGAATGTCGCACTGCTTTTCTTCGCTGTAACGATGGCCGGTATGGTTGCCGACGGTGCGCCACGCGCCGTACTCACCGTTAAGAAGTTGGTCGTCGCGGCTAAGCTCTCGCGCGTAGTCTTCGAGCTTTCCGCCATAAGTACCGCTCCAGTTCTGCACCACATTCCAGTCAGAACCGTCGCCGCCGTTACATGTAGTAACAAGGCGCATGGTGCCGCAGGTGGGGTCGAGGCTCTTTATCAGTTCGGTACATTCCTTGGCGAAGTCGGCCGGAAGAGTACTCTCGTTTTGCAGACCCCAAAGTATTATTGATGGAGAGTTGCGGCGTTCTTTGACCCATTGAACCAAATGACGCTTGAAACTCTCGCGGAACTGGGGCGTGTCGTACCAGATATGGGCCGAGAACTGTGGCCACCAGAGCAGTCCCTCACGGTCTATTAGGTCTTTATATCGCAGGTTGTGGGGCTGATGTGCGTCTCGAAAGGCGTTAAAACCAAGGTCTTTTACCTCTTTGATACGTGCGTCTACCTGTGCGTCGCTGAAAGCGTGGCTCTGTCCTAACAGGTGTTCATACTCGCAAACACCGTTGATGTAAACCGGTTTACCGTTCAGGTGGAAACGGTTGTCGCCGTCTTTGCGGGTCAGCGGCCAACTAGACGTGCGTATTCCGAAAGGTGTCAACAGGTCATCGGTGGCTTTGTTGTTACGCTTTATAATGGTGTTGAGTTTATAAAGATAAGGCTTCTCTGTCGTCCATAACTTTGCGTTGGCCATCGGTGTTGACTGGTGTATGGTCTTTATCTCGCCCGGAGCCAATGTGATTTTCTCTGTCAGGCGCACCACTTGTTTTCCGCTTGTCTCACAGAGTTTGCTTGTCAGGGTAAATTCGGCAGGTGTTTCGCCATAGTTCTTTACTTCGGTGTTTATGAAAACCGAGTCAGCCTTGGCGTTGTTCCATATGTGTACGCCGAAAGGTTCTATGCGCACTTGGTCCGTAACCTCAAGAACCACAGGACGGAATATACCGAACGGCTGTGAACCTTCGCTGAATCCCCATTCGGAACTGCATCCTCCGCAAACCCACGGCATGTCTGTTATGCCCTCCGGGTGGCTTACACGCACTTCGAGATTGTTCTCGCCACCTTTTTTTACAGACTTTGTTATGTCGATGGTGCAGGTGGTTCGGCCTATGTCATAGTGTCCGAGCTTCTTTCCGTTAAGGGTTATGTCGGCATAAGTGCCTACGCCTTCAAAACGCAGAAAGTATTCTTTGCCGTCCATGGCCGGTGCGGTGAATGTCTTGCGGAAGGTCGCACGGCCGTGAAGGTTACCGTGTTCCTTCTGTAAAGCTCCGTAATAGTCATCAAGATTGAACGGTATGTCGCGCACTTGCTTCTTGCCGTTGAAGGTAATTTCCCATTTATCGTTGATAGCGGAAGTAAAACGCTTGCCCGTCGCGTCCGGTTGCGGGAAGTTTACCTCACTCTTTCCCAACGGCGCGCTTGTCGCTACGGCGATTCCACGTTGGCCTGCATTATTGACAGCGCAATAGAAATGATATACAACACCGCCGTGTTTGACAACATAGCTTTTGTGTGCGAACATCTCGTCGTAAGGCTTTGACGGTATGATAAGGTCTTCGCCCTGCCAGTCTGTCCAGTGTATCATATCCCGGCTGGCTGCAAATGTGTTGAAAGCGTTATACTCGCGGGTCGGATTATAAGCCGAGAAGTAGAACATTACATACAAATCGCCGAACTTTACTATCTGTGCGTCGCCGGTGATTGTGCCGTCTGTGTCATGTGCGAATATAGGGTTTGCGTCATATCTCTTCCACTTATGCATGTCGTTTGAAAAGGCAATACCGATGCGTTCGCCTTTCGGGTGGGTCGCGTCTTTGCCTCCGGCGTTGTAATACATCATGAACTGATAGCCGAACTTCTTTTTATCAACTCGGTAAACAGTACTTTTGTATTGAGTCATCTGTTCCCACCATTGGGAGTGGCGTTCGTTATACGACAATATAGGTTTGTCGTAAGTGGCCCACGGATGGGCTGTCGTAACGTCGCCTTTGGTTGATGCCAGTCCGATACTCAGCGGAGCGTTCACAGCCTCATAGCCGGTGCCGGATCCGCCGATGTATGTCATCCAATAACGGTCTTTGAACCGTTCAATGGTATAGCTTCCGCCCCAGTTATAATCGATAAGTGCGGGGAAACCGCCGCGCTGGTTTTTATCCCAACCATCGGTGCCGAAAGGCAATATACGGCCAAGAGTCTGCCAATGCAACAGGTCATCACTTTTTGCAATCCACGTTTCATAGCCACGACCGTTGGTGCCGTTTGAACCGTTGTAGCATACATATGTCATGTACCACGAGCCGCCTTCGCGGAACACCGTGGGGCAGTCAATCTTGTGGTTATTGTCGGTCGGGGCCACAACCATGCCGTATTTGTAAGGTGTGCGCACCTGCTCATAAATGCGACGCATCTCGTTTTGGCTCACCACAGTCTGCACACGGCTCTTTGTCCGTGTGCGTTTGTGGCGGTTCTGTGCCTCGGCTTCTGTGCCGACAAGCAGAAGTATGATTAGTAAAAAGTTCTTTATCATAGCTTGTTTATTTATTTCATGAATAGCCAATCCACTTCGTTGTTGACTCCGTTCAGACCCGCATCCCTTATCTTTAGGTCTGTCCGGGTGAATCCGGCAACCATAATTATACCCTTTGGCAGGTTGATTTTGTGTCTGCCGGGTTTGAAGTGGTAGGCGTGTATATTCACAATCGGCATGTTTGACATGCTGATTGCGCCTGTGATAACGGCTTCAGCCTGACCGTAGTCGTTACCGGTGGCATCGATTTCGAGTTTCGGTGGAGCTGCGAATTTAGTCTGGTCGTCGATGAAGAAGCCAACCAACATCTTGACAGGCTTGTCTGTCTCGAACTCTACGGTGGCTCCGTTGATGCGTGTCGTGTCTCGGTTTAGTACGAGAGCCTTCATGCCTTCCAGCTCGGCAGCCAAAGTATCGACTGCTTCATCACGGCTTTCAAAGAGTTTGGCGCCTTTTTTCATGGTAGTGAATTTGTAGGCGCTGGTTAGCTTTACATTGGCATTTACGGCCTTTATCACGGCATCTTTGCCTTTATTCGCATTGTTAGGAGAGTTCAGCTTCTTGATGTTCTCTTTCAGACAGTCAAGCTCTTCGTCATAGATGGGCATCATTTCATCCCATGACTTGAACTTTCCGTCATCACCACCGACCGGAATACGACGCAGAGATGTCTGCATACTGTTGGCATAGAGATATGTATTTTTGGTCTCGTTGACAAGAGTCTGATAGTAATCATTACTCTTTTCGAGCAGCGGAACAGCCTTATTCAGATAACCGAGGTCTTTGCTCCACTTGTAGTTAAGTACTTGTTGAGCTGCCAAAACCTTGTATTTGAACGAATAGGCAAAGTCCCGATAGCACTTCATATCATTAGCCAGACGTTCGAACTCGGCCTTGTTCTTGGTTATTTTTGCCGATATTCCGTTTAAAGCCTGTACCGCCTTGTCGCCGTGAGCGGCACATTGGTTGACAATATCAAGCGGAAGCTCGCCGGCATGAGACTGGTGTTTCCACTCTTTCTCTACATATTCAATCAGCTTTTCACCGGCCGGACCGCAGCTTTCGTAAAAGCCCGGATAGATAGTATATTTATAAGGATTGACCAATTGGCTTATTTTCATTCCGAGAAGGAGACACTGGCGGTTACCCTCGGTTATGCCGAAACGGCGTATCAGTTTTGGTGCTATTTCTCCACTCTCGTCATAAGCCTCAATAATAAGTTTTGCGGTAGCCGTGTCGGTGCCATAATAGTCTGCTAAAACCTTCTGCCAGTAAGCTCCGTCGTTATGGCGTTCGGCTTTCCAAGCATAGCGTCCCCATGCCGAATACCACATCCGGTCTCGGTCAATCTGTAGCTGACGCTCTCCGCCGGGCAGTTTATCGGCCGTGTAAGGCCAGTCCCAATAAGAGGCTTGCGGGTAAAGATGCAGTCCGTTTGCGCCGTGTACGTTGTGCATCGCTTTAACAGTCTTCTCAATAAACGCTGGCGAACTCCAGCGCCACGGTTCAAGATTGGCAAGAATATGCACGTTGCTGATGTGTATCGGAGCCGCTGCGCTGAGCTGTCGGTGGGTTTCTCCCCACGGACCGCCAGGCTCGTAGGTTGTTAGAGACTCGCCCGTGTACTTAGACATTGTGTATATGTTCTTGTAAAGTGGCAGAGCCTCACGCAGAACACGAGGGCCGTCGGTGTCGTGAGAGCGAAGAATGATTGGCGGAATGTCATTTCGGCCTGAAGCCTTCAAACCGTCCTTGATACCCGGAATGATAGTGTTGTTCATCCAGTTCACGTCATCATCGATTGTAGCCATGGCCTCACCGAGACATACAAGAAAGCCTACATTGGGGTAAGTCTTGACAAATTCGGCTATGCTTTTTCGTGTATAGTCGCTTATCAGAGGCGTTATCTGGCGGTTACGGTCCTGTGTCGGAATGCCGTAGTGGTCGGCAAAGGGTTTTGACAGAATGATGTTGTAGAACATTTGTATAACTCTTATGCCTCGTTTTGCGGCCTCTGTGGTAAGGAACGAGAACATTTCTTGGTTTTTCTGCATAGTAGCGTCATCGACTTCAGCCGCAAACGGATAGTCTTTCAGCTTGACCAGCGATGCAAACGGATGACCGTTCCACAAGAATACGGCGTTCATGTTGTCGGCGGCAAGCATGTCAAGATACTTAATCCACAGACCTTTATCGTAGAACCACGGGAAATTTTCGGGAGTATAAGGATACTCATACACCTTGTGTCCGGGCAGATAGTACGTCTTTTGCAGACCTACGCAGGCACCGCGCAACTTCATTTCCGGTTGGTCGACTATGATTTCAGGCATGTCAAGATTACCGTTCTGCCCGAAGAACTCAAGCAGACGGTTTGTTCCGTATATGGCACCTGACGCGTCATTACCTATAATATTAATGTGTTTGCCTTTCCGCTTAATGGTAAAACCCTCTGCCGGCAGGTTTGAAGGATTACCGGCTATGCCGACACTGATTTTATAACCCTTCGTGGCAGGCACAATGCGGTTGCTTATCAGCGATGCCGCATAATCGGTTTGCGGTGTCTTGTTGTCGGTAGTTACCTTTGTAACGGAACTGCCACAGGCAGTCAACGCCAGCGTCAGTCCCGAAATAAGTATGCTTTGTGTTATTCTCATAATCTAACTTTTATTTCCTTACCGGCCGGAATTTCAACTTTCGTCTTGCCGTTGTTTAAAATCAGAGTGCCATGTCCACCGTCGCTTTTCACCGTAACAGTCTTTTTGTCCATGCGTACATGTATCTTTCCGAATGGAGTAGGCACGTTTCCCTCCATCCATTTCAGTCCTCCGAGAGACGGTTTTACGGTGTATTCGGCAAAACCGGGTTTGACCGGCTCCACGCCAAGGTAATAACGGCCCAACAGGTAAATGGGGCTTGCACCCCAAGCGTGACAGAGGCTCTTGCCGTAAGGGCGTCCATACATTGCCAGTTTTTCCGTTCCGTGCTCGTCCGGATTATATTTCTCCCAGAATGAAGTGGCACCCTCTTTCAACATTCCGCCCCAATAAGCCTTCATCTCCTTCATCACCTGAGCCTGCTCGCCTAAGGCGCAAAGTGCCTCAAGTTCGTAAAAGCGCATGTAAGGAGTTGTTATCTTCAATACGTTGTCGTTCATCATAACAGACTTTTTAACGGCCTGCTTCTTGGCATTGTCAAGATAGTTGTAGATGATAGCGAACATGTTTGAATATCTGAACACCTCGTCGCTCTGTCGACCGTTGATGCGGTTGTGTACAATAGCCTGCTTGTCGTTGTTCCAGAAAGCAGGTATAAGTTTCGCGCGCAGAGCCTCGGCCTTTTGTTTATACATGCTTCCGTCTTCTCCGGCTATTGCGGCTACGGTCGCCATGGTTTCAAGCGATTTGCAGAACAGTATCTGTTCGAATGAGAGCTGTCCGTGTTTGTCCATCGGTTTGTCTGCCCAGTCCACAAATACCCAGTCTCCGGTCATTCCCTGCACCATACCTTCGCTGTCGGTACGACCGAGAACATATTCCATGTAAGTCTTCATCTGCGGATAAATCTGTGTCAGGAAGTGGCGGTCTCCGCTATACAGATAGTAATCATAAATTGAGTTGAACCAATAGAACGTGTAGTCCATAATGGTATTTATATGGGCTGTTATGGGTGCTTTGCCTCCGAGCAGGAATATTGTGCGCTTTACCATCTCGTTATCGTTGAACAGATAGTAGTTCATAAGATAACTCTGTGCGGCGTCCCCACTCCAGACCCAGCGGTCGCGCTTAATGCCGTCGATGAAGAACTCTCGCGAGGTGAGCTGCATTGTGTACACTCCAATGTCCCAAATGCGGTTAAGCTCCTCGTCATTGCAACGGAATGTACCTTTTTCCTCCTCAGGCATATACTCATAGTTCATGCTGGCGTTATCGACCGTACAACCGTCTGCGGCTATTCGTATATATCTGAAGGCCTTGCTGTTTTTCATCGTATATGTGTCCGCAAGACTTTCTTTCGCATTTGTGGCAAGGTCGGTAACAATGCCGTTCTCTACCCGCAGGCAGTCATAAGTCTCGCAGTGGTCGGCATCATTAGCTTCCTCTGCGCTCTCGCCATAATATATATGTATGGTGCCGTTGCCTTTTATGCCGTGCAGAATGACGAAGCCGAAAGTCTCACGGCCGAAATCATAGAGTCCGTTCTTTGAGCTTATGGCATTGTCATGTCGGGTCTTCAGTTTGAAAATGGACGGCTTTTGGTCAGGCGAGTTGAAGTTCCACAAACCTGCCGACTGGTAAACGGTTGCCGATGTGTCGCTCGCTTTGCCACTCTCGTCAATCCATTCTTTGTCTTCAAAGGTAACTTTCCATGTGCCGTCGGTCTTGACCGTCTTTCCGTTCACATAGAGTGCCGGGGGTGTGGCTTGGTTGTGTACCTTTATGTTTATTTTGTGGTGTCCGGCGGGAAGAGTCAGTTTGTCGGGCATACCGAACATCATTTTGCCGTTTACTTTCACGTTGTAGCTGCCTTCAGCGGCAATTGTCATTGTCTCGGCCTGCTTGAGGTCTACTACGGTGCTGAATTCAACGGTAACGTAGTGGCTGTCTTGTTTCCAGAATGGAGGGAAGTAAGCTCCGCGGTCGGTGCGGCGGTTGTTCATCCGGTTGCCCAACCATATCTCGTAGTCGCCAGGATACCATATCCAAGTTTGTGCGCTGAGGCTTAAAGCCGACGCACTGAGGGCGAGTGCTGTTATGAGTCGTTTGTTCATAGTTTTGATGTCTGTTTGTAAAAGTGCCACTTTCAGCCTCTGAAACATATTGTTTTTATATTCTGAAAGTGCCACTTTCATAAAGCAAAAGTGGCACTTTTGTAGAGTGAGGCATAAAGTGTTGCAAATCAATAATTTGTCATATTTAGGTCGTTCGCCGTATTCTTATGGTCTCAAATATGGCGGTTCGGTTCGTCAGGGCTTCTTTGCGGTCTTGCCGGTAAGGCTGTTTACCGCTTCTGCGGACCGGCAGCGGCCTTTATGCTGTCTGCCACTTCAGGCCCATTGTTAAGCCATGTGTTTCCCGGCCCGTTTGCATTTTTGAGATATTTCTCTGCCGGTGTCCAGTTATTTCGCACGGTTATGTATGACGAACCCTCGTCGGTGTAGAGATAGAACCAGTGGTTCGGGTCGTGAACATAGCCCGGAACATAGATGTCGCGTACCACGTTTTCCTCTACAAACGTGTGGGGTTGCGAGCCGAGAGTGTAAATTCCTGCTGTGTCATACATGTGGCGGGCATAGTGGTGGATGAGATTTCCTTTCACCAAATTATTTGCCATGGCGCATGTCTGTTGATTCCAACCCCAGCCGAGACTAATGCCTGTGTATGAAACATCGCTTATTTCGTTGTTACAGATTTTTATTCCGCGCACGAAACCTGCGCCTATTCCAACGCAGCCCCAGTCTTCATTGGTTACGTCGTGTATCACGTTGTTGGTTATACTAAGGTCGGTGCATATCTCACGGCGGTCGGTTGGGTCATAAGGCAGGTGTGCCTCGTGTGCCTCAGGACCGAAACTGCCGGCCAGTATTCCGTTTCCGCCTATGTCGGTGAATTTGCAACGGTCAACGTTTCCACCCTTTGTGTAGCGGTGATAGTCAAGCGCCGTCGACGCGTTGTGTTCAAATGTGCATGAGTTGAACGACACGTTCTCGGCACAGTCTACCGAAACGGCAGATGCCGGACGGCCTACCCAGCCCTGATTGTCGAGTTTATGGTCGCCGTTGGGGCGATCCTGCTTTGGTCTCATCTTGTATGCCTCGGTCATATACATGCCGGCCTGAAGCGGTGCATGACCGTTTACAGAAGGACGCATCCATGTGGCGTGGCTGAAAGTGATACCTTCAAACGTAACGTCTTTAACGGGTCGGTCGGGTGTTCCCGCCACTTTCATCAGAGTCTCAACTGCCGGTACCTCAACAACGGCGGTCTTCATGTTCTCGCCTTTGCGGGGTATATAGTAAAGTTTTGACGCCCGCGAGTCAAGATACCACTCTCCTTCGGTATCGAGAAGTTCCTTTGCGTTGGTCAAATAGAAAGCCGAATTGTGCTTGCCACCCTCTGTTACCATTGGCGACGGCCACGGGTGCATAAAGTGCACGTGGCTTTCAGGTTGGTGGAAAGTTACCGCGGCACTGTCTCCCATCATGGTTATCGCCTTTATGCGGAGATTGGCTACACACCACATTTCATGTATTATCATTTCTGCATAGCGTGCTTTCTGAATCTTTCTGACGGCAGCCGCAGGCACATAGAGAGTCTCTTTCGACTTGTCCATGCTCTTTATTCTGAACATGTCCTCATAGTCTTTCACATCCATCGCCCTTACAGCCTTCTTGCCGTTCACCCACATTTGTCTGAACTCAAGCGGACGACCGTTGAAGTCAGGCACGTCAGCCACATAGCATTTACCTTCTTTTCGCCAATCTTTAATCTGTACTCCGCCCGATATCGTAACCTGTCCGTCGGCCACGATACGTGTGCCGTTGTCTTCAGGACGAATTACGATGGTTTGGTTAAGGCGGTATGTGCCGGGCTGAAGGCGCAGGCATACATCTTTAACACCTTCGAGACGGCGTGCCTCGCGTGCCTGTTGCAGAGCTTTCTCAATGGAATATGCGCCCGGCTTCACGGTGAAGTCGGTCGCATATAAAGTCGTGCAGGCAAGTGCCGCCGATATAAATGAGATTAAAATTCTGAGGGAACCCATACTGTCATCTCACTTTTGCCACGATTACCCCATGCGAAATAGGGGATGAGGCGTATTTTAACATTCTTCTTCTCACGGTTAAACTCACGGTAAAGAGTGTTCTTCCATGACTTCTCGTTGCGTTCCACGGCATCAACTTCGAGCGCGAACATGCGGCTTCCGGCTATGGTAGTCTCTCGTTTTTCAAATTTAGCGTCTACCGGAATTGCTATGTTGTCGATGTCAACTCCGTTGAGGTCGTTGCTCTCCAAGCAGTAAATGATTGGTCCGCGCTGTACGGCCACCTGTCCGCGGCACTCCTCCACGAGCGGATTAGCCTCTATCAGCTTAGTCTTCATGGGCATTTCGAGCGTTACAACATCACCTTGTTTCCATGTGCGAGTAACCGGAATGTAGCTTCCGTTCTTTCCGTCCATGGGGTAATAAGCTCCGTTTATTACAAGGTTTGCCTTATCGCACCACTCCGGAATACGCAGTTTCAGGGTGAAATCTTTATTTCCTTTCAGTTTGGCAATGGTCATAACGATGTTGCCGTCCCAAGGATAGTCGCTCTTTTGTTCAAGTGTTATGTCGCCAATTCCATCTATTGTCGTATTGAGAGTGTTCTCGCCGTACAGATTGACATAGATTTCCTTGTTTCCGACGGTATATGCGTAGTCCTGAGCCTCACAGAGTGTGCGCAGAGTATTAGGCGGACAGCAGAAGCAGCTGATATATGTTGTACGCTCTTTCGGCCAACGCAGCTTGTAAGGAAGCTCGTCTGACATTCTCATCGGATTGGTGTAGAAGTACTTTGTGCCGTCAAGACTGATGCCACAGAGTATGCTGTTGTACAAGCAATTCTCTACAAGGTCGGCATATTTAGCCTCGCCTGTTGCTTGGAAGAGACGCCAGTTCAAGAACAGATTGCCTATATTGGCACACGTCTCGTTGTGTGCGGTAGAGTGGGGCAGCTGGTACGGACGGCCATAGCTTTGGTGTACCTTCTGTACATTGTCCGGTTTGTAATCGGTTCCGTCAGGCGAGGTTCCGTCATACAAAGCACCACATGCGCCGTTGATGTACATCTTGCGATATACTATATCATTCCAGATGGCGTCGAGGTTCTTCTTTAGCTGTGCCTCACCGTCTTCAAGGAAGAGGTCGGCAACGCCCGCATACAGGTAATTTGCGCGGACTGAATGTCCGAGAGCTGTGTATTGCTCGCGGAACGGCACACGATCCTGATTGTCATCGGTACCGTTTTCAACCATGCCGCGTATATTGACAAGCTGTTTCGCAAGTTCAAGATACTTCTTGTCGCCTGTCTCGCGATATATTTCGGCCACGGCCATGTAGTGCGAAGGGCACACGGCGTTACGCGCAAGCTCGGCCGATGACTTCTCGTAGAAGTTGCAAAGGAAGTCTGCCGCCTTTACTGCACACTTGAAAAGAGTATTCTTTCCGGTTGCGCGCTTATGTATAATACCGGCTGTAATAAGGTGTCCGAGGTTATAAGTTTCAAAGTTCAGGCGGTTACCAAAGGCACCGTCTTTGCCTGTACCCACCTTTGTACCGATGGTGGCGTTCTCTTTTTCCTCCTCTTTGCCGCTGTCCTTCTTGTTCATTTCGGCAATTATCACCGGAGTATGCAGATACCCGTCAGGACGCTGTGCCTTGGCTATAAGCTCTATTACACGGTCCATAATCTTTTCAAGCTCAGGGTCTTTGTTTACCGCATATACAGCGGCTACAGCCTCAAGCCATTTATACATGTCACCGTCGTGGAACGGAGGTCCGTGCCGTTTGCCTTTCTTCTCGCCTGCGGCAATCATGAAATTATTGTAACTGTGGCCTTTATCAGACTTCCAAGTCTCCCACATGCTCTGCACTGAAGTGCCGCTGAACACACCGAAACGCTCTGCCCAGAAGCCGCCGGTCCATTTAACGGCGCTTATCGGGGTAGAGTTCATTATGGCGAACTTGCTGTTTCGGGTGTCGGTTATGCCGTTTTTCTGCGCCATTGCGGGCATTGTGGCGGCAGCCGACATAAGTATGCTGAATATAAGTGCTTTATTCATAATTAATGTTGAGTTTGAAATTACGAATGTTGGATTGTGGTTTTATGATTGAGAATCCAAATTTCCGATTTACAAAGTACCGCCTCTTGCCTTCACACGCTTGGCCCATTCCTCACGCTCCTTGGTCAGATTGTAGCCACGCTTGCTAAGATAGTTGTTGATGCGGCCTTTATATTTACCGAAGGCGGCGTGTTTCTTGTTAGAGCTTTCAGCGTCGATGGCAAACTCTCGGGCCTCTTTCAGCCAAGCCAGAATCTGTGTCTTCTCCTCGTCTTTCAGTGTCGGAATCATGTCGCACTGTGCGTCATAGGTAACTTTAACCACATTATAAGTTATGACATCTTTCACTTTCTCAATCTGAGAAGCGTCGAGATAGATAGACAGATTAGCGTCGAAGGCGAAGTGAGAGCGGTAGAGCTTGCTGTCCTTTACGGCCTCTGCCAGTTCGAGAGCCTTCTTTTTTTGGTCTCCGGTCATTGTACCTGCCTCTTTCTTCTTGTTGTCGCGCTCCTCATAAATGTCGTTAAGCTCGAAGTAGCGGTTTGCCACTATGTTGCGAACGTTGTCGCCTTTTGCCGTACCGGTTATGCCGAGAGCGTCGGTAACTTTCTTTGAACGGTTCAAAATGCTGTTCACATAATCGGCTGCGCGGCCATTAGAGTTAAGTTCTACAGTCTGTGCGCCGGCCGAAGTCATGGCGGCAAGCATCAGAAACAAGGTTAAAATCTTTTTCATTGCAGTATTGTTTTTAAGTATTTTACATTTGCTCCATAGTTCACCTTCACGTTGCGAACCTGTTTTACATCACGGCTTCGTTCGACGAACAGCCAGCCTGACCATCCTATTTTGTCGAGAGTGGCCTTTATGCGAGGCATGTCGATAGCCTTGTCATTCTCAATCCAAACACCATCGGTATTGCTTGCGTGGAATGCGCAGATGCGTTTTGCGCCGAGTTTCTTAATCTCCTTGCAAATGTCGCTGTTGTTCTCTATCGCCGTTTGGAATTTATAGAATATCCGTATTCCGTCAGAACCTATTTCCTTAAGCAGCCTGATATTCTCTTTAGCGTCAAGCGGTGTGTCTATACCGATTGTCTTTCCACGTTTGCGAGCCATCTCTCCGGCCTCATGCAGACGGCGTACTACCTCACGGCGCACCTCGGTATTGGTAGTCCAGTCATTGCCGCATCCGCCCAAAGGCAGGAATGCGACTTTTGCGTTCCACACATCCATAGTGTTAAGACAGTCTGCTATCAGCCAACGCCAGCTTGCTTTCTTTGCGAAACTCTGTCCGTAGAAGCCTGACATGGCTATAACTTCGACTTTAATGTTAAGGCTGTCGGCCGCACGGCGAAATACCCTTACCATTTCAGGATTGCGCATTTTGTTGTCGAATGAGTCTCGTCTGCCCAGTCCGCCCATGTCCATTTCAAGGCCGTCGCAGCCAAGCTCGTGCGCCAGTTTAAACTCTCCCAACTTCTGGCGCTTAAGCACCATCCAGTCGCAAACACCAACCTGATAACGCTTTTGCGCCATAAGAACAGCGTCGGGAAGTATTGTTCCCGCCGTCAATATCAGTAATGCGATAAATAAACGTAATTTACTCATAGTACCTATGAGACGTATGAACTTTGTTTTTGTACTGCCTTAAAACTGTTTTTCAGCCTTTGATTTTTGATAACGCGTGGTGTGAAAAATGATTTACAAGCCACAGTCAGAGGGTATTTTGAATAAGAAAAAACGCAATACAATCGGTATTACGTAATGTATTGATAATCATTATGTTATGGAAGTGCCTGTTTCAGGCTTGAAAACAATGGGTTCCAGAGCGTGAAACAGGCACTTTCATTGTGTAAAACAAAGTCTTTGCCGGTTAAATGGTAACCTCTACGTGCTCAAGGTCGACGAACTTGCCGCGTTGACGGCGTTCCTCGATGAGACGTTCGAGCTTCTTTCGGCGTTCGGGGGCTATCCACTGGCGGGCGAAAATATTAGGTATTGCCACGCCGATAGCTATGCATAGAATGATGAGCGAGGCGCGTATGCCGTTGTGAATGGCTATTGTAAGCTCGCCAACGACACCGTGCATCTCAATGAGAGCGAACAGTGTGCGGTACATAAGTACACCGGGAACCATAGGTATCACGCTCGGAATTGAAAGGCAATGGTGTGGTGTATGGTATATGTGTACAGCCTTGACACAGATGATACTGATTAGCGATGAGCCGATGAGTGAGCCGAGAATAAGTCCCCAATCGAGTCCGATGTTGTTGTTGCTCGGGCCGAGATTGACAAAATTACGGG